>Ga0210400_10005219_pt1 | contig 11063 bp, 9 predicted proteins | sample IncBWH26MmetaG_FD_155456 | JGI IMG/M metagenome (GOLD analysis project Ga0210400, IMG submission 155456) | Forest soil microbial communities from Barre Woods Harvard Forest LTER site, Petersham, Massachusetts, United States - Inc-BW-H-26-M | ecosystem: Environmental > Terrestrial > Soil >...
AGATCGCCAAGCGCCTCCAGACTGAACTGCGCGAGGAAGGCTTCCGTGGTTCCGAATGTCAGTGGACGTCCCGGGGTCTTGCGACGGCCGCGCGGACGAATCCAGCCGGTTTCCAGGAGAACATCGAGCGTTCCCTTGGACGTGACCACGCCACGGATTTCCTCGATCTCCGCGCGCGTGACCGGTTGATGATAGGCGATGATCGCGAGCGTCTCAATCGCCGCTCGCGACAGCCGCCGCGTCTCGGTGCTCTCCCGCGTCATCAGCCAAGACAGATCGCCGGCGGTGCGGAAGGTCCATTTATTGGCAACGCGAACCAGATTGACACCACGCAGGGCGTAATCCGCCTGCAACTGGGCCAGCGCGACCTTGATATCGACACCTTCGGGCATCCGTTTTGCCAGCGTCGCCTGATCGAGCGGCTCGGTCGAAGCAAACAACAGCGCTTCCAGCAGCCGCAATTCCTCCGGCCGCGCTTCCGGATCTACAGAGCGCTCCTCGGCATCGGCTATGCGTTTTTCCGCCAGGCTTGCCATGGCACGGTCTCCTTCTTCCACTTACTCGGCCGGCAGATCCGGCGCGGTCATCGCGTCGGATACTGGTTGCGGCTGACGCTTTCGAAAATACAGCGGAGCGAACGCCTCCTGCTGGTGCAGTTCGACTTCGCCTTCCCGGACCAGTTCGAGTGCCGCGGCGAAGCTGGACGCAAATACCGTGGCCTTTTGGCTGGGATCGACGATGTAGTTGATGAGGTATTGGTCGAGGCGGCTCCAGTCCTCGGCCATTCCGACCAGACGTTCCAGCGACGCCCGCGCCTCGGCGAGCGACCAAACCGTGCGTTTCGCCAGATGCACCGTCGCCAGCACCCGCTGCTGGCGTTGCGCGGCATAGGCGGTGAGCAGGTCGAACAGCGTTGCCGTAAATCTGGGATGGCGAACTTCGGCGATGGCCTCTGGGTTGCCGCGCGGAAAGATATCACGCTGCAATTGCGGACGGTTCATCAGCCGGTTCGATGCCTCGCGAATGGCTTCCAGCCGGCGCAGCCGGTTGGCCAGCGCGGTCGCCATTTCCTCCGCGCTCGGTCCGTCCGGGCTGGCGGGCTCGGGCAGCAGCAGCCGCGATTTGAGGAACGCCAGCCAAGCCGCCATCACCAGATAGTCGGCGGCAAGCTCAAGGCGGATTTTTCGGGCCGCCTCGATGAACACAAGATATTGGTCGGCCAAGGCCAGGATTGAAATCTTGGCGAGGTCAACCTTTTGCTGGCGCGCCAATGCGAGCAAAAGGTCGAGTGGACCCTCATAGCCCTCGACGTCGACGACCAGTGACGGCTCGTCTTCGGCGATTTCGGCGGGCCGTCCGGTTTCAAACGATAGAATTTCTGCGCTCATGCGCCTGTCGTCCCTACCCTAGTCATCAACGCATCCAGTTCAGCCCGTGCGGCTACCCGATCGAATGGCTGCGGTGCCCGGCGCGACGCCATCGCCTGTCGGGCGCGCTCCAACGCCCTTCCAGATAGTTCGGGCGTCTCGGCCGCGACTTCACGCATTTCGTCGAGCTTCCCGCTGCAATGCAGGACCACGTCGCAGCCGGCAGCGAAAACGGCCCGGGTGCGCTCGGCGAAAGAACCTGCCAGCGCGTTCATGCCCACGTCATCACTCATCAACAAACCTTGGAACCCGATCACGCCGCGAATCACCTGTTCAACGATTGTCGCAGAAGTCGTGGCCGGATGGGTGGCGTCCAGCGCGCTAAACACAACATGTGCGGTCATGGCCATTGGCAGGTCCGCAAGTGGTTGGAATGCGGCAAAATCGGTTCGTTCCAGCTCTTTTTTTGATGTATCGACCGTCGGAAGCTTCAAATGGCTGTCGGCGGTGGCCCGTCCGTGGCCGGGAATGTGCTTGAGCACAGGTAGAATGCCGCCCTGTTCCAGTCCGTCCGTGACGGCGCGAGCAATCGCCACAACCTTTTTGGGCTCGGATCCATAAGCCCGGTCGCCAATGACGGCATCGGCGCCGGGAACCGGCACATCCGCCAGCGGCAGGCAGTCCACGGTGACGCCCAGATCAGTAAGGTCGGCTGCGATCAGGCGCGCACTGAGCCGCGCGGCGGAAATCCCCAGCGCCGGATCGATGTCGTAAAGCTCGCCAAATGCGGCTCCCGCTGGATAAAGCGGCCAGTGTGGCGGTCGCAAACGCTGAACCTGGCCGCCCTCCTGATCAATCAGCACCGGCGCATCCGGCTCGTCAACTATTTCCCGCAAATCACGAAGAAGTCGAATGACTTGCTCCGGTGTTTCAACGTTTCGTTTGAAGAGGATAAATCCCCACGGCCGCTCCGCGCGGATGAATTCGCGCTCAGTGCCTGTCAACTCCAGTCCGGATACGCCTGTGATGAATGCGCGCGTGCTCATGCGCGCCGCTTAGCCCGCTGACGGCACAAGGGTCAAGGAAATGGCCGTTAATTCCTTTGGACGACGCACTGTCCACCGGCGGTTTTGAGGCTACCGCAGAACTGCGAGGCCGCCTCAGGCGAGCCGAACGGACCAACCATCGCGCGGTAATAGACCCCCTTGTCGCCGAGGTCCGCGCGCTTGATCACGGGGCTGTGCGATCCCAGCACCGAGGGGAACTTGCCCTGCAGGGCCCTGTAGGAGGCCTGCGCATCGGCCTCATTTCGCTGCGACGAAACCTGAACCAGGTATCCGCCACCGCCAGAGCCACTGGATGCGGCTTGCGGCGCGATTTGAACCGGGGTCGTGGCGGCAACCCGGGTGCGAGGTTCGGCAGCAGGCGCCGCTTGGGTGGCCTGAGGCGACAACGAGAGCGGTGCGTTGGCGGAATCATTTGCGTTGGCCACTGCGGCCGGGGTAAGCGGCGTGGCAGCAGCAGTCCGTACGTTTGCCGCTGGTTTTGCGGCGGCCGGTGCTGCGGAAGCGACCGGTGCGGCAGCGCCATCAGGCTGATCCCCCCGAACGGAGAGGGTCCTGATCTTTCGCGGCTCGTTGTTGGGCAACGTGCCATTACCGGCATTCGAAGGCGGCAGCGCGCTCGGAACGAGGCTGGCCGTTGACGGTGGGTTGCCATTCTGGTTCAGCGGCGGAAACACCACGCGCGGACCGGACTTGGCATTGACATCGACCGGCGCTTCTTCCCGCGGAACGATCTTCTCGGTGCCGTCGCCGGCGGCCATCCGATCGGGCAGTTTGGAACTGCCGTCGGCCGGAGCCGGTACGATCTTGGTCGGACCCGCGTCAGCCCTGATGATCGGCGGCTCGCCGCTACGGGGCGACCCAATATAGGTTCTGTAAGCATAAGCCGCGCCCGTTCCCAGCACCGCCAGCGCCAGCACGACGACCACGGTGGCCATGCCGCCGCGGCGCTTTGGGACCGGCTCCTCGCTGCCGTCGCCATAACCATCCTGATATGCGTATGCGTCTTCCGCGTAGACCGGATCGTGCGGCGTATTCTGCTGCGCGCCGGAATCGAGCGCACCGTACAGCGCATCGTCGTAGCGCGACGGATCCGTCGGCTCATAATCGTCATCCGCAAACGGTAGCGGGGGCGCCGGGTGATAATCCGGCTCGGGCTCCGCCTGTGTGGCCGCATAGCGATGCAGCGGATGCACGGCACTGGAATAATCCTGCGGCGGTGGTGGCGCTTCCTGCCTGACGGCGCGCTGCATCCACGGCGGTGGACCTGCGGCGCGAGTCTCGTCTGCCGCCGGCGGCAGCTCAAACCGATCGCGCTCGCCGCCCCGCGGCTGCACCGGCAGATTGGCCCGCCCCATACTGCCAAACGGATCGGTTTGACCGATCAGCCGCGCGAGTTCGGCCAAAGGATCGCTTTCGCCCTTGGCCGACGCGTGCTGATCACCGACGTGATCGTAGTCGTCATCGGCGGAAAAAGGTCTGTCTTGATATCGATCAACCATCGTGATGATGCGTCCCCTTCGGGAATGCCGCCAACCCACCCGCTTCTACAAAACGAACCGGCTCCTGCCGGATGCCCTCACAAGGTCCCCAAAACTCCCCGTAAGCAGCGCTCGCCCCTGTTTACCGCATCTCGACCGGGGCATCGACGCCGAGAACGGTGAGCCCGGATGCCAGCACCGAGACGACGCCCTGGACCAATGCCAGCCGCGCCTTTGTAATCTCTGCATCATTATTGATAATGAAGCGTAAATAGGGCAAATCGCGCCCCCTCGTCCACAACGCATGAAATTCGCTGGCGAGATCATAGAGGTAAAAAGCGATTCGGTGCGGCTCATGCGCCGATGCCGCCGCCTCGATCGTCCGGGGGTAGAGCGCCAATCGGCGCAGCAGCTCGAGTTCCGAAGGATCGGTCAGCCGCTCGACCGCTGCGTCAGCCAGGAACGCCGCCCGCGCCCGGGTCTCGTCGGGCAGTTCCGGGATCGCTTCGCGTGCGTTACGGAATATCGAGTGCCCCCGGGCGTGGCCGTACTGGACGTAGAAGACCGCGTTATCCTTGGACTGCTCGATCACCTTGGCGAGGTCGAAATCCAGCACCGCATCGTTCTTGCGGAACAGCATCATGAACCGCACGGCGTCGGAACCAACCTCGTCGACCACTTCGCGCAAGGTGACGAAATCGCCGGAGCGTTTCGACATCTTGACCGGCTCGCCGTTGCGCAACAGCTTGACGAGCTGCACGATCTTCACATCCAGCGCCGCCTCGCCCGAGGTGACCGCCTTGATCGCCGCCTGCACCCGCTTGATATAGCCGCCGTGATCCGAGCCCCAGACATCGACCAGGTTGCTGAAGCCGCGGTCGAACTTGTTCTTGTGATAGGCGATATCCGAGGCAAAATAAGTGTAGCTGCCGTCGGATTTGAGCAGCGGACGATCGACATCGTCGCCGTAGGCTGTAGCGCGAAACAGCGTCTGCTCGCGGTCCTCATAGTCCTCGACCGGCGCCCCCTTCGGCGGCGGCAGGCGGCCTTCGTAGACGTCGCCCTTGGAACGCAGATAATCAATGGTGGCGGCGACCAGATCGGTCTGGCCGTCGATCAGCGAACGCTCCGAAAAGAAGACGTCATGCCTGATGTTGAGCGCGGCCAGATCTCCCCTGATCTCATCCATCATCATGGCGATGGCCTTGCTGCGCACGGTCGGCAACCATTCGCTTTCCGGCATCTTCAGCAGCGCACCGCCATGCGCGTCAGCCAGCGCGTGCCCGACCGGCTTTAGATAATCGCCGGGATAAAGCCCCTCCGGAATTTCGCCGATGCTCTCGCCGAGCGCCTCGCGGTAGCGCAGGAAGGCCGAGCGGGCGAGCACATCGACCTGGGCGCCGGCATCGTTGATGTAATATTCCCGTGTCACATCATAGCCGGCGAAGGCCAGAAGGCTTGCCAGCGCATCGCCGAAGACGGCGCCGCGGCAATGCCCGACATGCATCGGTCCGGTCGGATTGGCCGAGACGTATTCGACATTGACCTTCTCGGCCGCTCCCGCCGTGCTTTGTCCATAGGCATCGCCCCGACGCAGCACGGTGCGCAGCGCATCCGACCAGGCCGATGGCTTCAAAGTGAGGTTGATGAAGCCGGGACCGGCGACATCGACCGACGCAATCAAATCGTCGTTCCGCAGCCGGGCTGCAATCGCTTCGGCGAGATCGCGCGGCTTTGTCTTTGCTTCCCTGGCGAGAACCATGGCGGCATTCGTTGCCATGTCGCCGTGCGTCGCATCGCGCGGCGGCTCGACCACGACACGCGACAAATCGACGCCGACGGGCCACCCGCCTTCCGCTGCGAGCACCTCGCAAACCGCATGCACGCGCGCAAGCACGTTGGCGAAAAGATGCGGCGGGGATGCTTTGTCGACCATGACGGGTGCCGGAAATTGCGCCTGATATTGCAGGCTGGGGTTACGGCGCCGCCTAACGCAAATCCGGGGTCGAGTCAAAAAGCCTTCGATGCTCGGTGATGGCAAAACGGTCGGTCATCCCGGCAATGAAGTTGCCGATCCGGCGCGCCTGCTCGGTTTCGGTCTCGCCGGCGCCTCGCGCTGGCGGCAGCCATTCGGTCGGCAGATCGTCCGGCCTGTTCTGGTAGCGCGCGAACAGGTCGAACAGGATTTGTTCCGCATCCCCCATCACCCGCATTACCCTCGGATGCCGGTACATCCGAAGCTTCAGGAACGCCTTGATTTCGGCTTCCGCCTGAGCCACCGCAGCCGGAAACGCGATCAGCATCTCGCCATAATTGCGAACATCCTCGACCGATTTCGGTTTTGCGGCCTCCAGGCGCCGCTGCGCTTCCAAGACGGTCGCGCCGATCAGATGTGAAATCAGCTCGCGCACCAGTTCGGCGCCGCGCCTGATATCATCGAGACCGGGATAGTGTTGCGCAATCCCGGCGATGATCTGTGCCGCAAGCGGCATGACCTTGAGATCATCGACCCCGAACAAACCGGCACGCAGGCCATCGTCGATGTCGTGGGCGTCGTAGGCGATGTCGTCGGCGATCGCGGCCACTTGCGCCTCCAGCGAGGCAAAACTCCATAATTCGAGATCGTAGGTCCTGAGGTACTCGGAAATCCCCACGGGAATACCGTGGTCACGATAACGCCCGGTTGGCGTCCCGTTTTGCCCGGTCAGCGGCCCATTGTGCTTGACGATGCCCTCCAGCGATTCCCAGGTCAGGTTGAGGCCGTCGAAATCGGGATAGCGATGCTCCAGCGAGGTGACGACGCGCAGGGTCTGCGCATTGTGATCGAATCCGCCATGGGCCTTGAGGCAGGAATCCAGCGCCCGTTCGCCGGCGTGGCCGAACGGGGGATGGCCAAGGTCATGCGCCAGCGCCAGCGTTTCCGTGAGATCTTCGTCAAGGCCGAGCTGGCGGGCCAGCGCCCGGGCGATCTGCGCCACTTCCAGCGTGTGGGTCAGCCGGGTGCGATAGTGATCGCCTTCGTGGAACACGAAAACCTGGGTTTTATGCTTCAGGCGGCGGAACGCGGTGGAATGAATCACCCGGTCGCAATCGCGCCGGAACGGGCTGCGGGTCCGGCTCGCTGGCTCCTCGACCAGCCGCCCACGGCTGCGATCGGGATCGCAGGCATAGACCGAGCGAGGAGCAGCCATTCCGACCGACACGGCGTATTATCCCTTGAAGGTTTGATTCCGGTGCCCAGCGCACTTAACTATGCTCTGCGCCGGATACCAGCTAATTTGAACATGGCGTCCGCCATCGGAGACCTCGCCCATGACCACAGCCGTCACCATCAGCGAGCGGGCCGCCCGCCGCATTGGGGAAATCCTCAAAACCGAGGGCGACGGCGCCATGTTGCGGATCAGCGTCGAGGGCGGCGGCTGCTCCGGTTTTCAATACAAATTCGATGTCGAGCGCGCGCAGGCCGAAGACGACCTGGTTATAGCGCGCGACAGCGCCGTGGTGCTGGTCGACCCGGCCTCGGTGCCGTTCCTTGCCGGATCCGAGGTCGATTTCGTCGACGACTTGATCGGCGCCTCGTTTCGGGTGGTCAATCCCAACGCCACCGCTTCCTGCGGTTGCGGCACCAGTTTCTCGATCTGATGCGCATTGCCACCTGGAACGTCAATTCGGTCCGGCAGCGGGTCGACCACCTCCTTGCATGGCTCGGGGATTGCTCACCCGACATCGTCTGCCTGCAGGAAATCAAATGCGTCGACGAAGCGTTTCCGCGCGAGGCGATCGAGGCGCTCGGTTATAACGTCGTCACCCACGGCCAGAAGACCTTCAACGGCGTCGCGCTGCTGTCGAAACTGCCGTTTGACGAAACCACGCCGCGCCTGGCCGGGGACGACGAGGACATCCACGCCCGGTTTCTCGAGGGGGTGGTCACACACAAGCGAGGCGTGCTTCGCATCGCCTGCCTTTATCTGCCCAACGGCAATCCACCCGAGACTGAGAAATACCCTTACAAACTCAAATGGATGTCGCGACTTCTTGAGTATTCGAGGCAACGACTCAAGGCCGAAGAACCACTGGTGCTTGCGGGAGATTTCAACGTCATCCCGAAGGCCGAGGACGTTCACAATCCGGCCGCTTGGGTCAACGACGCCCTGTTCCGGCCGACCACGCGCGAGAGCTTTCAGTCGTTGCTGGGGCTTGGACTAACCGACGCGCTTCGCGCGGTCACCGACGCGCCCGGCCAGTACACGTTCTGGGATTATCAGGCCGGCGCCTGGCAGAAGAACCACGGCCTGCGCATCGATCATCTCCTGCTGTCACCGCAGGCCAGCGACCGGCTGATCGACGCCGGTATCGATAGTTATGTGCGGGCCTGGGAAAAGCCGTCGGATCACGTGCCGGTCTGGATTGACCTGGATTTCGAGGCGGCCTGAGTTCGCCCCTCTCCCTATCCAGCGTGGCGGCTGGCGGGAGATCAGTCCCTGCGGCCCTGCACCCAGTGCTCGAGCATCTGCAGCGCCATCGCACGGTCGTCCTCGGACGCCTTGCTGATTGCCTTATTGTAGCTGTCCTTGATCCAGGTCTCGTCCGGGGCGGCGCTGTCGCGCGCCAGCGTCAGCCACATCAGCCCGCGGGCGGCCTGACGCGGCAGTTGGTCGCCGTTGAACAGCATCTGGCCGAGCATGGCCTGCGCCTGATGCTGGCCCTTCTGCGCGGCCAGACCGAGCCAGCGCGCAGCATAGCGGAAGTCGTCGCGTGAGGTGCCGGCGCTCTGGAGGTAGAGCCGGGCCAGATCATATTGCGCATCGGCGTTGCCGAAATACGAGGCCGCGTAGGAGAACATCTCCCTCGCCCGCTCCGGATCGGACTTGATCTTGGAGTTGGGAATACCGTTGAGGTAGTAGCGCCCGAGCGCGACAAAGGCCTTGGCTACGATCGCCGCCTGCGGCGCCGACGGGCTGTCTTCGGCATGTGCATTGGCAATGCGGCTGAAATATTCGAAGGCGCGAAGATCGTCCTGGGTGACGCCGTCGCCATCGGCATACATCCGCCCGAGCTTCCACTGGGCGATGGGATGGCCGCCCTCGGCGGCGTATTGCAGCGAGGTGAGCGACAGGTCTGTCGGGGACGACGGAACCGCCTTCTTCAAAGCCGCCGCGGCCCCGGGCTGCTGCGCCGAAGCCACCGGTATAGTCGTATCCTCGTTGACCGGCGCGCCATCAAAGGCGGACACCGGGACGGCCACCGGCGTGGCCCCCAAAATCAACCCAAGAATGATACGCCTAGATATCCGCATAACACTGTTTCTCGTGCGCCCCGCCCGGATGGGTCACGGCACCATCCACCGCGGGTCCAACCTGTTGGGCATACTTCCATAGAGCGCCTGACGTATGATTGGTCGCGCGAGGCTTCCATTTGGTCTTGCGTTGAGCCAGCTCGGCGTCGGTCAACTTTACGTTAAGTGTCCCGGCGTCGGCGTCGATTTCGATGATATCGCCGTCCTGCAATAGCGCGATCGGCCCGCCGACCGCGGCTTCCGGCCCGACATGGCCGATACAGAAGCCCCGGGTGGCTCCGGAGAACCGGCCGTCGGTGATCAGGGCGATCTTGCCGCCCATGCCCTGCCCGGTCAGTGCCGCGGTGGTCGAGAGCATTTCGCGCATGCCGGGGCCGCCACGCGGTCCCTCATAGCGGATCACGATGACCTCGCCCTCTTTGTAGGTCTTCTTTTGGACGGATTCGAAGGCGTCCTCTTCGCGATCGAAGCAGCGGGCCGGGCCGGCAAATTTCAAGTTCGACATACCCGCAACTTTCACGATCGCGCCCTCGGGCGCGAGATTCCCCTTCAGGCCAACGACACCGCCGGTAACGGTGATCGGCTTGTCGGCGGAGCGCACCACGTCCTGGTGCGGATTCCATTTCACGCTTTTGAGGTTCTCGGCGATTGTACGGCCCGTGACGGTCAGACAGTCGCCGTGCAAATGGCCGTTATCGAGCAGCGTCTTCATCAAAAGCGGTATGCCACCAACCTCATACATGTCTTTGGCGACATAACGACCGCCTGGCTTCAAATCGGCGACATAGGGTGTTTTTTTGAAGATTTCGGCAACGTCGAAGAGATCGAACTTGATGCCACATTCATGCGCGATCGCCGGCAGATGCAGTGCAGCATTGGTCGAGCCGCCGGATGCGGCCACCACGGCGGCGGCGTTTTCCAGCGCCCGGCGCGTGACGATGTCGCGCGGCCGGATGTTCAGGGCAATCAGCTCCATGACCTTTTCGCCGGCGGTCATGCAAAAGGAATCGCGGATTTCATAGGGCGCGGGCGCACCAGCCGAATAGGGCAGCGCCAGCCCGATGGCCTCCGATACCGTCGCCATGGTGTTGGCAGTGAACTGTGCGCCGCACGCACCGGCGGACGGACACGCTACCCGCTCGATTTCATCGAGATCAGCATCGGACATGTCGCCGACCGAATGCTTGCCGACCGCCTCGAACATATCCTGCACCGTGACCTGTTGGCCGCGGAAATTGCCGGGAAGGATCGAGCCGCCATAGATGAAGATCGAGGGCACGTTGAGGCGGACCATTGCCATCATCATTCCCGGCAGCGACTTGTCGCAGCCGGCGAGCCCCACCAACGCATCGTAAGCATGGCCGCGCATGGTCAGTTCCACGGAGTCGGCGATGCATTCGCGCGACGGCAGCGAGGAGCGCATGCCGTCATGGCCCATCGCGATGCCGTCGGTCACGGTGATGGTGCAGAATTCACGCGGCGTGCCGCCAGCGGAGGCGACGCCCTTCTTGACCGCCTGGGCCTGGCGCATCAGCGAAATATTGCAGGGCGCAGCCTCGTTCCAACACGACGCCACGCCGACAAACGGCTGGTGAATCTGCTGGGTGGTCAGCCCCATGGCGTAGAGATACGAGCGATGGGGCGCCCGTTCCGGGCCCTCTGTCACGTGACGGCTTGGCAGTCTTTTCTTGATATCGGTCTTGGCGTCCATTTCGAACCTGTTTCCCCAGCCGTCTCTTCTCGAACCAGGGAAATAAGTAATTCCCATCGCGTGCGCGAGTGTCGCGGTCTTTACGGAGAGATGATTTCATGGAGGGGTGTGGCCAAAAAGCGGCGCGGGCGAGAACAGCCTTAG
>Ga0210400_10005220_pt1 | contig 11062 bp, 5 predicted proteins | sample IncBWH26MmetaG_FD_155456 | JGI IMG/M metagenome (GOLD analysis project Ga0210400, IMG submission 155456) | Forest soil microbial communities from Barre Woods Harvard Forest LTER site, Petersham, Massachusetts, United States - Inc-BW-H-26-M | ecosystem: Environmental > Terrestrial > Soil >...
ACCAATTTTGCGCAGATACGCAACGTCCCGAACTCCACCATCAATTACGGCACCGGAGTAACCGCGCGCCGCCATGGCCGTGCCCATCAATCCGCCCATCCCAGCGATGTCTTCGCCATCCTCCACGACCATCACGTAAACGGAATCTGTAGATCCCTGATCTATCGCTTCCAGCATTCCGTTCAACGCAGCCGGATCACTGTTACCTTCATCCTTCTTGAGCAGCACAGTCCGCGCAAATCCGGCAAACTTGGCGGTCAAAATCGGATGCATGCGATGGCTCATGTAAAAGCGCTTACCAGTCAACTGCTCCAGCGCATCCGAGACCGACGCCACCTCCACGCCGCGAAAATCTGCGATCAAAGCCTCGTCCGACGGCGCTGCGGGAGCAGTGCCCGCCTGAGCCCACAGAAATCTGGCGCCATGCGAACTAGCGAATAAAACGCCGATGAATAGCAGCGATGCCGCAATAGTGTGGAATTTCACTGGACCACGAAACTTGTTCATTTCGTCCTCCTGGATGTATATATGTGCGCGGACTCTAACACGGTTTTTTGTCGCATGAAAGAGCCAAATAATCGCGGGGGAATAAAAAATGAGAATTACGATGCAGACGAGAACGCCACGGCTGTTCATCTTTGCGACCGCGGCCGCACTAACCATAGGCATTACCGGACAGCAGAGTTACGGCCAGGAGCGGAAAGTGATCAATTTAGCCCCTGCAAGAGGACTGCCTTTCAACGATGGCATCGTCGCGGGGAATACTCTGTACATTGCCGGTCAGGAGGGCACAGATGATGCCGGCAAACTTGCCGCCGGAGGCATCGGCCCGGAGACAACCGCAACGCTCGAAAATATCCAGAAGGTTCTCAAGGCCGGCGGCTTCGACCTGAAGGACGTGGTCAGCGTCACCGTTTACCTCGCCGACATTCATGAGTTTCCGGACATGAACAAAGTCTACAAAAGTGTCATGCCTGACCCCAAGCCAGCGCGCGCCACCATCCAAGCGGCGGCCCTGGTGAATAACGCTCGGATCGAAATCTCGGCGATCGCGGTGAAACAGAAGTAGAGTTCTGGGCTTGCGACACCGGCATTCTTTGCTGCCCTTACAGAGGGCGTAGTGCGGCAGTCGCAAAAAAGGTTGACATGCCTGCCTCGATTGAGATAAACCGTCATTCCATCGGTGTGCTGCACTTTCAAAACCAAGCTCTTGATTTCGTCAGATGAAAGTGCTGCCTTAGCGATATTTGTGTAGACAGTAGCTCTAGCTCTTTCGGGAGATCATCTATGCGTAATCGTCGATCGGTTGCCATCGCGGTAATCGGGTTCGTGCTCTTAGCTGTAGGCGGGGTATTGGCAAGCATCACCGGCGGCATTTCCGGAGTCGTCACCGATAACTCGGGCGCCGTCATTTCCGGCGCCTCGGTGGTTGCCATCGACACCCAGACCGGCGTCAGGACTGCTGTCACAACCGATGCGAAAGGTTTTTACAATCTTCCGACTCTTGCCATCGGCACTTACGACTTGGAGATCATCCATGCAGGTTTTAAGACCTATCGCAAAACCGGGGTGGTGATTGATGCGAATTCTGCGCTTCGGGCGGATGCGAGCCTTGACGTCGGCGCAATCAGCGAGAAAGTTGAAGTGAGCACGGACTCCGTCCACGTGGAGACGCAGAGCACGCAGATGGGAGAGGTGATCACCGGGAAAAGAATGGAAGCGGTTCCGTTGAACGGCCGCAGCTATACGGATTTGCTGGCCCTGCAACCGGGGGTGTCTCCCTACAACGCCAATGATACTGGAACAGCGGGAATCAATGATCGCTCTCCCGATGGCGGTCTGAATTCCGGAAATCAATCGGTAAATGGCCAGCGCGAGACTTCCAACGGCTTCATGGTCAACGGATCGAACGTCGAGGAGGGCAAGAACAATGGAGCGGCCATTATTCCCAACCTCGATTCTATTTCCGAATTTCGCATCATCACCAACAACTTCGATGCCGAGTACGGCAACTACAGCGGCGGGCAAATAAACGTTGTGACCAAGTCGGGGGGCAACCAATTTCACGGCAGTGGGTTCGAGTTCCTCCGCAATACCGCATTCGATGCCAAGAACTATTTCGCTGCTTCCACGGACAAGACTCCTGTGTTCCGCCAGAACCAGTTCGGAGGTACAGTTGGCGGACCAATCAGGAAGGACAAGACTTTCTTTTTCGTCGACTACCAGGCTACGCGCCAGACCCAGGCTCCTACGGTGACTACGCAAGTGCCGTCGTCCCCCAACTTTACCGGGGACTTCTCCGATTCGGCCGGATCGTTCAGCACGAGCGCCGACGCAGGCAATAACCCGATCGCATCGACTGTCGGAGGTCCCTACTGGGCAGGTCTTCTGGCGACACGGTTGAACTACGCGGTCAATGACGCCGAGCCTTACTACTTCACAGCATCGACCATCGACCCAACCACGATCGACCCTGACACAGGCCTCGGAACTCCGTACGGGTTTGATTGTACGCTCAACACTCAGTGTGTTTTCCCCGGCGCATCCATTCCCCAGTCGGCTTGGTCCCCCGTGGCCCTTAACATGCTTAACCTCGGCCTTATCCCCCAGCCGAATGTGACCAATAACCCCGCCTTCAATTTCGAGACCTCTTCGTACGCGCAGAAATTGCGCGACGACAAGGGCGGCCTCCGGATCGATCAGAACACGCGTTTTGGGACTTTGTTCGGCTATTATTTCGCCGACGACTATTTGCTGAATTCTCCGTTTCCAAACGGCGGAGCCAGCATTCCGGCTTCCGGCTTTGCCTATAACGCCAGCACGGCCGGACGAGCCCAACTGGTGAACCTCGGCGATACCAACAACTTCGGGGCGACTGCGGTCAATGAATTCCGGTTTAGTTTTGTGCGAAACACCATCGCTCTCACCGAAGCGCAAGGCGGCGTAGGGCCCAACTACAGTCTGGCCAATTTGGGCTTCACAGTGCCGGCGACGGTCGGAGGCGTGTTCAACGGGGGTATCGCGCCTATCGCCCCCGCTCTCGAAGGTGTTCCTTACATCACGTTCAATAATTTCTCCATCGGGGTTCCCCAGGTTAGCACGCGGCAGTTCAACAACTCGTTTCAGATACTCGATAACTTCACAAAAGTCGTGGCCAGGCACACTCTTCAGTTCGGAGGCCAGTTTCATTACGATCAGATCAACGAGAGAAACCTCGCCGCCGAAAACGGCCAGTACGGATTCTCCGGTTCCGAGACGGGGATTGACTTTGCCGATTTTCTCATCGGAGCTCCTGACAACCTGACGCAGGCGAGCCCGCAAATCCTCGATTCCCGCAGCAAGTACTACGCTCTCTATGCGCAGGATAGCTGGCGAGCGATCTCCAATCTGGTGTTGAACTACGGCTTGCGCTGGGAAGCCAGCATGCCTTGGTACGATACCCAGAACAAGATTGAGACCATCATTCCCGGTGAACAGTCCGTGGTATTCCCCACCGCGCCCACGGGATGGGTTGTCCCCGGTGATCCCGGCGTACCACGCACTCTGGCGCCTACTCAATGGCATAATTTCTCGCCTCGCCTGGGTTTGGCTTATTCCCCCGATGCGTCCTCCGGCATTCTGGGAAAATTTTTTGGCGGTCCCGGAAAAACCAGCATTCGCGTGGGCGCCGGTTTGTATTACACCTCCGTGGAGGATCTCTCGCAGTTCCTGGAAGTGGGTGATCCGCCCTACGGACTCTACTACGGAAGCTCGAATCCCCCCGTCCTGGAAGCCCCCTATATTGTTCGCTCCATCGGGGGGCCCGTACCGGGCTCGCCGCGGTTCCCGTTTGCGTTTCCGCCGACCAACGTTTCTGCAAAAAATCCGGACTCATCCTTCTATTGGACGGGCGTCGAGCCGATTTCCTATGGATTTTCCTTCGATCACAGGAACAAGCTGCCTTACTCCGAACACTATGAATTCTCCATCCAACGCCAGGTTGGGCCAAACACGGTTCTCACCGCTAGTTATGTTGGGAATCAAGCGCACCGGTTGGTTACCTCAATCGAAGCGAATCCGGCTAATCCGGCACTGTGTCTGTACTTGAGCGATACGGCCAATCTTGATTCCTCCAGCACCGCGCCGCCATGTGGTCAATTCGGGGAGACGCCTCCATCCGGCACCACGTGGGTTACGCTCCCTGGATCGTCGCCCTTCGCCGGACAAACTTTCACGAGTACCCGGCCGTTGGGGCCAAACTTTGATACCAACCCGTACGTCTCCACGGTGGCAAACTCGCGCTATAACTCGCTACAGATGAGCGTCAGCCACAACACGGGATCGCTGAGCTTCCTCGCCGGCTACACGTACAGCAAGTGCCTCGACAATGCCTCCGGCCTGCAGGATTCCACTTATCCCTTCGACCCGCGACTGAGCGTCAGCCTTTGCAATTTCGACGTGACCCACAATTTTGTTTTCAGCTACAACTGGCTGCTGCCGTTCGACAAGCTTGCCCGATCTGGTTGGCTCAAATGGGTGGCCGGAGGATGGAGTCTTAGCGGCATTACGAATTTCGCCACCGGGCTCCCGATCACGGTGACGGAGAATGACGATAACGCTTTGATCGGTGCGAACGCCGTTCCTGTGGATGTCCCGAATTTTTCAGGTGGCAAGGTGCTGGCCGACACTAACCCGCGCCATGGAAACGCCTATTTCAACCCTTCGCTTTTCAGTAACGAGCAGTTAGGACAGTTTGGTAATTCCCGTCGCCGCTTCTTTCATGGTCCGGGACTCAATAACTTCGACATGGCACTCGCGAAGGCAACGAAGTTTAGCGAGTCCAAAGAACTTCAACTGCGTCTTGAAACCTTCAACCTGTTCAATCATGCGCAGTTCTCGAACCCAACCGGCGAAATCAACTCCGGCCAGTTTGGATTCGTCACCTCAGCCAGACCAGCCCGGATCCTGCAACTGGGCGCTAAGTTTTTGTTCTGAAGCTGAGTTGGATTTTCATCGTGCCCAACTCTGCCGCACGTACTTTGGCGGATAAAATTTACCAATGTTTTCAGGTAAGAAATCTTTGTGCGTGTTGGCGGCGGTCCTGGTGGCGCTATTAGCCAGCACCCACTTCTTCGCCTGGTCACAAACGCCAAGACAAGTTCCTCCCAAACGAGATTCCAAACAAGTCTCGATGCGGGGCAAGCAAACTTTCGCGTCCACCTGCGCAAGCTGCCACGGCCTCGACGGCCGGGGCGGCGAGCGAGCACCGAACATCGCGGAAAGTCCAAAGGTGCAGCGGCTTTCCGATACGCAGATCGCACACATTATCGAGAATGGAATTCCCGGAACTGGAATGCCTGCCTTCCATTCTCTTGAGAGTTCTAACATCAAGACAGTCGTAACTTATTTGCGAACTTTGCAAGGGGCAAAAAAGCCAGTCAAGCTCCCCGGCGATCCGCAGCGCGGAGAAACAATTTTCGTTGACAAGGGCGGATGTTCCAGTTGTCACATGATTGCCGGAAAAGGCGGTTTCATCGCCTCTGATCTGTCAGGGTACGCCCGCACTCACGATGTGGAGCAAATCCGGAACGCGCTTACCGGCCCGCCGAACGGTGATCATCAGGCGCGCATGGCAACGGCAACCACTCGCATCGGCAAGAAATACGAAGGAAGAATTCGCAATGAAGATAATTTCTCTCTGCAGTTGCAGACCCTGGACGGGACGTTTCACTTCATGGCGAAGTCAGATCTCGAAGGTTTGGAATACAGCTCACAGACGCTGATGCCCTCTAACTACGGCTCAATTCTCAGCACCAATGAATTGAACGATCTCGTTAGTTACCTGATGAGCGTGGCCAATGCCAGCACCAGCCCATCGGCAGTGCCTCAGAAGGAATTTGAAGAGGAATAGACCACACTTCGCGAAGGCAATTCAAGAGTTTGAGGGAGAGATGTCCCTATGAATCGCAGCATGAAAGTTCGGCATGCATTCATCATCGCAACCTTGCTGCTGGGTGCATGGAGCGCTCCGGCCATTCTGCCGGCCGCAGCTCAGCATCCAGAATTTCAACTGCAGGCCGAATCGCCACAGTTCTGGGATCTTGTGGATCGCAACGCCAAGCTGAGTGTGGTGGGCAGCGGCTTCGGATTCACCGAGGGTCCAGTGTGGGATCAGGCCGGGTTCCTCTACGTGAGCGACGAAACCATCAACAAGATTTACCGGCTGCATCTCGATGGCAAGAAGGAGGAAGTGATTGCGCTCGGCGATCCCGACGGCAATACCTTCGACCGTCAGCACCGCCTGATCGATTGCGCCAGCGTGTTGCGCGCCATCATCGAGGTGACTCCCGATGGAAAATACAAAATCCTGGCCGACCACTATGACGGCAAGAAATTGAACAGTCCAAACGATGTAATCGTTGGGCCGGATGGAGCTTTGTACTTCACGGATCCGACCTTGGATCTGGTCGCCGGTGAAAAACAGGAGATTCCATTTCAGGGAGTCTATCGCTTGGACGCAAAAGGTAACGTCCAGTTACTCACCAAAGATCTGACCCAGCCGAACGGTCTCGCTTTTTCGCCGGATGGCAAGCGCTTCTACGTCGACGACAGCGAGAAAAGAAATATCCGCGTGTACGACGTTGCGTCCGACGGAACTTTGACGAACGGCCGCATCTTTGGCGAGGAGCCGGGCGGCAAAGGCGACGGCGTACCCGACGGAATCAAGGTCGACAAGAATGGAAACCTCTTTGTCACCGGACCAAAAGGCATCTGGGTGTGGGACGCTAAAGGCAATCATCTTGGCACCATCGTGATGCCAGAGCAGCCAGCAAATCTGAATTGGGGCAACAAGGATTACAGGACTCTCTATATCACTGCCACCACTTCGGTGTACCGCCTTGAGATGAAGACGCAAGGCTTCGTGCCCTATCTGTCAGAGAAGTAGTTTCGAGGAGGGACTGACTAGCGTGCGACGGCGTTGGCGGATGCCGGCGCGGCAAGCTTGATCTCAACCGAATCGGGCTGCGACCACGTTGTCTTCCCATCGTTCAACTCCAGCCGGTTCATCGTGACCTTCACCTTCTGATGGTCCACTTCGACGAGCAGATAGTGGTAGTTCACTTCTTTGCTCTGGAAGGGATCGTCAGGCGCGCGCTCAATGGGATAAGCGTGGGCCGCTCCTCCGCCAGAAACGAAGTACATGACACCGCCGTGTTCGTGGCGCTCGTAATTGTGTACGTGTCCGGAGAAGACCACGAAGCGAGCGCGCGTGTGGGTTTGGCGATCTTCAAGCATCTTAGCCAGGTGTTGTTCCGTTGATCGTGCGGAATGTCCGCCGCCGTGCTTTTTCTCGTCGGAGGAACTGGTGTAAGGCGGGTGGTGAAACATGAGGAAGACGAAGTCCACATCCGAGGGAATGCTGTCGAGTTTGTTGGCGAGCCACTGGCCCTGTGGTCCAGAGCTTTCGTCCAGTGCGCTGTCGAGCACCAGCACCAGCGCGTTCGCGGCCCTTACAGAATAGTATCGGCTGTTCTTCAGGTCGGGGAAGCGTTGGAAATAGTTTCCCAGAGCGATCTTCTCATCTCCGTGCAGATCGTGGTTGCCGAGGGCCGGATAAATCGGGATCTTCTTCTCGCGCCAGACTGCGGTTTCGCTGTCCCAGGTTTTCCAATCGTTCACGTCGTAGCCGTTATAAACGATGTCGCCGGTGAAACACACAAATGCTGGGTCGACCGCCGCAATAGCCTGCACCAGAGCTATGCGCACCGGGGGATTCGCTGCTTCCATGTCCGTGGGATCGTGGAAACGAGTATCGCCGTAGGCCACGAACCTGAACGGAACGCTCACCTCCAGGTGCAAATCGACTGGCGTTTGCGCAACCGACTTCTTGGTGCAACCAGGCAATCCAAATAGCGCCGCCGTTAAGCACAGCAGCGATAACTTTTGAGCGATGGAACTGTGTTGTGAAAGCATAGTAAAGCCCGCACCCGAACTCGGACACCAGCTACTTTCCCACCATCAGCACGCCGAACTGTCGGGATTCTGTTGTCGAGAGGAACTCTATTCGCCCAACCTGAAAGGAACCTGAACCGACCGATAAATCAGTGGTCGTTCACCGCACTAAAATTTGAAACGAACCATGAACTGAATCTGGCGTGGCAGACCGGTTCCGGTGTTTGGCGAAGCTGCGTTATCGTTGTTGTTGTTGAAGTTGTTCGTCGAAGTAATCTTACCGAGATTTCCCACCGGTGAAACAATGTACTGATTAGTTGGGTTCATAGCGCTGTCCAGCACATTCGTATAGTTGAGGGCCAGGTTATCAGTGCTCGGATCGCCAAATTGGACGTGATTGAAAATATTAAAAAATTGCACGCCGAACTCCATCTCAACCCGCTCCGTGATTTTGGTGGTCTTCATTAGTGCCAGGTCGACCTGCCAGGAATTGAGCGCCCGAATCAGGCCGTTCGGAGCATTGCCAAACCGGCTTACCAGGCCGCAAGACAATGGGCAAACGAAATTACCCGAGCTGTCTAATGCGCCTACACCGCCCGGGTCAAGCGGCGGGGGGGCAAATGCGGCCGGATTGATTGGGATCGTATGATTTTGCACGCCTCCCGGTAACAGCAACGGCACTCCGGGAACCAGATCGGGCCGCTGGGTTGTTTGGTCGTTGCCATCAGGTAGTTGGGTCGGAGAGATATTCATCGTGATAGTAAGCGGATGACCGGTGTGCCAGAGGCCGACGCCGCTTAAACTCCAGCCTCCAACGATTCTGCCCAGCACGCCGTCGCTGTCGAGGAACGGCTTTCCGGGGCCGAACGGCAATTCGTAGACCGCATTCGTCGTAAAGTTGTTGCGAATATCGAACACGCTGGGACCTTTGTCACAACGCAGGCAATTTACGTTCTCGGGGCCGTTGGACTCGCCACCTCCAACCGATCCATCATTGATGGAGTGAGACCAGGTGTAGCGGCTCTGAAATGTCAGTCCTTTGGAAAAGCGACGCTCCAGGCTGAGCATCAGCGCGTGATAGGTGCTGGCGCCGATATCGGACTTGTAGTCGACCGAACCGTACGGGTCAATCGTGCCACCGGGATTGCTGGGATCGGGATAGTACTGATCCAGGACCCGAGTGCAGTTTCCGTTAAAGTCTGGTTTGCTGAGGCAGAAATTCACGCCCCCGCGAGAGAAAAGACGCACTCCGCGGGATCCGATGTATTGTGCTGACGCTAGAAGGTTGGCAGGCAACTCATGATCGATAGTAAGCCCCCAAGTCTCAGCATAGAGGTCGCGGCGGCCATGGCGTTGCAAGGCACGCGGTTGCTGAAGCGTCGCAACCGACAAGCCGCTCAGGTCGGGCGTCGCCTGCTGATAAGCCGGACGAAGGGGCGTGCCCGGGCCCGACGGATCTAGGTTAACGAAGGCCGTGAACCTGTCACTCTCCAGGCCGGCATTCAGATCATCGTTCTGCGCGGCACCGTGATAAATCCCAAAGCCAGTTCGAATGACCGTTTTTCCGTGCAGGGCGCTGGGAGCCCACGCCACGCTGAATCGTGGATCAAAATTCTTGTAGTCGGCATTGTAAAGAGCGGGGTTCTTGGGGCAAGGCGGTGTGTTGATGGGTGTGGGATATGGGCCGTTGGTCGAACCCGATCCCAGGCACACCCCATGAAACTCGTTCACATCGAACACAGTAGTACGATTGTCAGCCTCATGAGCCACACCGTAGTACTCCCAGCGTAGCCCGAGATTAACCGTCAAAGTCGGCGTTACTTTCCACTCATCCTGAAAATAAGGCATGTAGAAGGTCCGCCGATACTTATGGCAGCACCACGGAGCAGTGAAGGAGATCTGGTAAAGTGTGGCGTTGTTGAAACCCGTGTCAGAACTGCCGGAATTATCTGCGAAAGACAAAATGTTATCGGCCGTCTTGCCCTGGTTCAGCCGCACGTGGCGAATCTCAATCCCGGTTTTGAATGTGTTACGCCCGTGAACCCACGTGAGGTTGTCAACCACGCCGTAGGTGGTGCCCACTTCGTGGTCCGCGTTGTCGTCGTTAATCGTGACCCAGGTGTTTGTGTTGACTGAATACGGCAGCGGACCTGCCTGGGGATTGATGAACGGCGCGCGGTTGATGTACACCTTCACTTCATTCAATAACCGGGTTGACAAAGTGTTCTGCAATGCCAGGACGTAATTCGCAGGATGATTGATGGTTTGAATAAGGTCGTAGGGCAGTGCGCCGCTCCCGTTTGTTCCACTCACCAGGCTGATATCGCGCTGGGCACGCCCGTACAAGAGCGTTTTCGGGTTGATCTGGTAGTCCATCCGGAAAAGCCAGGTGTCTTCGTGGACTGTTGTCGGGGCCGGGCTTGTGAACTGATCGGAATCTGGCAGCGGAGTAATTAGATTATTGGTCTGATCGGCGAAGCCACCATCGGGGTAAACATGGATAGGACTGCATCCTCCAATGGACCCAGTAGAAGCGCGCCAGGGGAAGACTTGTAGGATGGAACACATCTGCGGCGACGTGGCCAATGCTGCTCGTTGAGCGCTTGGATTAGGCACCAGCACTTGGTTGGTTGTCGCGGAGTATTGCCTAAGTCCTTCGTAGTTAAGGAAGAAGAACAGCTTGTTCTTGACGATGGGACCGCCGACGCTCATTCCGTATTGTCCGAAGCGAAACGGAGGAATGGCGGGATTCCCATTTACGTCGAAGTCATTGAAGTTACGCGCGTCAAATACCGAGTTCCTTAAATAGCCGAACAACGTGCCGTGCCAGTCATTCGTACCCGACTTCGTCACCACATCGATCTGGCCGCCGGCCTGCGTGCCATATTCCGCGTCGTACAGCGCGCTGTTGACGCGATACTCCTCGATGGCGTCCTGAGAGATCTGCAGACGGGTTTGGGACTTCTGAGCCTGCTCCTGAATACCGCCCGCATCGACGCCGTCGAAGCTGAAGTTGTTGTCGTCGCGCGCCCGTCCTGCAAACCGTATGGTTCGCTGATCCCCGCCGCCGTCGTCCTGGGCAAAGGGAGCGAGCAGAGTGAAGCTGGCCCAGTCCCTCCCGTTGTTCGGC
>Ga0210400_10005222_pt1 | contig 11061 bp, 10 predicted proteins | sample IncBWH26MmetaG_FD_155456 | JGI IMG/M metagenome (GOLD analysis project Ga0210400, IMG submission 155456) | Forest soil microbial communities from Barre Woods Harvard Forest LTER site, Petersham, Massachusetts, United States - Inc-BW-H-26-M | ecosystem: Environmental > Terrestrial > Soil >...
CGTTGCCCAAAAGCGTATTCGCATGACCCGCGAACAGGCCGAAACCTTCTATGCCGTTCACAAGGCGCGTCCCTTCTTCGGCGAACTGGTGGATTTCATGATTTCCGGCCCGGTGGTCGTTCAGGTTCTCGAAGGCGAAAACGCCGTTCTCAAACACCGCGACGTAATGGGTGCGACCGATCCCTCGAAGGCGGCCGATGGCACGATCCGCAAGCTGCACGCAAAGTCCATCGGCGAAAACTCGGTGCATGGTTCCGATGCGCCCGAGACGGCTGCCGTCGAGATCGCGCAGTTCTTCTCGGGCAACGAAATCGTCGGCTGATTGACACCGGTGGTGGCGCGCAATCTGGTCGACAATAGCCGCGGGCTTGCGCCAAGGGGGTAGGCTGTGAACTGGCTGTTGCAGGTCGTCGACCCCGCCAATATCGGCGCCTTTTTCGGGCAAATTCACACCGACATGCAAACGCCGGCGTTCTGGCTGGCGGTCGGCAAGATCATCTGGATCAACGTGCTGCTGTCCGGCGACAACGCGCTGGTGATCGCGATGGCCTGCCGCGGCCTGCATGGCCGGCACCGATTGTGGGGCATGATCATCGGCGCCGGCATTGCCGTTGTGCTGCTGATCGCCTTCACCGGCATCGTGGCAACGCTGATGGCGCTGCCCTATCTGAAACTCGTTGGCGGCGTAGCGTTGCTCGTCATCGCCGCCAAGCTGCTGGTGCCCGAAGACGAGGGCGATGAAATCGTTGCGGGCACCACGCTCTGGCACGCGATCCGCATCGTCGTCATTGCCGACATCATCATGAGTCTGGACAACGTGATCGCGGTCGCGGCGGCCGCGAACGGTCAACTCTCGCTGTTGATCCTTGGCCTTGCCATCAGCATTCCCATGATTGTCGCCGGTGCTGCGCTAATCATGATGGTGCTCGACCGGTTTCCGATTTTGATCTGGCTGGGTGCGACCCTGCTCGGGTGGATCGCCGGGGACGTCATCGAGAGCGATCCGGCTGTTCAGCCCTTTCTCCATCAGCTTCTCGACGGCACGATTGCACTCAATTTCGACGCGAAATCGGCGATTTTCCGCATAGCGCCGCATTTCACTCTGGAGGCAGAGCTTGTCGGATACATTGCCTCGTTGCTCGGCGCGATCACCGTCCTGGTCGCGGGGTCGATCTGGCGAAAGCGCAAGCTGCGGCAGGTCAAACATCTTGCGCTACCTGACGCTGTGAAGTTGGCCCAGCCGGCGGACCGGCCATAGACAGCGGTCTCAGGATTGCCATCACCGCGCCGGCCCGACTCAGCGCCTTACGATCGACCCGGAGCGGCCGACAAGCCGAGCGAGCTGCTTGAACCGGCTGCCGACGCGGTCGGCGACCAGATCGACCAGCCTGTGCTCGAACACCAGCATCAGCTTGCGGCCGTCGCTGCGGAAGTGCGTGGCCGGCAACACACCGGGCCGCGCCGCCGATATCAGATGGGCGACACGAAATGCAGCGCCCAGCAGGCGGGCGCGCTCCAGCATCGCCGGCGGCACCAGCTCCTGAATAATCGCCGGCGGCTCATTCTGCTCGCTCAAGCCGGCGTAACGGTAAAACACCGATAGCGCGACAAACGCCCGGCTCTGATGACTGATCGAGCCGAAATTGCCGTTGGTGATGAGATTGAGCGTTTCCTCGCCGCGATGATCGGGATGCACCCGCCATCCGATGTCCGACAATAGACAAGCGGCATGCCGCAGGCGGCGATCCTCTTCGGTCTCGCGCAACTTGACGACCCGCACCAGGCGATCGGTCCATTCGATCAATTCCTGGGCGTGCCGGGCCGATCGCGACAGCAGTTCGTTCAGCGTCTGTGCGGCGCAGATAAATCCGTCCTTGGCGCGCTCGGCCTCAGGCAGCATTTCGTAGAGGAGGCCTTCGCGCACCCCGAAGGTCGAAAATACGATGGTCTTCGGCTTCGCCACACGAATGATGTATTCGAGAACAAGCGCGGCGTAGGCCAGCAACGGCCGCCGTGCATCGGCGACGGCCTCGATATTGGCCAGCATGTTCGCAGACACCAGGCGGCGCAGGCGCCGTGCGAAATCAAGCGCGTCCTGCGCCGGTATCGAATAGCCGTGCATCACCCCAAGCGGGTATTCGCTTTGGATGATGTGGATGCGCGCCAGTGCGCGCCATGTGCCGCCGACCGCGTAAAAGGCGCGGCCGCGGCCGGCGTTCAGCTGGGTGACCTCGGAAAGCTCGGCCCTAACGATGCGCTCGGCGCGCTTCAGCGACTTGTGCGACAGATCCTGCAGCGCGAGACTTCCGAGCGGCAGCGTCACGCCGCCGCGCACGCGGCTGCCGTGCACGTCGACCAGCTCCAGCGAGCCGCCGCCGAGATCGCCAACGATGCCGTCCGGCTTGTGCACGCCGGAGACGACGCCGAGCGCGGATAGCCTCGCTTCGCGCGGGCCCGACAGGATTTCGATTCGTACCCCGCAGATACGTTCGGCCTTGGCGATGAAGTCGGGGCCGTTGCTGGCGTCGCGGCAGGCGGCAGTGGCGATCGCGTACACGCGGCCGACTTTCATCACGCGGCACAGCGCGCCAAAGCGTCGTAGCGAGGTCAGGGCCTTGGCGACGGCGTCCGGCGCCAGGAGACCGGTGGACTGGACCTCCCGGCCGAGGCCGCAGAGGGCCTTCTCGTTGAAGATAGTGGTCAGGCTGCGTGTCATCGCTTCATAGACGACGAGGCGCACCGAATTCGAGCCGATGTCGATGACCGCGACGCTGGAATTGCGCTTGCGCGGCCGCTTCACAGCAATTTCCCCTTATGACGATGGCTGGCGTTCGGTACGGCGCGTGAGCCGGCGCGGCGATGATTCCTTAAGCGATTTTCCACGGCCTGACAGACTCGGATTCGTCATGAAATAATTGTGCAAATTGAAGGATTCCTCGCCCTTCGCGGCCTTCATACGCGTTGAGGACCCGTCCGGCAATAACTGCCAGCTTTGCTCGGTATCCTTGAGATTGGCGACCATGATTTGCTCGAGAACCTGCTGATGCACCGTGGGATTCTGCAATGGACAGAGGATCTCGACGCGGCGATCGAGGTTGCGGGGCATCATGTCGGCCGAGGAGATATACACAGCCGCTTTCGCGCTCGGCAGGCCCTGGCCCATGCCGAAGCAATAGATTCGGCCGTGCTCGAGGAAGCGGCCGATGATCGATTTGACGCGGATGTTCTCCGACAGCCCCGGTATGCCCGGTCGAAGGCAGCAAATTCCGCGCACCACGAGCTCGATCGGAACGCCGGCCTGCGAGGCCTCATACAGGGCGTCGATGATTTCCGGATCAACCAGCGAGTTCATCTTCAACCAGATCGCGGCGGGTTTGCCGTGACGGGCATAGCTGGTCTCGCCGTGAATGTGTTCGAGCATTCGCTTGCGCAAGGTGAGCGGCGACACCGCCATCTTCTCGATGTCGCTCGGCTCCGCATAGCCGGTGATGTAATTGAATACCCGTGCGGCGTCCCGCCCGATGATCGGATCGGAGGTGAAGTAGGACAGATCGGTGTAAATGCGCGCGGTTACCGGATGGTAGTTTCCGGTCCCGGTGTGGACATAGGTGGTCAAGCTGCCACCTTCACGGCGCACGATCAGTGACAGCTTGGCGTGGGTTTTCAGTTCGATAAATCCGTACACGACCTGCACGCCGGCCCGTTCGAGGTCGCGTGCCCAGCGGATGTTGGCTTCCTCATCGAACCTCGCCTTGAGTTCGATCAGCGCGGTCACCGACTTTCCCGCTTCCGCGGCTTCGGCAAGCGCCCGCACGATCGGCGAATTGTTCGAGGTGCGATAGAGCGTCTGCTTGATGGCGACGACGTCGGGGTCGCGCGCGGCCTGTTGCAGGAATTGAACCACGACATCGAACGATTCATAGGGGTGGTGAACGATCAGGTCTTTCTGCCGGATGGCGGCGAAGATGTCGCCGCCATGGTCACGTACGCGCTCGGGATGGCGAGGCACATAGGGCACGAATTCGAGATCGGGCCGGTCGAGCCGGGTCAGCTGCGACAGCTCGTTCATGGCCAGCACGCCATCGACCAGCAGTACTTCATCGTCGGATGTGGAGAGCGCGCGCTGAACGAAGGCGCGCAGCTCTTCGGGCATCTTGGCTTCCATCTCAAGCCGGATCACCGACCCCCGCCGCCGCCGCTTCAGTGCGGTTTCGAACAGGCGAACCAGATCTTCCGCCTCTTCCTCGATTTCGAGTTCGGAGTCCCTGATGATGCGGAAAGCACCCTGACCCTTGACAGTATAGCCCGGGAATAACCGGCCGATGAACAGGCCGGTGGCCTGCTCAAGCGTGATCAGTCGCACCGCGCCATCCTTGCCCGCGGGCAGGCGGATGAAGCGATCGATCTTGCTGGGCATGCGGATGAGCGCGTTCATCGGCTTGCCGTCGGAGACCCGCGCCAGATGCAGCGCAACGGTAAATCCGAGGCTCGGGATGAAGGGAAAGGGGTGGGCGGGGTCGATCGCCAGCGGCGTCAGCAACGGGAAAATATTGTGGAGGAAATGGTCCTCGATCCAGGCGCGCTCGGACTTGGTGACATCCCGGCCATCGACGAGAACGATCCCGACCTCGGCCAGGATGCCGCGCAGATCGCGCCAGATTGCCTGCTGGTCGTTGGCCAGTCTCGATACGGCCTCGTTGATGAGGACGAGTTGCTCGGCGGGGGTGAGGCCATCGGGACTCCGCTCGGCGATCCCCTCCCGCACCTGCGCCTTGATGCCGGCGACCCGGACCATGAAGAATTCATCAAGGTTATTGGCGGAAATCGAGAGGAATCTCACCCGCTCAAGGGCGGGGTGGCCGGGATTAACCGACTCCTCCAGCACCCGACGATTGAAATGCAACCAGGAAAGTTCCCGGTTGATGAAGCGTTCCGGGCTGCTGCCCATTCCTGCCCCAGCCGAGGGTTCTGCTTCTTTTTCTTTGATTACAATGGTTTGCGCAGATTCCATCAAGCTTTAATCCATCTCAACGGCAGGCATCATGGCTACCAGGGCAAGGACGCCGCAAACCATGTGTGATCGCGGTGACCTTTCAATGACATTGATCTTCCCGCCGCGGCCCGCGTCAAGGTGCGACGGGGACGAGCCGATCAGTTATTGCCGCGGAGCAGTTCAGCCGCCAGGGCCCGGGTGACCGGCCGGCCGAGCCGCAGGGCTTCGCTGTCCAATAGCTCCACAGTCTGCCGCACGGCCCTGTAGGAGCGCTCGATCCTGGTTGTCAGATAGCTCACGACCGCCTCGTCGACCGCGAGTTGCCGGTCGGCGCAGAATTTGACGATCAGTGCGCGAAACAGATGATCGTCCAGCGGCAACAGCAATACGCTCGGTATCGCGCGCAGCCGCGAGCGCAGGTCAGGCAGCTCGATCTGAAGCGCGGACGGCGGCACGCGGGAAGTGATCAGGATGGACGCTCCGTCTTCGCGCGCCAGGTTCAACAGATGGAACACTGCGCGTTCGTCGACATCCGACGATTTCAGGTCTTCGACAACGAGCGCCCCCGTCGCCAACGCGCCCGGCACCGCTGCTGCGGTCAGTGCATGCGCCGATGTCGAGCGGGCGCCTGCTTGTTCCGCCCAAATCGCGGCGAGGTGGCTCTTTCCGGAACCTTCGGGGCCCACCAGCTGCATGATCCGGTTTGGCCAGTCGGGCCAACTATCGACCAGCGCGAGGCCAGCGGCATTTGCCGGCCCCTCAAGGAAATTGTCGCGCGTAAAACTCTCTGCGTGCGGCAGTGCAAATGCCAGTTGACGAGGTTGGACGCGGCTTGCCACGCAAGTCTCCATGCCCGGATCGAGGCAGATGGTCTTAGCTCGCCTCGATGGTGCTCATATGCCGTACCCACTCCACGAGATAGAGGGATACCGAAACCAAAGTAAAGACCGTTACAAACCCCATCAGGATCAGATCATACGGCTTAGGCCTGAAGCCGAAACCGAGCGAGGCAAGCACCAGCGCCGCGAATGCCACCTGCGCCACCGTATTGAGCTTCGACACCATCAACGGTTTCATCGGAATCGGCTTGCCGAACAACCATGACACGATGACCGCCGCCACGATCATGATGTCGCGCGAAACCACGAGAATGACAATCCAGCGCGGTACCGCGCCCCAGATTCCAAGCGCCACATAGATCGAGACCAGAAGCGCCTTGTCTGCCAAGGGGTCGAGCAGCGCCCCGAGTTCGCTGGCCATGTTGAAGCGCTTGGCAAGAAAGCCGTCGACGGCGTCACTGACGCCTGCGATCACGAAGATCGCAAATGCAATTTCCATCTGGCTGGAGGCAATCGCCCAGACGATAATGGGCACCAACAGGATACGGCCGAGCGTGATGATGTTAGGAATACTCAACTCGGTGGTTTCCCGGTTATCAGCCTGATTTCCCGAAAGATCCGGTCCTTTGCGAGGGTGAACCGGTTCCCGTTTACATAGTATATGCCGACAGGCGTGGCGAGCCATTGCACAGGGGCGGAATCCGACGTAACCAGCCGCCATCATCTGGAACAGGCCATGGTCGAGCGCAGGAACGGGCTCACTTACGCAGATTCGGGCGTCGATATCGATGCGGGCAATCGCCTGGTCGATCTCATCAAGCCGATGGTTCGCGCCACGGCGCGGGCCGGCGCGGAGGCCGAAATCGGCGGGTTCGGCGGGCTGTTCGACCTGAAGGCGGCCGGCTTCAAGGATCCGGTTCTGGTCGCGGCCACCGACGGTGTCGGCACCAAGGTCAAGATCGCGATCGAGACCGGTCTGCACAGCGGTATCGGGATTGACCTGGTGGCGATGTCGGTCAACGACCTCGTGGTACAGGGCGCAGAACCACTGTTCTTTCTGGACTATTTCGCCTGCGGCAAGCTCGATCCGGACGCTGCCGCGGCGATCGTCGCCGGCGTCGCCGAGGGCTGCCGGGAATCCGGCTGTGCGCTGATCGGCGGCGAGACTGCCGAAATGCCGGGGCTCTACAAGGACGGCGATTACGACCTCGCTGGCTTCGCGGTCGGCGCTGCCGAACGCGGTACGCTTTTGCCGCGGCCCGAGATCGCCGCCGGCGACGCCGTGCTCGGCCTTGCTTCGTCTGGCGTTCACTCCAACGGATTTTCGCTGGTCCGCAGGATCGTCGAAACTTCCGGCCTCGGCTTTGAGGCCCAGGCGCCTTTTTCGCCGGTCATGACGCTCGGAGGCGCGCTGCTGACGCCGACCCGACTCTACGTAAGGTCATGCCTGCGTGCGATCCGGGAGACCGACGCGGTCAAGGGGCTTGCGCACATCACGGGCGGTGGCTTCACCGATAACATTCCGCGCGTATTGCCAAAGCACCTCGGCGTCGGCATCGATCTTGCGCGCTTGCCGGTGTTGCCGGTTTTCAAATGGCTGGCGGAGCAGGGCAACATCGCCGAACTCGAACTGCTGCGCACCTTCAACTGCGGGATCGGCATGATCGCTATCGTGAAGCCGGACGCAGTCGAAGCCGTCACCAAAGTTCTTGCGGAGGCCGGGGAGGGCGTGACGTTGTTGGGCGAGGTGATCCCGGCCCAAGGCGAGCATCGCGTGGTCTATAACGGCCATCTCGATCTCGCATGGTGAGATCGATCTCACATGGTGAGGCCGTGAAGCGCCGCGTCGCAATTTTGATTTCCGGACGCGGATCGAACATGGCCGCGCTGATAAAGGCCGCGGTGGCGGAGGATTTTCCGGCCGAGATCGCGGTGGTGATCTCCAACAAGGCCGACGCTGGCGGTCTTGAAAAGGCCAGAGCAAGCGGCATGCCCACGGTTACCGTCGAGAGCAAGCAATACGGCAAGGACCGTGCGGCGTTCGAGACGGCCCTGCAGTCGGCGCTGGACAAATATCGGATCGACCTGATTTGCCTCGGCGGTTTCATGCGGTTGTTCACGGCTGAGTTCGTGCAGCGCTGGTACGGCAGGATGCTCAATATACATCCCTCGCTGCTGCCCGCGTTTCCCGGGCTGGATCCTCACGGTCAGGCGCTGAGTGCCGGGGTCAAGATCTCCGGAGCTACCGTTCATTTCGTCATTCCGGAGACCGACGCCGGACCTATCTTGATGCAGGGTGCGGTCGCGGTTCGCGATGACGACACGCCGGATACCCTGGCGGCGCGGATTATTCAGATCGAACATCGCATCTATCCAGAAGCCCTGCGTCTGGTTGCCAGCGGCAAGGTTCGTCTCGAGGGCGATATCTGCAAGGTGGAAGGCAGCGCCGGCGCCAGCGATAGCTTGATTTCGCCGGCGGCGACCACGTGAAGCGCCGGGAAGAATAAAACCCCCCGGCAGGGGCCGGGGGTACATCAGGATTGCTTGCGCGGGATCGTGACGAAGCTTAGGAGACCTTGAGATTTTCCGCGGAAGTCTTGCCGCGATTTTCCACAAGGTCATATTCGATAACCTGATTTTCGTTGAGGGTCGTGAGCCCAGCGCGTTCGACCGCCGAGATATGGACGAACACGTCCTTATCGCCGACCATCGGCTTTATGAACCCATACCCCTTTGTCGGGTTGAACCACTTGACGGTGCCTTTTTGCATCGCCTGTCTCCTGGTCTAGACGTAAAAAAGACGCGGCCACGCTTTTCGCGTGCCACGCCACAAGCGGACTTCCGGATGTCTGCTCAATTTCCTAGTCGCGAAACGCACAGCCGATCGGCCTAATTCCGATTGTGTCAGGGATTGCAACACGAAATTTGCGCGTTAGCAAGCTTCTGGCGCGGCTCGGGAAATCAGCAAGGCACCGCGATCGCGTCCGGTCACCTGTGGCCTGGGAACAACAAGGCCTCGCAATCGGCCCCTCCCGACGGCCATGACCGATTGACGCTCCGTCAGAACTTGCGGCAAATCGGCCCCGGCTGGCGACGATTTGGCATATTGGAGGTCGGGCGCCTTTTTTTGGGAAAAGCATTGATGAGCTGGGCATGGCGGTCTTCGCGAACAATGGAGACCGGGACCGGCCGGCGGCGTGTAACGCTCCTCGCCCTCTGTTTCATTCTCCTCATGGCGGCTGGGTCATCGGTTCAAGCGCAAACGCCAACCCCAACCCCAACTCCGACCCCAACCCCCACCCCAACCCCAACCCCTACGCCGATCCCGTCGCCGGCCCCCGTGCCGGTGCCAACGACGATCAATTCCGACCTGTCGGTTGGCGCCGCAGTGGCGAATCTTGGTAGCAATTTCCTGGAGCGCCTCGGAGACCAGGCGACGGGCGGGTTCGGCCGGGCGTCACGGAGCAACCCCGGCGGCGGCGGAGCTTCGGAGGCGACCGAGGCGCCGCCTTTCCGAACCTGGGGAGAGGCATACGGCATCTCGGCTAGAAACGGCCCGCAAGCCGATTTCGTCGGCGATCGGCGCCAGACCTTGGGCGGTGTTGCCGGACTGGGCGCCCGCATTGCGCCCGGCGTCAATGTCGGCTTTTCGGTCGACCAAAGCCGCACCGCGATCGACGGGCCGCTGGCGCTGCAGTCGGCCACGCTTGATCTCACCCAGCTCGGCTTTACCGCCTCGGTGGACCGGGGGCCTTGGAGCTGGGCTGTCGCTCTGGTTCACGGTTTTGGAAAGATCAGTTCCAGCCGGGACACCGGATCGGGCACCGCCAGCGCCGGTTACAATGGGCAGATCGATGGCGCGCTCAGCGAGCTCAGCTACTACTGGAGCATGGACCAGGCCCGCATCGTGCCAAAGGCTGCGCTGGAATATGTTCGCGCCACGACAGGCTCGTTCCAGGAGGTCGGGGGACTCAATCCGGTGATGGCGACGGGTGCGGCCCTTGAGCGCTCACGGATCCTGCTCGGGGTGGAGATCGGTCGCTACTGGATCGTGGATCAAAGGGTTGTCGATCTATCCGCCTATGGCAAGTTCGTCGACAATTTCGAGCAGAATTTCAACTCAGTCACCGTCAGCCTGGGTCCTCAGACCATCTCGGTCCAGGGTATCGGCGAAAGTCGATATGGCGCGGATGCGGGCGCGTGGGCCTCGCTCAGCCTGAGCAATACGGCGCGCCTTTACCTCAACTATGACGGCAAGTTTCGCGCGGCGCTTCAGTCGCATCAGGGGACGGCGGGGATCGAAGTCAAGTGGTAGCGAACGTGTCGCGCAAGCGGAAGCCACGAAAGCCGCGCGAGCTGCGCGGTAACTCTTGCGCGCTTACCTGAGGGATTGCACGCATCACTGGCGGCCGTGTGTACGGTTGACGACCAGGACGCTAGTTTCGATCGACCTTGACGACCCTGCCTTTTTCGATCGCCAGCGCCAGCCGGCCATGTTTCAGCGATAGCGCGGCTTCTCCGAAGAGCTCGCGGCGCCAGCCGTGCAATGCACCGACGTCGGCATTGTCGTCGGCAGCGATCTGCTCCAGATCGTCGACGGTTGCGATCACCTTGCTGGCGACGGCGTGACGTTCTGACGTCATCCGCAGCAGGACCTTGAGCAGTTCGACGACTGCGGCACCATTCGAATTGCCGCGGGGCTTTTCGATCTTCGGCAATGTCGTGGGGTCGCGTGCGAGGCCGCGCTGCACGGCGGCGACGATATCGGCGCCCCATTTCGATCGATCGAAGCCCTTTGGCAGCGAACGCAAACCGGCGAGCCGTTCGAGGCTCGTTGGCGCGTGGGTGGCGATATCGCCGACTGCGTCGTCCTTTAGAACGCGGCTGCGCGGGACGTCCCGGCTCTGCGCCTCTTGCTCGCGCCAGGCCGCGACTTCCATCAGCACCGCAAGTTCTTTTGGCTTGCGGACCCGCGTCTTCAATCTCTCCCAGGCGCGCTCGGGGTGGAAGTCGTAGGTTTTTGGCGAGGTCAGCACCTCCATTTCCTCGCTCACCCAGTCGCTGCGACCGCGTTTTTTGAGATCGACGTCGAGTGCGGCGAACACGTCGCGCAGGTGGGTAACGTCGGCAAGCGCGTAATGCATCTGTTCTGCGGTCAGCGGCCGGCGCGACCAGTCGGTAAAACGGTGGGTCTTGTCCGGCCGATGGCCAGCAATGCGTTCGACCAAC
>Ga0210400_10005224_pt1 | contig 11060 bp, 14 predicted proteins | sample IncBWH26MmetaG_FD_155456 | JGI IMG/M metagenome (GOLD analysis project Ga0210400, IMG submission 155456) | Forest soil microbial communities from Barre Woods Harvard Forest LTER site, Petersham, Massachusetts, United States - Inc-BW-H-26-M | ecosystem: Environmental > Terrestrial > Soil >...
GTGGCTACATCAGCTGGCGCTCGCCTCTCGCCAATGCGCTGATGAAGGCGAGCCCCGGCGACCGCGTGGACCTGCGCGCGCCAGCGAAGACGGAGCATCTCGAGATCATCGACGTCGAGTACGCGCCTATTCCGATGGATCCTTTCTGCGAACCGCTGGGAGCTCAGTCAACGCCCAAGGTCGAACGCTCCTAGACCAAGCCGCCCGACTCTGAGCGTTCCACGATCTTTGTCGTTTTTGCACATTGTGTCGTCCGCAGCTGGACAGCGAAATATTCACAATAACTGCTCGGCGATTCCTACAGTCAAACTAGCTTATGTCCGGCGATTCTGACCGACTCACGAGCAAACCTGAGGTGATCGAACATCGCAGATACCCACGTAATCGCGGAGTGCGCCCAGCGGTCAGGGGCCTAAACCATTAACTTGTTCGCCTGCTCTCTTGCTCCAGGTGGCCCTTGTACGCATAAATCACGGCGAGCAGCGGCGGCGCCAGAAACACTCCCCAAAACGGAATCACGAATGCGAGCACGACCGGCGCCACAATCGACTCCCAGATCGGCACCTTTGCCGTCCTTTTCATCAGGTATGGCTGCAACGCCAGCCCGTCCACCACCACGACGCCCGCGTACAGCATCAGCACGTACAGCGGGTGTTTCCAATCGCCAAAGTGAATCGCTGCGGTAACAGTCGGTGCTACCATCCCCAGCGCCGGCCCCAGGTGCGGCACGAATTGCAGCACCGCCGCCAATCCAGTCCACAGCGGCGCCAGCGGCACTCCAATCGCGCGCAGCCCGATGTACCATATCGCACCCACCGCTAGCGAATCCTGGCACTGAGCGATCAACCAATTCTTCAGCGCTCCACCGGTCAGCCGCAGGTGCTTCTCTACATTCACATCAACTAGAATGCCTCAAGCCGACACGGTTGTATGCGTCTGTCTATAGCTTCTCCCTTTCAGGAAACGCCTCGTTCTGGAAATGCCACGCGGTCAATTTTGGAAAACGTTCTCCAATCACTCCCAAGTTAGGATTGGGTCGGCGCGATTTCCGCAATGACACAGACCGCCGGTCGGGATTCACGATTCGCTCGTTTCCAGGAGGATTCACCGTGAGGTCACTACGCTGGAGTTTTATGTTGCTGTCGGGCCTGTCTCGGGGGCTGCTTTTCGTTTCCGCCGGGCTTGCAGCGCAGAATCCAACTCACCCCGGAGCTGTTGCCCCGAAATACCGCACCCATTTTGTAACCTATGACATGCAGAAGAAGACCACGACGATCATCTTCACGATCGAGGGAGAGTGGCATGCTCCCAACTGGACTCTCGACGGGATGTACATCGTCTCCGACATGGGAGGCGACCTCTATCGTGTTCCAGTGAGCGGCGTCAACAGCGGGAAACCCGAGAGGATCAATGTGAGCCAAAAGATGATGGCCACCAATGATCACGCGCTCTCGTGGGACGGCGAGCGGATCGCCATCACCGGTATCACACCGCCGATGCCGGCGAAGATTCGAACTCCGGCGGATATTCACAATCCGATCTTCATCATGAATATCGACGGGAGCACAGCGCACGAGGTTCATCTGGGCTGGCTGCATGGGTGGTCGCCCGATGGCAAGTACGTCGTTTACACCCAATATCATGAAGACAACTTCGACATCTACCGAATCAACAGCGACGGAAGCGGCGAGCTGCTGATGACCACAGACAAGGGGCAAGATGATGGCCCTGAGTATTCCGTCGATGGCGAGTGGGTATACTTTTGCTCCAACCGGTCAGGGAAATGGGATGGTTGGCGCATGCCGGCCACCGGCGCAGGGCCGGGCGACAAGCTGGCCGAGAAGATCACCAACGGTGGGGACACGCAGGACTGGTTTCCGCACATCTCTCCGGATGGCAAATGGCTCTACACCATCTCCTACCCGATGGGCCATCCGGACCACTCTTACATTGGGGATGGGATGAAGATCAAGCTGCTGCACCTCGAAAACGGCGTGGGCGCAAAAGGCGCCGAATTGACAACAGTGAGAACCTTCTTCGGCGGACAGGGCTCAGGCAATACCGGCGGCTGGTCGCCGGATTCGAAGAAGTTTGCCTGGACCGAGTACGAGACCATTCCGAAACAGGCGAAATGATGACTCTCTAATTACGGAGAACGGGGGACTTCGCCACAATGCCTTTTAGCGCATCGTTGCGATCACACCGCTCGCGGCGATGCGTACCTGAGGCAACACAGGAGGTAACTACTGCCCAAAATCAAATAAAATGAAACCCAGCCATCCAAGCGGCACAGCTGGATTCTGAACGGCTGGAGGAGGCTATGAGCGCCGGAATGTTCAAGGGGCAAGTAGCCGGGGCGGGCTTTGGACACTTCAGCAAATGCAGACCCAAGTTTTATCAAAATATATTGGACCTAAGTGGATTGTCGCTCCATCAGGGCACGATAAACATAAAAATCGACGGAGAGATCCCCCACTTCCCCATGCCCAAGACGCAGAGAGTTGCTGGGCAAGACCAGATTGATCTCGACCACAACCAAGACATCCTCGTCACTCCTTGTTTGATGGAAGGTCGGCCCGGGTTTTGGATTCTTCCGGTTTTCAAAGGAACCAATCTTCCGAATCCGAAGGGGCATCTGCCAAAAGGCATTATTGAGGTTTCGCTCATCGAGAAGCTCCCAAACATAGCTCCCGGTATGAAGGTTTCTCTTGAAATCCTGGGAGACTAAAGAAAATTCCTGCGCAACGGCTTTCGCCATGCTGTGTGAGATCGTTGTTCAGAAGTCGTTTTCAGAGCTGACACAATGGCTCTAAGCAGAATCCTAGTCCCGACCTTTCCGATTACCGCTGCCAGCTCAACTGGTCGGCGCAACACTTGCTCGAAGTTTACTCGCTGGAGTGTCGAAACCTAGAGTTTTTCGCGGGCGTTGATTCAGACGCAGCGCGATCTTGTCCAGTTGGGATTGCGTGTAGCCGGAAAGGTCGGTTCTCTTCGGCAAGTATTGACGCAGCAAACGGTTGGTGTTTTCGTTTGTTCCTCGCTGCCAGGGGCTGTGCGGATCACAGAAGTAGACTTTCACATTTGTGGCTACCGTGAAGGTTTTGTGTTTGGCCATCTCCAGCCCGCGATCCCATGTCAACGAGCGCCGCAGGGATGTTGGGAGCCTGCGAATCTGCCGGCTCAAGGCAGCGACGACCACAGCCGTGTCTTTGCTTCGTACCTTGACCAGGGCAGTAAAACGCGAATGGCGTTCCACCAACGTCGCAATGTGACTGTTTTTCGTGCCACCAATGAGATCACCTTCCCAATGGCCGGGGACGGCACGGTCCTCGATTTCTGCGGGCCTTTCCCTGATGGAGATGGCGTCTAGGATTTGACCGCGTGAGTCTTTAAAGATACGAGAGTGCTGCGAGCGGCGTATGCGGCGCTTGGATCGCAGGTGCCCGATCAGCTCTTTCTTCAGCACTCCGCGGGCTTGAATGAACAGGCTACGGTAAATCGTTTCGTGGGACACGCGCATGCTCTCGTCATCGGGATACTGGATCTTCAGCCATCCGGAAATCTGTTCCGGCGACCAATCCAGAATCAGTTTACTCGTAACAACCTTCCGCGCTCGCTGATCCGCTTCATGGGCTCGATACTCAGGACGACCGCCATGACGTGCCACCTCCCGGCTCACCGTCGACGCGGCGCGCTCCAAACCCTTGGCAATATCACGAATCGACGAACCGGAAGCGAGCCCTCGTGAGATGTCCTCTCGCTCAACCACTGTGAGCGCTAGCACCGAGCGTCGACGAACCGCTGGAACAATCCCACCGTGATGCGCCAGCAGGCAGTGAATGGACGTATGCGGCCTGTCAACGGCGCGGCCAATCGTATGCAGCGAATCTCCCGCTTTCCAGCGGCGCCACACGTCAGGCCGCTGCGCCACGGAAAGTTCCACGTATTTCCCTTGCGTCATGGACACCACCTCGGAAGGAAGATTTACATCAGGTGGTGTTGCATCGACCTATTGAATCCACCGCGTTTACTAGGACTTAGGCGATTACTTCCGGCTTGCTGACAATACGGCCAGAACGTCACCCGCGCAGCCTTAGTCTTGTCGAAGGGTCTGTGCCGGGTCGATCCTCAGAACTCGCGCGCCGGGGATGGCACTTGCGATCGCCGCGACTGTAAGCAAGAAGACGGCCGCACCTGCGAAGGTCACCGGATCCACCGGCGAAATTCCGAACAAAACGCCTTTCACCAGTTTCTGCGTGGTCCATGCACCAAAGAGCCCGATAGCGGCACCCAGCGCGGCCATTTCCAGGCCCTGCTTCAGCACCAGCCAGACTATATTTACGCGGTTGGCGCCCAGCGCAATCCTCACAGCCAGCTCTTGCTTGCGTTGCGCCACCAGAAAAGAAACCACGCCGTAGATTCCGACAACGGCAAGGACCAGACCCGCTGCGGCAAAGGAAGCCAACAGAATTGTGGTGAAGCGCTGTCCGTTTGTCTGCGCTTCGACGAGTTCCTCAATCGTTTGCACCTCGGCGAAAGGCATGTCGGGATCCTGCTCATGAAGTTGCCTGCGTATTTCGGGTACCAGCAAGCGCGGCTCCGAAGCAGTGTGGATCACAATATCCTTGAACCCGTAGTTCACCAGGGGATGCTGAGAGTACAGAACGGTGATCTGCGGCTCGGGTGGGTGCGCAAGGCCAGCGTTTCTGAAGTCGCCGGCAACGCCAATGATGGTAACGTCTGCGGAGTCCGTTATATTTGCACCTGGCGTGATCTGGAGGAATGGGGGAGGTCCAATATGGATCTGCCGGCCAATGGGATCTTGCGTTGGGAAATAGCGGCGCTTGAACTCCTGACTGATCAGTGCCACGGGTGGACTAGTGGCGCTGTCGGATTCGGCGAAATCCCTGCCTTGAATCAAAGGAATCCCCATAGTTCTAAGGAAATGTGCATCCGCAACGCCAAACTGTGTTAACGGAATATCCTGAATCCGTATGAACGCACGCCCCGGGATATTGAACATTTGCGTCCATCCGTTGTTTGGCGGGTAGACGGTCGTTACCGTCGCATCGATTATGCCGGGCAATGCGCGGATCCGTGTTGCAAAGTCATCGCAGAAGCGCGTGATCGCTCCCGGGTTCGGATAGTGAACACCGGGTATATAGATATGCCCTTTCAGCAGATGGTCCTGACGGATTCCCAGTCGCTGGTGCTCCAAACCCATGACGCTTCGCACTAAGAGAGTTGCTCCCACCAGAAGCATCAAGGACATGACCATTTCCGTCACGACCAAGAGGTTGCGAACACGTTGGGTATGCCGACCAGAGGTTCCGGACCGCCCGCCCTGCTTCAATGAGTCCACGAGGTTCAGGCGAGTTCCAGTGAGCGCCGGCACAACACCAAAGAGTAAGCTTGTGGCTAGAGACACAAGGACCGTGAATCCCAGCACTCGCCAATCCATTCCTATGGAACCAAGTTGCGACAGATTGGCAGGGTGCATCCTCGTCAGACTGGCAAGTCCAATCTGTGCCAGGGCCAAGCCCACCGCTCCCCCGATCAGAGATAGCAAAAGTGTTTCGGCGAGCAACTGCCGAATGAGCGCTCCTCTGCCCGCGCCCAGAGCGGCGCGCACGCACAGTTCGCGTTGCCGCGCCGAGTTGCGCGCCAACAGTAAATTCGCCAGATTTACGCACGCGATCAGCAAGATCAAACTTACTGCTCCCATTAAGAGAAAAAGCATCGGTCGTAGGGTTCCCACGCGCGTATCAGAGAGCTTCTTGACGCCTACGCCGATGCCTTCATCGATCGGATACTCTGCTGCCAGCCGAGCGGCTATGGTCGCGAGATCTGCCTGGGCCTGTTCGAGCGACACGCGAGGTTTCATCCTTGCAAGTGCGAAGTCGCCCCGTGCTCCTCTCGAACTTTCCGGCAACACGCCGGACAATGCAAATGGCGTCCAGACCTCGATCGGCCCAACGCGCGCGGATTCCATCCACTCGGGAATCACATCAGGCATTACTGCCACGATGGTGTAGAGCTCGTCATTGATGCGGATCTTCCGTCCAAGTATTGCTTTGTCGCCAGCAAACCGTTCCTGCCACAGCCGGGCGCTGATCGCAGCCACATAGTTTTTGCCTTCGTGATTCTCTTCATCGGTAAAGAGGCGGCCTATGATGGGCTGTATTTCGAGGACTTCGAAATAGGCTGCAGGAACCAAACCTACTCGCATCTGCTCCGGCTCGCCCCCGGAGCTGCCAAAGCTTACGTTCTTGCGCCACGCGTCATACGTGACCATCTTCTGGAAACTATGACTGTTTTGCGCAAAGTCTCGCATATCCAGCACCGACGGTCCGCCGGCCGCGCTGGTCCCGCGGATGGGAACGCCATCTTTCGTTGAGTAGATACGCACAAGTTGGTCAGCGGCGGAGAACGGCAAAGGGCGTAGCATTAGTGCGTCAATTGTGCTGAAAATAGCGGTGTTGGCGCCGATGCCCAACGCAAGGGTGAGAACCGCGACTAGCGTGAAGACAGGGTTTTTGCGAAGCGATCTCGCACTGTACTTTAAGTCACGTTGAATTCGTTCCAGCCAAGCCAGACTCCAGATTGCGTGCACGTCCTCCTGCACCAAGGTGGTGTTGCCGAAAGCTCGTCGAGCGGCATAGCGCGCCTCGTCAGCCGACAAACCGGAATCCAGTTGCTCTTCCGTCTCCAGCTCGAGATGCGACTCCAGCTCCCGGTTCAGATCCTTTTCCCGATCGCGACGCTCTCGGAACGCTGCGAGCCGCGAGCTGAGCCACTTCCACACGCTCATGACGGATCTCCCGGAGCCGGCCACATCACCGTTGCCACCGCCGCCGCCAGTTGCTTCCATTTCGATTCTTCGCGAGCAAGCTGTTTTCTACCGGCCGGTGTCAGCCGGTAGTACTTGAATTCACGATTCCGCTCCTTCGACATTTCCCACTTCGAGATGATCCAACCCTTGCGCTCCATGCGATGCAGAGCCGGATACAGCGAGCCGTGCTCCACCTGTAGCACGTCCTCCGAAGTGCGTTGTATGTGTTTTGCGATTTGATGGCCATGCGCTAGGCCGAAGAGGAGAGTTCGCAGAATGAGCATATCGAGCGTGCCTTGCAAGAGTGCGGTCTTTTCGACAGAGCTTCTTGGCTTCATGACAGTAGATATTCTACCTTAATGAAGGTAGACGCGCGACCCTCGGTTAAGTTAGCAGAACCTCGGGTTGCCCACGCAGGCATGCGGCTCTCGGTTTTTGCTCAGGAGCGGCGGTCGAATTACGGGCCAACCGGAAGTTAGCGCCAGAAGAATCGTAACTTCCGGCTTGCCGACCACCCGGAAGGTGGCCAGACCAGTCAATACAAGGCGTTTGTCGGTACCGATCCTGGAAACGCGCTGACCACTTCCGGCTTTACCAGTGACTCGGCCTGAACGACGATAGGCTCCCTTGTCTCACCTTTTCGGGGGATAATCATCACCTGGCCCAGCTGGAAAACTTTCGCCTCAAGGTGTTTCGTACTGTCGCGGAGCATCTGAACTTTCGCAAGGCCGCGGAACATCTTTTCCTTACCCAGCCTGCCGTGACACTTCAAATCAAAGCACTGGAAAACGAACTCGGAGTGCGCCTCTTCGACCGCACTGCTGGACGGATCTCGCTCACTGGCCAAGGTGTAGTCTTGCTCGGCTACGCCAACAAAATGGCCAACCCCGTTTCCCAGGCCGAACGAGACCTTGGCACCGGCGATGGCCGGGTTTCCGGAGAGCTGTCGCTTGGAGTTTCAACCACGATCGCCCGGTACGTTCTTCCGCGTCTGCTCGGCGCCTTCCTTGACGGGCATCCCAATTGTGCAGCTTCTGCTCGACAGCAAGGTATCCGTCGGTCTGATCGAAGGCCCCCAAATGACAGATCATGATCTGCGATGCTGAACGCTCGATTTCTGAGAGGCTTTGAGGATTGCGTCCGCAGACGAGAGGAGGGGGACCTCTCTAGCTGATCCATAGACCATTCGGATGGAAAGCGCGCCATCGATGACGGTAAGCAGCTTTGCCGCCGTCGCCTTTCTGTCGAATGCGAAGGGTTTTAGCAGGTCGGTGAGATAGGCAAGCAGTTTGTCTTTGTGCTCAATCACGCGGCGATGAAAGGGATGAGCAGTGTCCGGGTATTCCGATGCGACGAGCAGGAAGGGGCAGCCTCTGACCTCGGGCCGGTTCACCAGCCGGTCAATTTTGGTCAGAGCCTCATGCACATCTTCCGGGGTGGGCGGGCTCAAGAGATAGTCCCAAAACGATCGATCGCGGTTGTCGAGGTAGGCAAGCACGAGCGCATCTTTGCTTTCGAAATGCCGGTAGAAGGTGGCTTTCGCTACATCGGACAAGGACATGATTTTCTCGGTCCCGGTCGCGCGCACTCCCTCGGTGTAGAAGAGGTGGTCCGCGACCTCCATGATCCTCGCGCGCGGATCAATTTTCTTGCTTGCTCCCATAAATTCATCTTGACACAAGACAGACGTGTCTGTCTATAATGAACGCAGAAGACAGACACGTCTGTCTCGACCATCGCTTTCTCAGAAAGGAAACCATGGATTATGACCACTCAAACCAATCTCTTCACTCCCCTCGCCGTGGAAACCGCCCCGGAAAAGTCTCGACCACTTCTGGAGAAGATCCAAAAGTCGTTCAAGTTCATTCCGAACCTCTATGGAGTGTTCGCGAACTCCGCCGTCTTGCTTGAGGGCTATCTGGGCCTGGAAGGCGCATTTGAGAAGGCGAGCCTGAGTGCGACGGAGCGCCATATCGTCCTCCTGGCCGCGAGCTGTTGAGAACAGCTGCAAGTACTGCACGGCGGCTCACAGCAGGGTGCTGAAGGCCTTCCTGCACGTACCGGCCGAGGTTGTCTCTGCAGTAAGGTCCAACTTAGCGGTGCCCGATCCGAAGCTGAACGCACTTGTCGCTCTCACGAAGGAGATCGTTTACGAACGTGGACATGTACGCGCGCAAACCACCGAGAACTTTCTTGCCGCAGGGTACAGGAAGGAGCAGGTACTTGAGGTTTTGATCGGCGTCGCCCTCAAGACGATCAGCAACTATTTGGATCACGTTTCTCCCACCGAGCTAGATCAGGCATTTCAGTCGGAGGGTTAAAACCCGGCAAAGGAGGAAGTTGGCTTATGAAATTCAAGGCAGGAGATATCTTTCCTCAGTTGACTGTCACCACATCGAAAGGGACGCCGGTGACGATTCCAGTTACCGGCGCTCGCTATACCCACGTTCAGTTCCGGCGTTTTTCCGGATGCCCGATTTGCAACACCCACATCGCTGCTCTTCGCCGGACTAAAGCGCAGTTTGAAGCCGCAGGGATATACGAGGTTCTGTTTTTTCACTCGTCGCAAGAGGATGTGGCTACCTTTCACCACGATCTTCCCTTTGATGCGGTGGGTGACCGCGAAAAACACTATTACCGTCAATTCGGAGTGGAATCCTCCTGGAGCTTTGCGGGTCCGGCTGCAATCCGGGCCGCATTTGCCAGCATGTGGCGCGGCAAGTTCGGGGTAAAGATGACGGGCGGCCCGTTAGGACTGCCTGCCGAGTTCCTGGTCGGCCCGGACTGCCGAATCAAGGCCGCACATTACGGAAAGCATGCTTACGACCAATGGCCGGTCGAAACGCTTCTGGATCTCGCCAGCGATTCGAGACCAGGGGTATCGGACGTAGCCGCAGCCAACGACAGGAGAGCAACCTGAGAAGTCTCTTAGAATCTGTTCAACTCGGGTCACTGGTTCTCGCAAATCGTGGTGTTCATGGCACCACTTACGCGAAACCGCGCCGGCGCAGATGGCGTGCACAGCGAGCTCGCTGCGACTTACTACGCGCAACGGGCGTCAGCAGGACTAATCATCACTGAGGCCACTCAGATTTCTCCGATGGGATACGGGCGCGCCTTCCTGGCCAATCCTGATCTGCCACGACGGCTACAGCTTGGAGCCCCGCTGCATGAACCGGATCAGCAAACATTCTACGGAGGGCGATCAATTACGGGGAGGGGGGCTGGGCGGAACAGGTGACAGAGGCTACCGGTGGCCGAGGCGTAGACCTTCTTCTGCAATCGGTCTCGGGTTACATCGGCGATCAGAGCCTCCGGCTCGTAGCGCCCTTCGGCCGCACTGTCGTCTTCGGCGCAAGCAATGTCTACGACACCATCTCGCCGGAGAGAGTGCAACAATTGATCCACAAGAACCAGTCCCTCACTGGATTCAATCTGCCAACCATACCGGCGGAACAAATCGGCCCCTGCGTAGGCGGTTAGGCCGATTGCGTTGTTACCAGCTCGAGTGAGGAGGTGAGCTGGATTGCCTTGTGTAGTGTCCGGTATAGCGGGCAGTGCATGGCATATTTGCTGTGCACGCGCTCCACGGTTTCTTTCATGTGTTCTGGCGCCTTGCGGCGCATTGCCACGTGGATGCGCCGGATCACGAGCACACCTTCCTCCGCTTCCACTTCGCCGCTTACATCCGCGGTCAAGGCCCCATTGCTGGCGTCAATTTGGCGCGCCTCCAGCGCGCCTCCGAAGGTACCCATCATTCAACCGGCGGTTGCAGAAATGACGTAGTCGATGGTGGAGGAGTGCGACTCCTTGAGTTTCGCGGGGTCAATTTTGTAATGTTCGGCGATGGCGCCATGGACGCTGAAGATTACGGGTTTGGACTCGCCGGGCAAGTGCGCGATGCGTAGGGGCCCCTCGCGGCGTTCGATATGAGATTTCGAAACGTAAACGACGTTACTCATGGCCTGCTCCTTACAGAACCTCATCCTGTCAAATGCCATCGCTCCAGTCTCTATTTGTGTTGAATCGCCTTGGGAGATCGCTTTAGGTCGAGAGGTCGAATCTGCAGCTCCCATTGTAGCGGCACCGACGCAGGTGGATAACAAACCGTTTTGTCGCAGGCTTGATACTGCAGCTCTCCGACGATCGGAACTGTCTTGCTGGCTGAGAACAGCGCTCGGGCACCATCTTTCAGTTTGGAGACACTGACGGAGACGTCCTGTGTGAT
>Ga0210400_10005225_pt1 | contig 11060 bp, 10 predicted proteins | sample IncBWH26MmetaG_FD_155456 | JGI IMG/M metagenome (GOLD analysis project Ga0210400, IMG submission 155456) | Forest soil microbial communities from Barre Woods Harvard Forest LTER site, Petersham, Massachusetts, United States - Inc-BW-H-26-M | ecosystem: Environmental > Terrestrial > Soil >...
TACAAGGTCTCAAAAGGCCTAATCAACCGATGTCCTTCAGAACCAAAAACTGGAGAATCAGGTTCCATGGAAATAAACACGGTTGCAGAGAAGATGTTGCTAGGAATTCGGAGCCGATGGCAAGGTAGAACGAATAAATCAGGAAGGCTTCGGCGTTCGATTCGTCGTGGAGTGGAAGCCGAAACTAGTTCGCTCTCTTCGGACGCGCGATGCGCTCATCAATCGGCTTGCGTCCGGCAAACCCTTCTTCCGTACTGTGCCAGTGTGTGATCGAGGTCTCACCCATTTTCCAGCAGAGCAACACGATCTGGCCTTCGACAACGCAAGGGAAATCCAGCAAGCCGGTATCGATATCTTTCACCTGCACGCCGATCGAATCGATTTCGGCGAGAGCATCCTTGGCCCGCTGTTCGGCCTTGCCACGCTCCGCCTTGCGGCGAGCCGTCGCAACTACATCGACATGCGTGCCACCCATGAGAAAGATGCGGTGAGTCAAGGCCTGCATTTCAGCTTCGACTTCTTCCATGATCTTCTTGTTACTGATGGCCGTGCGCAGCAGCGACTCGAGCACGGGCAGCAGAGAATGGGCTTCGTCGAGGGTGAACGTTCGGTCGGGCATGATGGATGACTCTATTTTAGCGCATACCGCCTACCAGCAGATAGGATTCGTTACCGCGATCTACCGTGCGATGGATCGGGCGAAGTGGCGGTATTGAGATCTACCTGTAGCTGTTGCGTTACCGGAACTCCTGGGGGATAGCACGCGCCATCCCGGCTATAACCTGAGCAGCGGCCGGCGACATCTTTCCGCTGTGGCGATTGGGCAAACTGCCACACCTCCGCATAGCCGACGCCGCTTTGTGCGGGACTCGGCGGATGAGTGGGCGGCTTTACCGGAAAAGTGCAGCCAGGCGCGGGCGGGCATGCATCATTGATCGCCCAGAAAACGATGTGGCGTCCCTCAGAGCTCTGGCGAATGTCTTCCGCAGTGATAACGTTGTTATCGTCCTTCGACGCGATGCCCGAGCAATAGATTCCGGCGCGAAATCCGGCGGCGGTGACGGCATCGACCCAGGCGTAGATGTAGGCTTTCTGCTCGGGCAGCATGCGTCCACCTTGCTCCTGATCGAGAAAGATGATGGTCTTCGCCGGAAAGCCTTCGCGGCGCGCCGAAGCGACGGCAGCTTGCGCGTCGGAGTTCCCTGCTTTTTTTGCGTTGGCGACGGATTTCAGTTCGGCATAAAGCCGCCCGTTGAAAAGCACAAGAAAGCCGAAGCCAGCGGATTCAACCGCGGCACGGTGCCCAGCCCAAGTATTTGCTCTTTCTCCGGGAGGATTGTTGAGCCAGTAGCCGGTGTAGGAAAAGGTTTGACGGAGAGCTTTCAGGTTGGCGTCGCCGGGGTAATCGTTGCGGTCGAAGCCGAGATAGAAAGTTTGAGCAAGCAATGATGAAGATGAAAGAATGAGCGCAAGGATCGGTGTGTAGATCGAATATTTCACGTATTGATCTTAGACGAGCCGAATCTCAGTAAGACTCAAAGCTCCAAGTTGATTTTTGAATCGGCAGGAGTGGAACTCGGGCCTTGCAGGTTTTGCTCGCGGCATCGATGCTCATCGGCAGTAGGGTGCAACTGCGTCTCTACGACGGTTTTTATCCGCCGATGTGCACCATCGTCCTCGACGCTGGCACAAAATCCGGTTCACCGATGTGGTGACGCTCTTCTTTTTTCTGTACCACGCCGCGAATGAAATCCTCCAATTCTGCGTCGCTTGCGCCGCGGCGCATTTGAGCGTGCAGGTCATGGTCCCACACCGAGAACAGGCAGGTGCGGATTTTGCCATCGCTGGTGATGCGGATGCGGCTGCAGTGGCCGCAGAAAGGGTGCGAGACCGGGGCGATGATGCCGATTTCGCCGACGCCGTCGTCGAAGCGGTAGCGGCGAGCGGTTTCCGATCGCGCATGCGGAATTTCGACGAGTGGGCGATACTCGGTCATGCGCGCCAGAATTTCGTCGAGCGTGACCACGGTGTTCGGAGTCCAACTGCGATCTTCTTCGAGCGGCATGAATTCGATGAATCGCACGGTAACGCCTTCCTCACGCGCGAACATGCCGAAAGGAATGATCTGATCTTCGTTGAAGCCGCGCATCAGCACGCAGTTCACTTTCAACGGCCACAGCCCGGCGCGGCGCGCTGCGCGGATACCGGCGAGAACATGATCGTATCCTCCGGGCACGCGGGTGATGCGGGTGAAGCGGTCGGGATCGACGGCGTCCATCGAGACCGTGACGCGTGTGAGGCCCGCGGCTTTGAGCGGCTGCGCGAGGTCGGCCAGCAGATGGCCATTGGTGGTGAGCGCGATATCGAGCGGCTCGTGATGAACCGTGGAGCGGCGGACGCCCTCGTCCGCCGACCGCGTAACATCTCCCCGGACGAATGCGTCCGGGGCTCCATATTGCGGAGTGCGAAGTTTTGAAAGCTCGCGAACGAACTCGACGACGCCCTTGCGCAGCAGTGGCTCGCCGCCGGTCAGGCGAATCTTCGTAATCCCCATCCTCACCAGCATACGCGTCATGCGCAGATAGTCTTCGAACGGCAAGTCGCCATAAAGCGCGCCTTCATTTCCGGTGCGGCAGTAGACACATTTGTAATTGCAGCGATCCGTAATGGAAATACGCAGATCGGTTATGGGGCGGCCGAATTTGTCGGTTAGGAGCATTCAGCACTCAGCAGTTAGCACTCAGCCCGGCAACACTCTCATATGCGAGCCTAAACATCATTGTAGTGGCTGAATGCCGAGTACTGAATGCTGAGTGCTAATTTCCAGGCTACTTCAGCTCCCTCTCAATGGCCGCCTCGGCCAGCGGCGCCATCACCTTGAATCCGGCAGCGTTAGGGTGCAGCCCGTCGTCGGCGAGATCTTTTTTCATGAGCCCCTTATCGTCGACCATGGCGCTGAAGTAGTCGAGGTAATAACAGTTCTTCGTCCCACTCGTCGAAGAGGAACAATAGCTTTGCAGCCAGTGATTGAGTTCGAGAATTTTCTCCGGCGAGCGCTGCGCAAAGAAATCTTTGGACTTCTCCGTGTAGTTGTGAATCGGGAGCACCGACGCGTAGATCACTTTGACATCGTGTGCGCGCGAGAGTTCAGCCAACGAAGCATAGTCCGCCTCAACATCCTCGAGGCGCATGGGACCAGTGTTTCCGGCAATATCATTGGTACCCGCGAGAATGAGTACCGCTTTCGGATGAAGATCGATCACATCCTGGCGAAAGCGAATCAGCATCTGCGGCGTGGTCTGGCCGCCGATGCCGCGGTTGAGGTAGGGCTTTCCCGGGAAATATTCGTCGAGGTGCCAGATATCGGTGATGGAGTCTCCGAAAAAGACGACGCGGTTCTCCCCGGGCGAGGGCGGCTTGAGCGCAGCATTGGCCTCGCGGTAGCGGCCAAGTTGGCCGAAGTCGTCAAAGAAGACGGCGATGCGGCGGGCGCGGTATTGATCAAGCCCGGCGAAGCCGGTGGAAGGGATTGGCGGTTGCGACGGTGGCGCGGCGGGCGTAGACTGCTGCGCGAAGGTGGAAGCGGTAAGGAAAAGGACCCGCGCGAGTATCCCCAAGCCACGTGACGACTTCATGCAATTGCCTCCCAAGTTCGAAATGAGGTCCATCATAGCAAGGCGATCATGCAAGGCGATTATTGTTGGCTCGTGAGCGCTCGCACAATGGCCTTCTCCACCAGCGGAGCCATAATTTTGTAACCCGCAGCATTTGGGTGCAACCCGTCATCCGACAAATCGCGCTTCATCATGCCGCGGTCATCGACCAGCGCCGAAAAATAATCGAGATACAGGAAGCCGTTCTTCGCGCAATAATCCTTGAGCCAGCGGTTCAGCGCCAGAATTCTCTCCGCCGGACGCAGAGCGAAAGATTCCTTCGCATCTTCGGTGTAGTCGTAGACGGGAAGGAGCGACGAAAAAACCACGCGAATGTTGTGCGCTCTCGCCAACTCGGCCATGGAAGCGTAGTTTGCCTCGATATCTTCGCTGCGAGTGCGGCCGGTAACTCCGGCAACATCGTTAGTTCCAGCCAGTACGACGAGTACCTTGGGATGCAGATCGATAACGTCCTGACGAAAGCGCACCAGCATTTGCGGCGTGGTCTGCCCATCGATGCCGCGATTGATATAAGGCTTGCCCGGAAAATAATCGGCCAGCTTCCAGTAGTCGGTGATTGAGTCGCCGATGAAAATCACTCGATTTTCGCCTGGAGTGGATGCGGCGAGCGTGGCGTCGGCTTCGCGGTAGCGTTTTAGTTCGCCGAAATCGTCGGTGTAGATGGCTAGGCGTGAGGCGCGGTATTGATCGAGGCCGTGGTAGCCGGTGGAGGGGATTAAGGATATTTGCGCGGGAGTTGCGATCGTTTGTTGAGTGAACAATGGACCACTCAGAAATACGATTAACCATAAATGTATAGGCCAAGGGAACGCGGACCGACTTTGTCCAGTTGTCATTTATTTTGCACTGTAGCTCCGGCGACCCAAATCTGACTGGCCTCTACTTTCAATACCGTCGTGAGAAATCGACCTAAGCCGTCGAGGTCAGGATAGATCGTAATCTCGTCGATTCCACACGTCAGTAATTCTTGCTTGATTCGTTTGATTGTACTTTTTGGAATGAGAATCTTCACAAAGCTTAGAGTTTTTTTCGTCAGCGAGTTGGTCGAGACCGTCGATTTGGCTACCGTGAATCGTAAAGCATGATCTCTGCGTACTAATTCGCGGGGCAATGTGACTAGCATAGACGGCGACAGGTAATCTAGGCAGCTTCGCTTTGCGCTTAAATCGTTTGGGTAACCATCGCAGATATCTTTTTGCGTCCTCTTCGGCCATGCCTATCCGCGCGCCAGGCGGTATAACCTCTGAGTGTCCAGCAACGCGTTTATTCAGCCACCACGGTTCGAGTAGCCAGACTGCGGCGTCCTGGCTTTCATCACTGTCTCTGACAGCAAAGTACAGGCCAATAAGCCCACCTTCAGTCCAGTCCAATAGCCGAGTGGGTGCACCCGAATGCTGCATTAGGAAATACCACTCCCAAGGATCTTGAGGGCGGATATTCGTGAGGTTAGGAGCTCTCATAACAAATTCTTGCTGCAACTCGGCATCAAGATTTCTGTCGCCGGATTTTATTGGCCATGGCTGTGGGAAATGTCGGTAGAAGGTCGGCTTCAGAGGCCAGTTTGAACACCGATGCCCGCGGAACCACGGACCCCAAGTTGGCTCAGAAAACCACTCACCTCGATACCGCAATGCGATCTCGAGAAATTCCGATATGTTAGCGGCAATAACTTGCTTCAGAGGAGTAACTGCTCCTAACTAATTTCGTTTCGAAGCATCGTATCACTGGCACCGCGTTTACATTCCATCGTAATTTGGCCCGCCTCCGCCTTCCGGTGGCACCCAAGTGATGATCTGGTACGGGTCAGCGATGTCGCAGGTCTTGCAGTGCACGCAGTTCGAGGGGTTCAGGCTGATGCGCTTGCCGTTGGGCTGAGTCGCGTCGTCGACCATTTCGTAGACATTGGCCGGACAGAAATTCTGGCAGGGGCTGCCGAATTCCTTCACGCAGCGTGTGTTGCAGATGTTGGTGTCGTCGATGACCAGGTGCGAGGGCTGGTCTTCTTCGTGCTTCGTGCCGGAATGGTAAAGATCCGTGAGTTTGTCGAAAGTGAGCTTGCCGTCGCCTTTGGCGGGACCGAGCAGGTGAGCTTCCGCGCCTCCGTCGGCGGGCAAATCGGCGAGTTTGCGCATGTGCTCGTATCCGGCGGTGCCGGGATAACGGTTGCGCAGGCCGCGTCCGCCGGTAACGAACTGGAGAGCGGTGTGGAACATGCCGGCGTAAAGTCCGTTCTCGAAGCCTTGATGCATGTTGCGGACTTTCCAGAGTTCGTCCTTGATCCAGCTGGACTCGACTTTCTTTTGATACAAACTCAATGCGGCAGCCGATGAATCGTCTTTAATAAGCGCTTCAAAGGCAGTCTCGGCGGCAAGCATGCCGCTCTTGATGGCGAGATGAATTCCCTTGAGGCGCGCGGAGTTCAGGAAGCCGGCGGAGTCACCGAGGACCATCCAGCCGTCGCCCGCGACCGGTGGAATCGCCCACCAGCCGCCATAGGGCATCGACTTCGCGCCGTAGCGGATCATCTTTCCGCCTTCGAGTAACTTCGCGACGAAGGGATGTTGTTTGAAATCCTGCAACACGCGCTGCGGGTCGAGGCGCGGGTCGGGATAGTCGAGTCCCGTGACGAAACCGAGCGAAACGACGTTGTCTTTCGAACCGTAAATCCACGCGCCACCGTATTCTTTCGTCGTGAGCGGCCAGCCCATGGTGTAGATGACTTCCCCTTTGGCGATGCGTCCGGAAGGAACTTCCCAGAGCTCCTTTACGCCTACGCCGTACGTTTGTGGGTTGGCGTTGCGCGCGAGATCGAACTTATTAATGAGCTGCTTGGTCAACGACCCGCGCGGCCCCTCGGCGAGGATGACGACTTTCGCGTTGAGGTCGTATCCCGGCTCGAAGTTGGATTTCTGGTGGCCTTCTTTGTCCACGCCCTTGTCGTCGGTGCGAACGCCGGCGACGCGGTCGCCATCGAATAGAAGCTCAGATCCCGCGAATCCGGTGAAGATGGTAATGCCTGTCTCTTCCACCTTTCCGCCCAGCCACTTGACGAAGCGATTGAGCGAGATCACATAATTCCCGTGGTCTCGCAGCGGAGGCGGCGTGATAGGAAGCTTGAATTTGCTTTTCTCGGTGAGGAAGTAAACCGCTTCTCTGGTGACCTCAGCGTCGAGCGGAGCTTCTTTTTCGAATCCCGGGAGCAGTTCGCGCATGGAGCGCGGATCGAGCAGTGCGCCGGAGAGGCAGTGCTGGCCGATCTCGCGGGCCTTTTCGAGAACGTAGATATTCTCTTTGCTGAGCTGGGAATCGGGGTGCGTAGAGTTATGCTGATCGATGAGTTGCGACAGGCGCAGCGCGCATGCCATACCTGCCGGGCCGCCGCCCACGATGACGACGTCGGCAGGCATTTGCGGACGCTCGATGCCTTCGATGGGCTTGCGGAAGATCAATGTCATAGGTCAAAACCTAGCGTCTATCGGTTGGCTAGGGTCGAGATTTCACCCAATCCGAGTAATTTTTGATCAGCAGTAACCAAGGTTAACTTCAGCACTTTGGCCGTGGCTGCCAAGAAGCGATCCGCCGGATCGGCGTGCGGTAGAGGCATCGCCAACCCTATGCGCACAATTTCTTGAGTTAGAGGCGCTTCGCGCATCTGCTCGACCGCGCGCTCAACCCAGGTAAAAGGATTCTCAACACGAATCCGGCCCTTCTGCATGAGCGTCAGAGCTTCCCAGACGCTAACGGGAGACAACCAGAGCTCATTGTTCGAATTCGAGAGCTCTGCCGTGGCTTGAGGGTTCAGGCGCTTTGGCTCAAGCTTGCTCCATATCCAGATATGAGTATCGAGCAGCAGGTTCAATCGCGATAGGCCTCAATCTCGTCCAGGTCAATGATAGGCGAGACGATATCGCCGACGATTTCAGCGGTGCCGATCATGTCGCCTAAAAACTTGCGCTTGCGATCAGGGCCGGCGGGAATTACCTCCGCCACAGGACGGCCGTGACGTGTGATGCGTAGCGGCTGACGCGTCTGGTGGACTTGTTCAATCAAACCGAGGCACTTAGCCTTGAATTCGGAAATGGGAACATCATTCATGACCACTATTTTATCTATAGTCAACAAAATGGTCAATATGGATTTCTAGCTTCCCGCCTTTGCTTTCTTCACTTCCTCGATCAGCGGCGGAACGATGTCGAACAAATTTCCTACGACCGCATAGTCGGCGATCTCAAAGATCGGCGCTTCGGAATCCTTATTGATGGCGATAATCGCGCGCGATCCCTTCATGCCCACGATATGCTGAATCGCACCGCTAATGCCGAGTGCGAGATAAAGCTTGGGTGCAACCGTTTGCCCGGACGATCCAATCTGACGATCCATGGGTAGCCAGCCGGAATCGCAGATTGGGCGGGAAGCAGCTAGATCTCCGCCGAGCGCGTCCGCGAGTTGTTTGGCGATCTCGATATTTTTCTGCTCTTTAATTCCGCGGCCCACCGAGACGATGATTTCGGCTTGCGTGAGATCGACCGCTTGTTTTGCTTCTTTAAATACTTCTTGCGGCTTATTCCGGATTACACCGTCTGCGATTTCCACATTGACAGTTTCGACTGGAGCCGAGGTCGCGCCTGGTTCGGCTTTATCTCCGCGGAACGCTCCGTTCTGGAATGTGGCGAACCACGGTGCGTCGCCGGTGAAGCTGACGTCGGCTGCGAATTTTCCCTGAAACATCTGGCGGGTGAAGAGAAGTTTGCCGTTCTCGTGTTTGAAGCCAACGCAGTCGCTGATTACGGCGCGTCCCATGGCTGTGGCAAGCTTGGGGACGAAGTCGCGCACCTGATAAGTGTGCGGCATGAGCACCAGCTTCGGCTGCTTCGCGGAGATGAGTTGCTTGAGCGCGGCGGCGAAGGCGTCGGGGGTGTAGGGTTCGAGCTTTGGTGATTCGACGGCGTAGACCTTAGCGAGTTTCTTGGTAGCCACTTCGGAGGCGATGCTGGCGGTGCCTGAGCCGACTATCGCGGCTTCGAGCGGCCAGCCAGTAGCAGCGGCGATCGCTTGCCCTGCGGTAATGGTTTCCCAAGATACGCGGTTGAGTTTGCCTTCGCGTTGTTCAACGACTACGAGGATCGTTTCGGGCATTCGACTCCTTCGACTCTATTACTTAGGCCGTCCCAACGGGACTTCGTTCCAATCACCCTGGCCCACCCAGGACTTACGCTCTTCGACTGCACCCAGGGCAGGCTCTGGGCTAAATTATGCCGCCCCGTCCGGGGCTGGACGGACGAGGCGTCCGTCGCTCCACGACCTACAGCACACGCAATTCGTTGCGCAGTTTGTCGACTAACTTCTTCGCAATCTCCGATGGAGAGCCTTCGATGTGCTCGGTCTTTTTCGTTTTCTGCGGAACATACAAACGTTCGATCTTCTGCAAATTTTCTCCGATTGCGGATTGCACCTCTGCCAGCGCCACCTTGCGGAGCGGTTTGTTCTTTGCGTTCTTAATGCCGATCAGCGTGGCGTAACGCAGTTTGTTGATGCCCGATTGAATTGTCAGGACGGCTGGTAGCGGCATGTCGACGAACTGAAAATATCCGGCTTCGAGTTCGCGCTTCACGCGGATGCCGCTGTCCGTTTTCTCGATTTGCATGATGATGGTGGCGTGCGGCCAGCCCAGCAATTCAGCAAGAATGACGCCGGTTTGCGCGTAGCCGTAGTCATCGGATTGCAGGCCGGTAAAGATCAGATCGAACTTTTCTTCTTTAATTGCCGCAGCGAACGCTTTCGCTGTATTGAATGCATCGAGTCCGACAAAGGCATTGTCTTCCAGATGAATGGCGCGGTCTGCACCCTTGGCTAACGCTTCGCGCAAAACTTGCTGGGCGCGGGCTGGGCCAGAGGTGATGACCACAACTTCGCCAGTGTGCTTTTCTTTCTGGCGCAATGCTTCTTCCAGCGCAAAGGCATCGGGCTCGTTCACTTCATACGAGACGTCTTCGCGGATCCACGCGCCGGTTTCGTTGAGCTTTAGCGGTGCGTCTTTTTGCGGCACCTGCTTCATGCAGACCAGAATCTTCAAAGGATGACTCCATGCCCGGATCGCTTTGGAGAGCGACGGGCAAACTTGTCAGTATAAATGAGCAGTTGGCAATTAGCACTTGGCATTTGGCCAGTTTGAGCGAGAAGGAGCTTACGAGCGGGACTGTTTGAGGCCAACTGCTAACTGCCAAGTGCTAACTGCAATTGCCGATTACTCCGTGAAAACCACTGACTGTACTCCGGAAATTTCGAACCGCTTGCGGCAGCGCATATTTTTGCAGGCCATGAGGTCGTCTTTGCGCAGCATGTAGGAGCGCGCCTTGGCAAAACGGGCGCGGTCGCGGTCGTCGGCGCGTCCGGCAAGCTGACGCTTTTTGGTGCGGACCACCCAGGTCACCTCATATTCGGCCGCCTGGTGGCAATGGGGACAGTTGAGGGTGGCTTGTTTCTTTTCCAGCTTCTCGTCAAAAAAGTCGCGTTCTTCCATGGGATTGTAAGCAGCTCGCTTTAGTGATTGGCAACGACCTTTCGATTCGCCACCAGTCCATGCAACTTCCTTGCTTCATTATGGCAGTTTTGCGGCAGACAAAGCTATGGCAAGATGTGTGTTATGGCACGGAAGAAAAAGGTAAAGCGGTTTCGAGCAGTACAGGCCGTCAAAGAATTGGCGCGGGAGCGCGTGGGCGCTCCGCCGGCTGAGAAGATCGTAATTGAGAAAAAGAAAAAGCCGGAAAAATATAAGCCAACGCTGGATACTCTCTTGAGAGATCAATAGACCAAAGCTGCGGCCACGATTCCAGCGCTTAATTAAATGTCGCCGTAACCGTAACGTTGCTGGTCAAATTCTGGAGGATGCATGTTTCTCCGGAATCGATATCGCATCCTGCCCAGCTGCCAAATGTGCCATTCGGCACTGCCGTCAAAGTGACATCTGTTCCCGTTGGAAAGCTTCCGGTGCAGGAGCCGCCAGGGGTTGCAGCGCAGCCCAAACCGGCGGGCGAACTGGAAATTGTGCCAGTACCCGTGCCCGCGAAATTTATGGTGATAGTCGGCCCCGTTCCGGTAAAACAAGTTACAGTCGCGAGCATATTGCCCGAGACTACGGCGCCAGACGATGACACGCCAGAACCGTCAGCATTAGTTTGTACGGTGGCGGTGATGAGAGAGCCTCCGCAAGCAGTTCCGGTTGCAGTTATCAGCCCTCCGGGGGTGATCGTTATTACCTGAATGTCATTCGAAGCCCAGGTTACTTGACTCGTAATATCTTTGGTCACTGGCGGGTGAATGTAAGTTCCAAGGGCGGTTAACTGCGCTTGCGCCCCTTTGTCCTGAATAACGGGAATATTCGCCTCG
>Ga0210400_10005227_pt1 | contig 11057 bp, 9 predicted proteins | sample IncBWH26MmetaG_FD_155456 | JGI IMG/M metagenome (GOLD analysis project Ga0210400, IMG submission 155456) | Forest soil microbial communities from Barre Woods Harvard Forest LTER site, Petersham, Massachusetts, United States - Inc-BW-H-26-M | ecosystem: Environmental > Terrestrial > Soil >...
CGAAGCGCTCGTAGTGCCCCAGGTCCAGGTCGGTCTCGGTGCCGTCCTGGGTGACGAAGACCTCACCATGCTGAAACGGGCTCATCGTGCCCGGATCCACATTGATATACGGATCCAGTTTCACCATGGCGACAGCGAGGCCGCGCGCCTCGAGGATGGCGCCCAGGGAGGCGGCCGCGATGCCTTTCCCCAACGAGGAAACGACACCGCCAGTTACGAAAACAAAACGGCTCATGGATGCTTAGGGATTTCCGCCGGACAAAAACAACGCCTGCAGGTGTGCAGGTTCGACGGGCAAACAGACTAGCAAATCACGCGGGTCTGTGCCAGATGAGTCGCAGCCGTCTGGCGGATTTCGCGCCCGGCTGCCAGCGCGCATCCACCCACAGGTCGCCCGCCGCCAGCAGCTCATCGCCGGCGAACAGCAGGGGCAGATGCCGGCGTTCGCTGAGTGAGACCGACTCGTCCTGCAACAGGCGCTTGAGCGTGCGTGACGGTCCGCCGACCCGGGGTCGCAAGCGTTCCCCGCCGCGCCGCGTCCGGACCGTGATCTGCGCGGGCAGCAATGCGGCGTCGATGAGCCCGCGCGCCGCGGGCACCAGCTCCAGATGCCCCTGCCCCGCAGGCAGCGCGAGCCGCGCCTTGCGGCGCGGATTCCAGCTGATTTCAAACGCCGCGGCGGGCGGCTGCAGCTCATCCAAGGTCAGGCGCCCCGCATGCCGCTGCACCCGCACCGGCCCCCAGCTCACCACCGGATTGGCCCCCACCCGGGCCGCCAGCAGCACCACCGCGATTTCCTCCAGTCGCCGGGCGTCGGGCGGCCGACGGCCGGACTGGCCGATCCAGAATCGCAGCGCATTGCGGCGCCGTTCCAGTGGCAAGGCCCGCAGCGCGGCCACCGACAAGGCAGCGCCATCCAGGGCGCGCGCCACATCCGTGCGGGCCAGTCCGTCGAGCAGCTCCTGGGCCGCGGCAATATGCCGGGCGCTGCGGGCCACCGCGCCCGCCGCGCCGCGCCAGCGACTGAGAATGCCGGGCAACACCTGGTGGCGCAGGTAGTTGCGATCAAAGGCCGCATCGGCATTGGCAGGATCCTCCACCCAATGCAGGCCGCGCTCCTGCACCCAGGCGCGCAGCTGGGCCCGCGGCAGACCCAGCAGGGGCCGCAGCAGGAAACCCGTCCCCAGCCGGCTCACCCCCGGCATGGCCGCGAGCCCCGGGAGCCCCGCGCCGCGCAGCAGCTGCAGCAGCACCGTCTCCAGCTGATCCTCCAGGTGATGGGCCGTGAGCAGGACTTCCCCGGGTCGCAGGGCGTCGGCCAGCGCCGCATAACGGCCGCTGCGTGCCACGGCCTCCAGCGACTGCCCGCGGCGCCGCGTCAGCTGCAGGCGGCGCGCGCTAAAGGGCACGCCGAGGGCGCGGCAGCTGGCGCGGGCGGCGCGGGCCCAGAGCGGCGACTGCGGCTGCAGCCCATGATCGATGTGCAGCGCCCGCAGCCGCGGTTTCACCGCGGCCAGTTCGGCCAGCAGACCCAGCAGTGCGGTGGAGTCCGCGCCGCCACTGAAGGCGACGCACAGCGGCGCGGTGGCCGCCGGGGCATGCAGCCTGAGCAGCTGCGCGTAGACCCAGGCCGGGTCAGCCCGGGGACGCAACTACGCCGCCCCGTCCTCGGAGAACACGCCGAAACCGGCAATCTTCTCGGCGCGGCGCGCGACCAGCTCTTCCTTGCTGAATTGCTCCAGCTCATCCAGATGGCGGATCACCGCTTCCTTCAAGGATGCGGCCGTCGCGATCGGGTCGCGGTGGGCGCCGCCCAGGGGCTCTTCGAGCAGCTCGTCGATGAGACCCAGCTGCTTCAGACGCGCCGCCGTGATCCCCAGGGCCTCGGCGGCCGCCTCCTTCTTGTCCGCGCTGCGCCACAGGATGGAGGCACAGCCTTCCGGTGAAATCACCGAATAGGTGCTGTACTGGAGCATCACCAGGCGGTCGCAGACACCAATCGCGAGCGCACCGCCCGAACCGCCCTCACCGGTCACCACGGTGACGATGGGCGTGGCCAGCACCGACATTTCAAAGAGGTTGCGCGCGATGGCCTCGCTCTGGCCGCGCTCCTCGGCACCGATGCCCGGGTAGGCGCCCTGGGTATCGATGAAGGTGACGATCGGCAGATTGAAACGTTCGGCCATCTTCATGAGCCGCAGTGCCTTGCGGTAGCCCTCCGGTTTGGGCATGCCGTAGTTGCGGCGCACCCGCTCCTTGGTGTCGCGGCCCTTCTGGTGGCCGATGATCATGACCACCCGGTTCTCCAGGCGCCCCAAGCCGGCCACGATCGCCATGTCATCCGCGTACATCCGATCGCCATGCAGCTCGTGGAACTCGGTCAGGATCATGCTGGTGTAGTCCAGCGGATAGGGGCGCTGCGGATGGCGCGCCAGCTGGGTGATCTGCCAGGGGGTGAGATTCGCGAAAATGGTGCGCGTGAGCTGGCGGCTCTTGGCCTGCAGGCGGGAAATCTCGTCCTTGATATTGACCTCGGACTCCGAGGTCACGTGCCGCAGCTCCTCGATCTTTGCTTCGAGCTCGGCGATCGGTTGTTCGAAATCCAGAAAGGCTACAGCCATGGAGGTAAGGGTTCCGACTGAAAGTGTCGCAGCCGCCGGAGGTTACGGGCGCAACCGCGGCAGCGCAAGTCTACGGTCCGCCGGGGGCCGCCACGGGCCCGTACAGGACCCGCATGCCTTCCCGCCCCACCAGTTCCTCCAGGTGCTCGAGCAGCTCCCGGCCCGGGCGGACATTCCATTCCGGTCCCAGATCCAGCGCCCCGCTCGCCTGGTCGGTACGGTACTGGACGGTCACCTGGCAGGGGCCGTTGCGCCAGGGCGTCAACACTTCGGCCAGGCGGGTCAGCATGGCATTGCGGTCCGACTTCTGGGGCAGCTTCAGCACCAGGCGCCGCGCCTGCTGTTCGCGCACCGCATTGAGGTCGGTGATCTTGCGCGCGGCGATGCGCCAGGCATCGCCGAAGTCATCGAAACGGAAATGTCCTTCGACCAGCACGATGGCGTCCTTCACGAGCAGTTCGCGATGTCGCTGGTACACCTCGTCAAACAAGGTGGCCTCGATGCGGCCCGAACGGTCATCCAGAATGATGCTGACCCGCTGACCGCGCTTGCGGATCTCATCCACGAGCCCCGCCACCGTCACCAGCCGCCCGCGACTGAAGCCGCGTTCGCCGTCGCCTGAACTGACCGGCTTCTCGCTGATGAGTTCGCCGATGCGCACCGCCGCGAAGCGCGGCAGATCCGCTTCAAAGCGGTCGATGGGATGGCCGGTCAGATACAGTCCCAAGGTCTCGCGTTCGCCCTGCAGCCGCACGGCCTCACTGAAATCCGCGACGGCCCTGACGGTGTCACCCGCCTGCGCCGCCGTCGGGGCCGGCACGGCGCTCAAGCCAAACATGTCGTTCTGACCGGCCTGGTGCGCGCGCGCCGTCTGGTCGCCCAGCTGCAGCGCCGCCGGCAGGCTCTCCAGGAGCGTCGCGCGATTCGGACCGATCGAGTCCATGCTGCCGGAGCGGATCAGGGCCTCGAGCGTGCGCCGGTTGATGCGGGTGAGATCGGTGCGCCGGCACAGTTCCGCCAGAGTGCGAAACGGGCCGTTGGCGGTACGCTCGGCGATCAGCGCATCCACCGCGCCCTGCCCCACGCCCTTCACGGCGCCCAGTCCATAGCGAATGGTGCGCGCATCGGCCACGGCGAACTCGTGCAGGGAGCTGTTCACGTCCGGCGGCGACACCGCCAGCGACAGCTGCTTGCATTCATCGATCAGCGTGACCACCTTGTCGGTGTTGTCCATATCCGCCGACAGCACCGCCGCCATGAACGCGGCGGTGTGGTGGGTCTTCAGGTACGCGGTCTGGTAGGACAGCACGGCATAGGCGGCGGAATGCGACTTGTTGAAGCCGTAGCCGGCAAACTTTTCCATCAGATCGAAAATATGCGCCGCCTGCTGTTCGGGCACGCCGCGACTCATCGCGCCATTGACGAAGATCGAGCGCTGCTGCGCCATCTCCTCCGCCTTCTTCTTGCCCATGGCCCGGCGCAGCAGGTCCGCCCCGCCCAGGCTGTAGCCGGCGAGGATCTGCGCGATCTGCATCACCTGTTCCTGGTACAGGATCACGCCGTAGGTGGCGGCCAGCGCCGGCTTCAGATCCGGATGCAGGTAGTCGATGACACCGGCCACCGGTTCACGCTTGCGGGTGATGTAGTCATCGACCATGCCCGACTCCAGCGGGCCGGGACGAAACAGCGCGACCAGCGCGACGATGTCATCGAAGCAGTCCGGCTTCAGGCGCCGGATCAGATCGCGCATGCCGCGCGATTCGAGCTGGAAGATCGCCGTGGTGCGGCCCGAACGCAGCAGTGCATAGGTGGCCGGGTCCCCCACCGGCAGTGCCTGCATGGACACGGGCGGCTCGCCGGCCGCCGCCCGGGTGCGATTGATGATGGCGAGGGCCCGATCGATGATGGTCAGGGTGCGCAGGCCCAGGAAGTCGAACTTCACCAGACCTGCCGCCTCGACGTCATCCTTGTCGAACTGCGTCACGATGCTGCTGGAGCCGGCTTCGCAGTACAGCGGCGCGAAATCCGTGAGCACCGAGGGGGCGATGACCACGCCGCCGGCATGCGTACCGGCATTGCGCGTGAGGCCTTCCAGCGCGCGCGCCAGGTCGATGAGATTGCGGATCTCATCCTCGGTGTCGTAGAGCCGCCGCAGCTCCGGCTCCTTGGTCAGCGCATCATCCAGCGTGATGCCCAGCTCGAAGGGAATCAGCTTCGCGATCCGGTCGACGAAGCCATAGCCCAGCCCCAGCACGCGGCCGACATCGCGCACCACCGCCTTGGCGGCCATGGTGCCGTAGGTGATGATCTGGGAGACGCGGTCGCGGCCGTATTTCTGCGCCACATAGTCGATGACCCGATCGCGGCCGTCCATGCAGAAGTCCACATCGAAATCCGGCATCGAGACGCGTTCGGGATTCAGGAAACGCTCGAACAGCAGGTCGTGTTCGATCGGATCCAGGTCGGTGATCCGCAGCACATAGGCGACCAGGGAGCCGGCGCCCGAGCCGCGGCCGGGACCCACCGGCACGCCGTTCTCGCGCGCCCAGCGGATGAAGTCGGCCACGATCAGGAAGTAGCCGGCAAAGCCCATCTGGCAGATGACCTTCAGTTCCAGGTCCAGGCGCTCACGGTACGCGCCGGCCTGCCCGGCTGCGGGGCTGGCGCCCAGCCGGGCGGCAAGACCGGCGACCGCCTCGTTTTCCAGGAACTGCTCGGTCGTAAGGCCGGCCGGCACCGGATAGTCCGGCAGGCGCGCCTGCCCAAGGTTCAGCACCAGATTGCAGCGCCGCGCGATCTGCACGGTATTGTCGATGGCCTCCGGAACATCGCGGAACAGTTCGCACATCTGCGCCGGCGTGCGCAGGAACTGCTGCGGCGTGTACAGCCGCGGGCGCGCCGCATCGTTCAGCTGGTGGCCGCCCTGAATGCACACGCGCGCTTCATGGGTTTCAAAATCCGTCGCCGCCAGGAACCGCACGTCATTGGTGGCGACCAGCGGCACGCCGCGCGCGGCCGCCAGCTCCACGGCGGCGGCAATGTAACTTTCCTCATCCCGCCGTCCCAGCCGCTGCAGCTCGAGGTAGAAGCGATCACCGAACAGCGCCAGCCAGAAATCCAGCTGCGCCTGGGCATCCTGGCTGCGGCCGTTGACCAGCGCACAGCCGATGTCTCCGGCGGCGGCGCCGGACAGCGCAATCAATCCGGTGAGGGATGCGGTGGTCAGCCAGCCGCGCTCCACCATCGGCGGCCCGTTCTTCTGGCCCTCCAGGTAGGCGCGGGTCACCAGTCGGGTGACATTGCGGTAGCCTTCCTGGTTCTGGCACAGCAGCGTCAGTCGCGAACTGCCGCGCCGTTCGGTGGTTTCGGCCACCAGCAGGTCCACGCCGATGATGGGCTTGATGCCCTGGTTCAAGGCTTCCCGATAGAACTTCACCATCGCGAACAGATTGTGCTGGTCGGTGACGGCGATCGCGGGCATACCGGCGTTGACGGTCGCGGCCAGCAGTTCCGGCACGCGCAGGATGCTGTCCACCAGCGAAAACTCGGTGTGCAGCCTCAAATGAACAAACGGCGCGCTCATGTCTCGTTGAATACTACCGGGACTGATCCGTGTGGGGCGGTTACCGGCCCAAAACTGCGCCGGTGGATGGCGCAGGCGGCCAGGCGCACCAGGGCGGCCAGATGATCCGCCGTCCCGTAGCCTTTGTGCACTGCCATACCATACCCGGGATAGGCGACGTCCAGCCGCCGCATCAGCGCATCGCGGTGGGTCTTGGCGAGAATCGAGGCGGCGCTGATCGCCGGCTCGCTGCAGTCCCCCTTGATGACGGCGCGCGTCAGGCAGCCGGGCGCCAGATCCGCCAGGCAGGGCAGCCGGTTGCCATCCACCAGGATGGTGCGCGGGCAGACGGCCAGGCCCATCAGGGCCCGGCGCATGGCCAGGTGCGTGGCCTCGAGGATGTTCAGGGCGTCGATTTCATGGCACTCGGACCAGCCCAGCGCCCAGCACAGCGCACGCTGGCGGATCAGCCCGGCCAGCGATTCGCGGCGCGCCGGCGTCAGCTGTTTGGAGTCCTTCAGGCCCGCGATGCGGCGGCGGGGATCCAGGATCACGGCGGCCGCCACCACGGGACCTGCGAGCGGACCGCGCCCGGCCTCATCGACGCCGGCGATCAGGCGCTCGGTGACCAGCATCCGCGCTCCTGCAGCATCTGCACAATGGCCTGGGCGGCCCGTTCGGCCGCACCGCCGCGCAGCTGCTGGTGGACCTTCAGAAACTCCGCCTCCAACCGCTCGCGACCCGCCGTATCGGTGAGCTGCTGCAGCAGCGCCCGGCCCAGATCCACCCCGTTCACCGCCTCCTGCAGGAACTCGGGCACCAGCGCCTGGCCGGTCAGCAGATTGGGCTGCGAGAAGTGCGCGACTTTGACCATGCCCAGGCGGCGCAGCAGGAAGGCGGTGAGCGCGCTGAAGCGATAGGCGGCCACCATCGGCCGGCGCACCAGCAGGGTCTCCAGGGTCGCGGTGCCGGAGGCCACCAGCACCGCATCGGCGGCAATCAAGGCGGGCTGCGCCTGCCCCGCGAACAGCTGCACGGCCAGGTCCGGCGCCACCCGCTGGCGCTGCGCGGCGAACACTTCCCGCACCTTCTCGGACGCCATGGGCGCGATGAACAGCACCTCCGGGCGCTGCGCCTGCAGCCAGCGGGCCGCGCGCAGGAAATCTGCGCCCAGGCGCTGCACCTCCCCCAGACGGCTCCCCGGCAGCAGCGCGATGACCGTGGCCGCTGCGGGCAGATTCAGCGTGCGGCGCGCGGCGGCGCGATCGGTCACCAGGGGAATCTGGTCCGCGAGCGGGTGCCCGACGAACTCGGCCCGCACGCCATGCTCGCGGTAAAACGCGGTTTCGAAGGGAAACAGGCACAGGACCAGATCGCAGGCCGCGGCAATGCTGCGCACCCGCCCCTGCCGCCAGGCCCACACCTGGGGGCTCACATACTGGACGGTGGGCACGCCCCGCGCCCGCAGGCGTGCCTCCAGGCCGATGTTGAACGCCGGCGCGTCGATCCCGACGAACACATGCGGACGCGCCTGCGCGAACCGGTGCACCAGCCGACGGCGCAGGGCCAGCAGCCGCGGCAGGTGCGCCACCGGCTCGATCAGGCCCATGACGGCCAGGGTGTGCGAGTCCGCCCACGCCTCGCAGCCCGCGGCGCGCATCTTCGGGCCGGCGATGCCAAAGGCGCGCACGCTGCCGACGCGGGCACGCAAGGCCTCGAGCAACGCGGCGCCCAGGGTGTCGCCGGAGGATTCGCCGGCCACCAGGCCGATCACCAGCGGCTCAGACATGCTTGAGCCGACTGGCCGTCAGCGCACCAGGCTGCGCGTGGAGGCATCGATGAAGTCCAGCAGCGGCTGCACTTCGGCGTTCTCCGCGGCCAGTTCGGTGAGCTGCACGACCGCCTCTGCCAGTTTCAGCTCGGAGCGGTACAGGATGCGATACGCCGCGCGCAGATTGCGAATCTGCGCGGGCGTGAAGCCGCGGCGCTTGAGGCCCTCGGAATTGATCGAATGGGGCGCAGCCGGGTTGCCGGCAATCATCACGTAGGGCGGCAGATCCCGGGTGAGGATCGCCCCGCCCGCCACGAAGGCATGGGCGCCGATCTTGCAGAACTGGTGAATGGCCGAGAGGCCCCCCAGCTGCACCCAATCGCCGAGCTGCACATGCCCGCCCATGGTCGCGCAGTTGGCCAGGATCACCTTGTCGCCAATGGAACAGTCATGCGCGACATGGCTGTAGGCCATGAACAGGCAATCCGAGCCGATGCTGGTGAGGCCGCGCCCCGAGGCCGTACCGCGATTCATGGTGCAGAACTCGCGGAACACATTGCGATCGCCAATGGTGAGCTGGGTGGGCTCGCCGTGGTACTTCTTGTCCTGCGGGGCGGCGCCGATGGAGGCGAAGGCGAAGATCTGGTTGTCCTGTCCGATGCGGGTCGGGCCCTCGATCACCGCATGCGCGCCCACCGTGGTGCGCGCCCCGATGACCACGTCGGGTCCGATGACCGCGAAGGGTCCCACAGTGACGCCCGCCCCCAGCTGTGCCCGGGAGGAAACCAGTGCATGCGGATCAATCATGACGCGGCCGATGTCACTTTGAGACCTCGGGCGCCACCATCATGTCGGCGCTGGCCACTTCCGTGGTCCCCACGAAGGCCGCGCTGGAGAATTTCCAGATTCCCTTGAAGCTGCGCATCAACTGGGCGGTGAGGATCAACTGATCGCCCGGCTCGACCGGCTTGCGGAAGCGCGCCTTGTCGATGCCCACGAAATAGAATTTGGTGTCGGCATCGGGCACCACCCCGCCGGTGACGAAGGCGAGGATGCCCGCGGTCTGCGCCAGGGCCTCGATGATCATCACGCCGGGCATGACCGGCCGCTGCGGGAAATGGCCCATGAAGTACGGCTCATTGAACGTGACGTTCTTCAGGGCGCGAATGCTCTGTCCGGCGCGGCATTCGAGCACCCGGTCCACCATCAGGAACGGATAGCGGTGCGGCAGCAGCTTGAGAATGCCGTGAATATCAAACTGTACGACTTCAGTCATCTTGGCTCTCGTGACCCTTCGGCTCCGGGCCGCCGCGGCCCAGTCGCTTGAACCGGGCAACCATCCGGCGCCAGGTGCGCGCGTCCTCAAATGGAATTCCGCTGGAGTATACGCCGGGCTTCGGGATGGAATGACTGATCATCGAGAAGCCCGTGATGACCACATCATCGGTGATCAACAGGTGCCCCCCGATCGCGCAGGCGCCGCCGATCTGGCAACGCTCGCCGATCACGGTGCTGCCGGAAACACCGGTGCATCCGGCGATGGCCGTATGCGCTCCGAGCCGCACGTTGTGGCCGATCTGGATCTGGTTATCCAGCTTCACGCCATCCCCGATCACGGTGTCGCCGATGGCGCCGCGATCGACGGTGGTATTGGCGCCGATTTCCACATCCGCACCAATGCGCACGCTGCCGACCTGCGGAATCTTCAACCAGGCGCCGCGCTCCGGGGCAAAGCCGAAGCCGTCACTGCCGACCACACAGCCCGGATGCAGGATCGATCCGGCCCCCACCGTGACCCCCTCTGCGAGGGTCACCCGCGCCACCAGGCGCACCCGGGCCCCGACCTCCACATCGGCGCCCAGCACGCAGTGCGGACCGATCAGGGCGCCGGCGCCAATGCGGGTGCGGGCACCGATCACCGCCAGCGGGCCCACCTGGGCCGTGGCATCCACCCGGGCATCCGCGGCCACGATGGCGCTGGCATGAATGCCGGCTGACAGCGCCGGCAGCGGGTACAGGAGGCTGGCGATGCGCGCGTAGGTGGCGCGCGGATTGGGGGAAATGAGGGCGGCCACCGGACACTCGGCGGCGAAGCGGGCCTCCAGCACCACTGCTGCCGCCCGGGTCTGCTTCAAGGCCGCGCGGTGGCGGCGCTCAGCCAGAAAGGTGACGGCGCGCGGATGCGCGTCCGCCAGGATGGCCACACTGTCAATTTCGCGAGCGGGGTCGCCGTGCAGCTCACACCCCAAGCGGACCGCGAGCTCGCCGAGGGTGAGCACCATGCCCGGCGGCTCTTAGACCAGCCGGATTACTTCGCGGCCGGCTTTGGCGCTGCAGCAGCCGGCTTGGGGGCACCGGCATTCAGGGCCGCGAGCATCTGCGGGGTGATGTCCACCGCCGCCGTGGCATACAGCACGCCGTCGGCAACGACGAGATCGTAATTCTGCAACTTCGCGTAGCCCCGGACTTTCTCGATCAGCGACTTCTGCAACGCCGACAGCTCTTCATTGCGACGGCTGTTCGCATCGTCCTGAAACTCGGTCTGTTTGCGCTGCAATTCGCGTTCACCGTCGCGGATTTCCTTGTCCTCGCGGGCGCGCTGGTCGTCCGTCATCGTCGCGCCGTCCTTGGTCAGCTTGTCCTCGCGCGCCTTCAAGGTCTGCTGCAGGGTTTGCAGCTCGCGCTGGCGGGGCAGGAACTCCGCGCGCAGGTTCTCCACGATGACCTTGGCATCGGGGGAGTCCTGTATCAGCGCATTGAAATTTACATAACCAATCTTCAGCTCCGCCCATGCCGGCGCCGCCGCCAGTACCAAAGTCGCAGCCGAACCCAGAATCAAAGACCTGACGACGCCCTTCACGATGCTCCTCTTATGGGCTTCAAGCCCAATTCAAACCTGTCAATGGACCCGAATCATAGCGGAAATCGCCCGACCTAGAATGCCTGTCCGACTGAGAACTGGAAGCGTTCTGTCTCATCACCCCAGGTCACGCCGTCCACTTCGCGTTGCGCATTCAGGGGCACCGCGAGACTGAACCGGAACAGGCCCAGGGGCGCCAGCCACTGCACCGAGACGCCCACCGACTCCTTCAGCCGGTTGAAC
>Ga0210400_10005229_pt1 | contig 11056 bp, 8 predicted proteins | sample IncBWH26MmetaG_FD_155456 | JGI IMG/M metagenome (GOLD analysis project Ga0210400, IMG submission 155456) | Forest soil microbial communities from Barre Woods Harvard Forest LTER site, Petersham, Massachusetts, United States - Inc-BW-H-26-M | ecosystem: Environmental > Terrestrial > Soil >...
AGGCCCGCCATGTACATTGGAGATGTGGGCGTAAAAGGCCTTCACCACTTAGTGTATGAGATTGTAGATAACTCGATAGATGAAGCTCTTGCGGGACACTGTAAAAACATTTTTGTTTCTATTTTAGAAGATAATTCTATCCGCGTTAAAGACGATGGCCGCGGCATCCCTACTGAAATTCATCCGAAAGAGAAAAAATCAACCCTCGAGGTAGTAATGACCATCTTGCACGCGGGAGGTAAATTTGATAAAGACAGCTATAAAGTTTCCGGCGGCTTGCACGGTGTGGGCATGTCCTGCGTTAACGCGCTTTCCACCCACATGAAGACCGAAGTACACCGCGAAGGGAAGGTATTTGCCCAGGAATATTCCTGCGGAAAACCCCTTTACGATGTAAAAGAGGTTGGAACTACAGATTACAGGGGCACAATTCAGACATTTAAGCCCGATTTAAGCATATTTATTACAGGAGAGTATAATTACAATACCCTTGCAGCCCGTATGCGCGAATTATCGTACCTGAATAAAGGGATCAGAATTACCCTTACCGATGAAAGGGCTAAGGACGATACCGGCAATTTTATTACCAACGAATTTTACTCGACCCGCGGAATTGTGGAGTTTGTAGAGTATCTCGACAGCGCCAAAGAACGCCTGATTGAAACCGCGATTTATGTAGAAGGAGAAAAACAAGGAATTCCTGTTGAAGTGGCCATGTTATACAACACTGGTTTTAACGAAACCATGTTGAGTTACGTAAACAACATTAACACACACGAGGGCGGAACACATTTAGCCGGTTTTCGTCGTGGTTTAACCCGTACGTTAAAAAGTTATGCCGAAAAAAACGGATTGCTTTCTAAATTAAAAATTGAAATCAGCGGAGACGATTTTCGTGAGGGATTGACTGCCGTTATATCTGTAAAAGTGCAGGAGCCGCAATTTGAAGGACAAACTAAAACCAAATTAGGAAATAACGAAGTAATGGGCGCAGTTGATATGGCTATCAGCGAAGCATTGAATAATTACCTCGAAGAAAATCCGAAACAAGCACGCATTATTGTAGATAAAGTTGTTTTGGCCGCTACTGCCCGCCACGCCGCGAAAAAAGCGCGCGAGATGGTGCAACGTAAAAGTGTTATGACAGGAGCGGGGCTTCCGGGTAAACTGGCCGATTGCGCTGATGACGACCCTAAAGTTTGCGAAATATTTTTAGTTGAAGGAGATTCTGCGGGAGGAACAGCCAAACAAGGGCGTAACCGCGCTTTCCAGGCGATTTTACCTTTGCGCGGAAAAATTCTGAACGTAGAAAAAGCCCTTGAGTATAAAATTTACGATAATGAAGAGATAAAAAATATGTTTACCGCCCTGGGTGTTTTTCGCGGAACAAAAGAAGACGACCGTGCTTTAAATCTCGAAAAACTTCGTTATCATAAAGTAATTGTAATGTGTGATGCCGACGTAGACGGTTCTCACATCACTACCTTAATTTTAACTTTCTTTTTCCGTCATATGCGTGAGTTGATTGAGAAAGGGTATATATACATTGCAACCCCACCACTTTATCTTGTTAAAAAAGGAAAAGAGCAGCGTTATTGCTGGAACGAAGAGCAAAGAGAAACTGCTGTACGCGAATTGGGCGGAGAAAAAACCGATAGCGTTGGAGTACAACGCTACAAAGGTTTGGGAGAGATGAATGCAGAACAACTTTGGTCAACTACCATGAATCCGGAGTCGCGTACTTTGCGCCAGGTTTCTATTGAGAATGCTGCCGAAGCCGATCATATTTTTTCGATGTTGATGGGCGATGAAGTTCCTCCGCGCAGGGAGTTTATTGAGAAGAACGCTAAATACGCAAAAATAGATTCGTAAATTATTTGCTAAACCGAAACCGCTCTATGGGGCGGTTTTTTGAATTAAAATGGAAAACACTCAAACTGATATTCCCGAATACATATCTCCGAAAAACCCCGGACGTTGGTTTCATAACGGTTGGTTCAGCAGAGGATTTTTAATTGTTGCCGGGCTTTTCTTTTTACTTCCTTTTATAAATATTAAATGCAGCGGCACAAAGCTGGCAAGTATTTCGGGTACCGATATGGTTTTTGGCAAAGAAATAAAACCTGAAAAAACAAAAATAGAAAATGAAAACAGCGATACTCTTACCGGCGATGAAGTTTCGGATAATATTAATTTTTCAGAAAACCCGTTCGAGAAAGGCGATAAAAAAAATATTGACCCGAATATTCTGGCTATAACAGCCTTGGCTTCTGTTTTTTTCGCTCTGGTTCTTACTTTTTTCAAAAAACGGATCCCTTTGATTGTTTCCGGAGGGTTTGCATTATTGGCGGTATTGTGTTTGTTTTTTATACAAATTCAAATCAACAGCGAAATTGAAAAACAAATGGGCCCAATGAACTTTGTTCCTCTTACTTTTGAATTCACATCTTACTATTGGCTTTGCCTTTTGTTTTTAACCTGTTCAGCAATATTTTCTTTTGTCAGAAGCACTATTTTACAAAAAACATAATTTATTTACAATTTTACTTCAAACTTAAATTCAACGTTTTTCTCTTCCGCTTTTTCAATTACATAAATATAAATTTTTCCGGGGATTTTTTTTGCTAAAGGAAACCTTATGTAATTCGACCAGTAGTCGCTTCCGTTTAAAGGGGCTTCGGGAATATCGTTTTCAAGTTCCTTACGCAAAACCTCTTTATTTGTGGAATCCTTAACTACAATTGTAAACAAATCTGTATTGGCGCCATGCAGGGTTAAACGTGTAAGATAAAAATGAATGGTGTCTGCCGTGCCATTACTTTGACAGGCTATATTAGTAATTCCTCTTTTATCGTTTTTACCTTCAATCCGCCACACAGGATGCCCGTAAATTATTTTTTCTTTTCCGGGTTTCCAGTTTTCTTTTATTAAGTTTTTATCGGTTTGCCCTTTGGAAACGGCTGTTATAAAAACAAAAAACAAGATAGTAATAGTTGGTTTCATAAAATTGATTTGCACAGTTAAAGTAGCAAAAAAAAGATTGCTGTCAAAATTTTTACGTTAACAAAATAAAATTAATGATTACTTAACCGTGCCCATCAGTTTCTTTATGGCGGGCGAGAGAAGAATTAAAAGTATCCCTATGAGCAGGGCATAAATGGCCAATTGCTTATAGCCATCGGCATACACAATGAGTTTATCAAAGTTAGAAGACTTTTCGGAAGCCTGGGCAATGTTAGCGCCAAGAATACCGGCAAAATATTGCCCGTATGCGCTGGCCAAAAACCACATGCCCATAATTACCGCCTGTAATTTTTGCGGAGAGAGTTTGGTCATAATTGACATACCGATAGGTGAGAGGCATAGTTCTCCGAATGTTATGATGAACCAACCAAATGTAAACAGGTTTAAAGAAGTAACACCGTTCGCGTCGCTGAAAAACTTTGTATAATAAAAAACATAAAAGCCTCCTGCAAGAAATAAAAAGCTTAACCCGAATTTTACAATGGTATTCGGCTCTTTTTTTCTTTTATTCAGGGCTACCCATAAAATTCCAAGAACCGCTGCAAAAGCAATTACAAAAAATGAATTTGCAGAATTGTTTACTCCGTTGGGGTCTAATTTCAATCCTAAAACGTTGTCGTTTAAATTATTTGCGGCAAAAAGGCTTAACGAGCCCCCGCTTTGCTCAAAAAATGCCCAGAAGAAAATAGAGAAAAACATAAATAAAACAGCGGCAACTAATTTCTTATTCTCGGCCGCAGAAAAGTTTTTCATTTCGTAAATAATATAAATTAACGAAGCCGGCCCGATGATATACATGAAAATATCCGTGTATTCCGTTTTGGAAACCATCTTCATGATGATTGGAATGATAGCCAGAGAACCTGCGTAGGTTAAAAACTCAAACAGTCGCTTTCTGTTTTTTTGCAAATGAAGTAAAGGGGATTTGCCAATGTTTGCAAGGCTTTTTTGCGTTTGAGTAAAAGTTAAAAGACTTATGAGCATTACAATGGCGGCTAAACCAAAAGCTACGTTCCATGTAAATTCTGAGGGAATCATTCGGTGAAAAGGACATGTCCACGCAAACATTTCTCCCTTCCCGATTGCTATACAAAGATACCCGCCCAACAGCGCACCAAGATTTACTCCTGCATAGAAGAGTGAAAAACCCGCGTCAATCCGACTGTCGCCTTCTTTATAAAGATTGCCGACCATAGTTGAAATGTTCGGCTTAAAAAAACCTGTGCCGATAATATTAAACCCTATGCCGAGAAAAAAAAATTCTTTGGGGTCGATGGCAAGAATAATACTTCCAGCAATCATCAACAGGCCGCCCCAGAAAAGTGATTTGCGGTATCCGAGAATTTTATCTGCAAACAAACCGCCCACAAAAGTAAACGCGTAAACAAAGGCCTGAGTGGCTCCGTACTGAAGATTGGCCACTTGCTCATCAAGCATTAGCTGGTTTACCATAAAGAAAACCAACATGCCGCGCATGCCGTAAAAGCAAAAACGCTCCCACATCTCACTAAAAAACAAGTACCACAGTTGCCTGGGGTACTTACCTTTAAAGTTTTGAATTTGTGCTAAATCTTCGATGAATATTCTTGTTAAAATTTAAAACAGTCACAAAACGCGGAGGGTGCAGATGATTAAATAAGATTTTTATTATCGAAACATGTAATTATGCGGCTAATACTTTTTAATTGACATTTAACCAAATAAAATCTTCCCCTGTCATATTAATCCGCGTTATCTGAGTTCTGTTGTATTCTATCTAACGCCGTGCATCATTTTTTTCAAAACAGGAGTCAGTAAAAATAAAATTACTGAAGCAACTCCGCACAACACTACAAACACCATGAAGAATTCAAACAAGTTATGGATTTCAAATCCAACAAACATGGGATTAGATGCGCTGATTTGATTTTTATCCAGTAAAGCAAATTGCTCAGCAGTAGGGGTAATTTTTTTATCGAGCACAGCCTGTAAATCAATTCCCAGTTCTTTTGCTTTAGTAAATTTATCGCCGGTAGCCGGAAGTATAGACCCTAACGTTCCTGCTAAGGCATAACCCGAAGCGTTTGATAAAAAGAAAACTCCGTATAACAAAGAAGCAAATCTTTTTGGAGCAAGTTTACCAACTAATGATAAGCCTATTGGCGACAAGCATAATTCACCTGCGGTTTGAATTAAATACAATAGCACTAACCATTTAATAGCTAAAAGTCCGCTGTTGCCAAGGTCTTTTACGTTATAAGCAATGATTAAATAACTTAATGCAATCAATGCTAAACCAAAGGCTTGTTTCATAGGAGAAATTGGCTCTCGGTTTTTTGCCCTTAATTTATCCCACAACATACTGAATGGAATTGCAAAAAGCACAACAAATAATCCGTTAAAAATCTGCACCATTGAGGCAGGCATTTTCCATCCGAATAAAAAAGTCCGATCGGTTTGATTATCTGCTATAAAAGTTAATGAAGAACCTGCCTGCTCAAATGCGGCCCAGAAGAAAATTACGAAGAAGGATACAATGTAAATTACGATAATCCTCTGCCTTTCCACTTTTGTTAAAGAAGTATCAGAAATAATTAAACCTGCAAGTGTTAAACCGCTGGCGTAAATAACAGGGTAAATAATTGTTTTAATAAAATTATGCCCGTCTAAAATATAACGGAACGCGAAGAAAAGTCCCACAAATGAAATAACCGCAATAACTAATGCTTTACCGGAGAAAACCGCTTTCTGAGATTCTCCTTCTTCAAAATGAGAAGCATCATTTTTAGATGGTAACCCGCCGAGCGGCTTTCCTTCAGGAGTAATAACATATTTATTTTTCAGGAAATAAAAAATAGCTGTACCGATGATCATTGCGGCGGCGGCGGCTAAAAACCCCCATTTAAATGCATGTATATCCCTTATACCGGCTTTGTCTTTTACGTCGCCTATTAGCGGGCAAAAATACTGGCTTAAAAGCGCGCCAAGGTTAATACCCATATAGAAAATAGTGAAAGCGGTATCCAGTTTACTTTTTTCCTGTTTTGGATAGAGGCTTCCAACCATACTTGAAATGTTGGGCTTAAAAAAACCGTTTCCGAAGATGATAATGCCCAGGGCAACCCACATTAAGGTTGTTGCAAGCGCAAGGTTTGTTCCGAAAATACTTGCACTGGCAAATAAAAATAACTGGCCCATCGCCATCATTAACCCACCCAACATAATGCAATTGCGGTTTCCTAAAAATCGGTCGGAGATAAAACCTCCCAACATGGGAGTTAAATAACAAAGTCCGAGAAATCCACCGTAAATTAAAGAAGCAGTCTCTTCCTTCATCATTAAGGAGTTTACAAGAAACAGGGTAAGGATAGCCCTCATCCCGTAAAAATTGAAACGCTCCCACATTTCTGTGCCGAACAATACCCATAATCCTTTAGGGTGGCTGTTTGATTTTTTTTCGCTTTTTGCCGTAGTTGTTTCGTCTATGATTTCCGCTTGCATATTTTTTAATTAATAAGATTTCAAACTTACACAATTCCTTTGGCTTTATAAAATTCGAAAGCCTTTTTGAGAGTATCGCTTATTTGTTTCAACAGCTTATCATCCAGCTTCTTAATATTAAAACAGGTTTTGCCTTTAAGGGTTTTCAATAACTCGGAAGGAATTTCTTTTTTAAATTCGGGATGTGTATACAGGGTGAAAAGATAAAATCCCACATGCCCTTTAAAAATTAATGAACTTGCAAAACAAATGCACGGATATGTTTTACCACCTACCGTAAGCGGTTTTTTGGTATAGGTTTCAATTCCTTTCCCGCTCTCTTTGGTTATGTTTATTTTTGTACTGTACTTTTTTATTTCTTTTTTTATCCGATCAAAAATTTCTGCATGGTCTTTTGTTTCCATAATTCGGTTTTAAATTAATCCCAAAGAAGTATTTTAATAAACAAGCTTACAAAGCGGCAAAAGAAATATAGGTAGGGTAATAATACAATCAATAAAACCCAGAATTCCCATAAGGAAAAAACATTCAACCTGCTATGGGTAATTTTTTGTATTTCCCGGGTAATGGATTTACTTGTTGCGCGCGTTAAATCGGATAAATTGTGCAGAGTGGGGCGCATCGAACTTATATTAAAATCAGCCGCTTTAATTTTTTGAACCGAGTCAGCAGTCATTTGTCTGAAAGCTGAATTAACTACCAGGTATGCATTCCCCGCATCAACAATTTTTTTAAGTACAATGGGTTCCATTCTGTTTTGTTGTTTTATCTGGGTAAGTTTTGCTATCAGGCTATCACGATTTTTAATAATTGAAACCTGCACATTTTCCAGTTCCTTTTTATTGCCGGAATAAGTAATAAGGTTGACCGAACTCCTTTGCATGCTTACCGAGAAAAGGGATATCTCCTGTAAATTCCATAAGTCACCGGAATAATTGTGGATTTTTGTATGTGCACTTTCTGAATAGTGATAATATTTGCTTACCATACTTGTAATGCAAAAAATAAGTAAAGAAAGCGATGTAAATAAAATTACCGCAAACCAGATAATTTCTTTTCTTGAAAAACCAAAGGCGCCCCCTTTCATAATACAAATATGCTAAAAACGGGCAATAAAACCTAAAGATTGCGTTTTATGAACTCCAGCATTTTGTTAAACAGGTGCAGTCGTGTATTTCCGCCGCTTATTCCGTGGTTTTTATTGGGATATGCCATAAACTCAAAAGGAATATTATTTGCAACAAGGGCTTTATTCATTTCTATGCTATTCTGAAAATGGACATTATCGTCGGCAGTACCATGAATCAATAAATATTTTCCTTTTATACTTTTTACAAAATTTACGGGCGAGTTATCGTCATACCCGGCTGCATTTTCTTGTGGAGTACGCATGAATCGTTCGGTATAAATGTTATCGTAATAACGCCAGTTGGTTACCGGGGCAACGGCAATATTCGCTTTAAAATAGTCGGCACCTTTTGTAATCAGTAAGGAAGAAAGATACCCGCCAAAACTCCAACCCATGAAACCAATGCGGCTTTTATCAATGTACGATTGCGTGCCCAGGTATTTCGCAACTTCGATTTGATCCATGCACTCTAATTTTCCCAATTGCAAATAAGTGCTGTGTTTAAATTCTCTTCCGCGGCCCATTGTTCCCCTGTTATCAACGCAGGCAACAACATAACCCTGGCCGCAAATAACGCTATGCCAGGGCATATCAAATAATTCCCATTGGTTATTTACTTCGTTGGCACCGGGGCCGCCGTAAGCAAACATAAATACCGGGTATTTTTTTGAAGGATCGAAATTTACCGGCTTCATCATCCAACCATTCAATTCAACACCTTCACCGGTTTTGAAAGTAAAAAATTCTTTTTTCGCCATATCGTAGCCAGCAATTTTTTCGCGTAGTTTTTTATTGTCTTCTAAAACTTTTATCAGTTTTCCGTCAGAGCTGTGCAATTCGTAAACGGGAGGAGTGTTGGCATTACTGTAATTGCTTACATAATATTTAAAGCTTGTACTGAATTCCGCGCCGGTTGTTCCTTTTTCTTTGGATAGTTTTGTTTTCTTTTTCCCATCTACAGAAACCGCGTACAAATCCCTGTCAGTTGCAGAAACTTCTGTAGAAATATAATAGAGTGTAGATGTTGATTCATCAAAACCTTTAAACTCCATAATATCCCAATTACCTTTTGTTACCTGGTTTACGAGTTTGCCGCTGAAATCGTAATGATACAAATGATTAAACCCATCTTTTTCGCTGCTCCAGATAAAACCTTTGTTGTTTTTTAAGAAAGTTAAATCATCGGTAATATCAATATAAGTTTTTGCGTCTTCTGTTAAAATTACTTTGGTTGTTCCGGCATTCGCATCGGCAAAAAGCAATTCTAATTTATTCTGTAAACGGTTCATACGTTGTACCGAAAGTATATTTGCATCATTCGTCCAGACAATGCGTGGAATATAAATATTGGTTTCTTTGCCAATATCAACCGTAGTTGTTTTCTTGCTTGCCAAATCGTAAATGTGTACGCTTATAATGGAATTATCTTCCCCGGCTTTCGGATATTTAAATTTGTATTCTTCAGGATACAAACTTTTATACATAGCCATTTCAAATTCTTTTACTTTGCTTTCGTCATAGCGGATAAAAGCAATTTTGGTTCCGTTGCTGTTCCAGAAAAATGCTTCTGCTTTGCTGAATTCTTCTTCGTAAACCCAATCTGCCCAACCGTTTTTTATTTTGTTGTTTTCGCCGTCGGTAGTAATTTGAATTTCCGTATTTGCATCCAGATCTTTAATAAAAATATTATTGTCGCGCACAAAAGCTACTTTATTTCCAACAGGCGCAACGGTTGCAAACATTTGTTTTCCTTTATCAGAAAGGGCTTTCAGTTTACGTGTTTTAAAATCGAAAACGTAATTGTTGGCAGTGCCCGAACGGCGGTAAATTCCTGTATAATCATTTTTAATGACCAGTTTTGTTTCATCATCGCTGAATGAGTAATCCTGAATTTTTATAGGAGTGCTTTGGCCTTCGGGAGTAAGTTCAGAAGCTTTTACCAATACAGCAACTTGTTTCCCTGTGCTTAATTCGTATTTGGCAAGGTCGCCGTTATCTTCAGTCTGTGTGTAATTTACACCATCGTTCATGCTGTTAAAGCCGGGAAACATGGCGGGAAAAAAAGTGTAATTTTTCCAAACGTCTTCAACACTTATTTGTGTTTTTTGTGCGGCTGCTGTTACAAAAACAAAAGCCAGAAATAAAAATGCAATTTTCTTAATCATGTTATGTATTATTAAGGAGGTGAAGATACTAAATGCAGACTGAATTTAAAATCTGTTTATGTAAATCACGCTAAACGGGGGAGGGAATAATTTCGTGCAGAGACACAAAGCACACGGAGTTTTGGATGAAATGGAATTTATTTTGAAAGCACTTTACCTAATTCCTGCAAATAAATCTCATTGTGATTCATTCCCAAATGCCCCGCACCCGGTAAAGTAATAAGCTTATCGCCGGGTTTAAAATACTCTTTTAATTTTAAAGAAGAGCCATAGTAAATAATTTCATCCGCATCGCCGTGAAAAATTAAAACGGGCGCTTTTACTTTTTCTAAAAAACGGAATGTTTCAAATTTATATTTCAATAAAAAGTTCGGCACAAAAGGGTAGGTGTGATGCATCATATCAATGAGACTGTAGTAAGGTGCCTGCAACACTAACATTTTCGGATTGTTTTTTGAAGCCAACATAGATGCAGAACCTGTACCAATGGAATAGCCGATAATAACGATGTCATTTTCCCTGTAGCGTTTTTTCAATTCATCGTAAGCAGTTTGTGCATCCGAGTAAAATTGTTTTTCGCTGTAAATTTCCCCTTCACTTTTGCCAAAACCGCGGTAATCCATCACAAAAACATCATAACGCATAGGGGCGTAGTGTTTGCCAATTTCTCCCCAGGTATCCAATGTCCCGGCATTACCATGTAAATAAAATATCAGGCCTTTGGCCGAATCACATTTTAAAAGTAAACCGTTTATTTTTTTGTTATCGCAAACAGGAATATTCAGTTCTTCAAATTTTTGTTCAAACTGGTATTTATAACTCGCTTCAAGTTTTTCAGGATGAAAAATTAAACTCTCTTGCACAAAATACATTCCGGCGCAAAGAATAATATAAAGTACGACTAAAGCACAGAAAAACCAAATACTTATTTTTTTCAACCTTTTCATCAGTAAATATTGACTTCGCGCTCAAGGGTAACACTGAATTTTTCCTGTACAGCATCCAAAACTTCCTGCGAGAGTTTGTAAATTTCATCTCCGCGGGCACCGCCAAGATTTACCAAAACCAAAGCCTGTTTATCATGCACGCCCGCGTTGCCGAATCTTTTTCCCTTCAATCCGCATTGCTCTATAAGCCAACCGGCAGCAAGTTTATAATTGCCATTATCTAATTCGTAGGAAACTAACTTTTCAAATTTCTGTTTTAATTCGCTGTGCTTTTCTTTTTTTACTTCCGGGTTTTTAAAAAAACTTCCGGC
>Ga0210400_10005230_pt1 | contig 11056 bp, 10 predicted proteins | sample IncBWH26MmetaG_FD_155456 | JGI IMG/M metagenome (GOLD analysis project Ga0210400, IMG submission 155456) | Forest soil microbial communities from Barre Woods Harvard Forest LTER site, Petersham, Massachusetts, United States - Inc-BW-H-26-M | ecosystem: Environmental > Terrestrial > Soil >...
GCGAGGGGAATGAACAGAAATTTAGCGATGCCCGCCAACATGAACATGGGCACGAATACGATGCAAATCGACAAGGTCGACACCAGCGCTGGCAGCGCGATCTGGTGGGCGCCGTCGAGAATCGCGTTTCCCACCTCCTTGCCCTGTTCGAGGTGGTAGTTGATGTTTTCGATGGTGACGGTGGCGTCGTCCACCAAGATGCCGACCGCGAGCGCGAGTCCGCCCAGGGTCATGATGTTGATCGTTTCACCGAGGGCCGACAGGCAATAAATGGAGGCCAAGATCGACAGCGGAATGGAAATGGTGATGATCAGCGTGCTGCGCCAGCTGCCCAGGAACAACAGGATCAGGAGGCCGGTCAGGGCGCCGGCGATGAGTGCTTCGCGAACCACGCCGGAGATCGCGGCGCGCACGAACACCGATTGGTCGCTGAGCGGTTCGATTTTCAGCTCCGGCGGCAGGGATGCGCGAATCTGCGGCAGTTTCTCGTTGATGCTGTTGATGATGTCGATGGTGGAGGCCTTGCCGGTCTTCAGTACGCTCATCAAGATCGCGCGGCGGCCCTCCAGCCGTACCATGTTCGTTTGCGGAGAATAGCCGTCGCGGACGTGGGCCACGTCGCGGATGTAGGTAACGCTGCCATTGCCGGCGCGAATCGGCATGTTGTTCAAATCTTCGATCTGCGTCGGACTCGCGTTGAGCTTGATGAAATATTCGAGCGATCCGATCTTTTGCGTGCCGGCGGGCAGAATCAGATTCTGTGCTCCGATGGCCGCGACCACGTCGTTGGCCGAGAGACGGCGCGCGCGCAGCGCCTGAGGGTCAAGATCGACCTGCACCTGCCGTTGCTTGCCGCCGAATGGAAAGGGGATCGACGCGCCGGCGACCGTTGCCAATTGAGTCCGCAGGATCGTGTTGCCGAGGTCGTAAATCTGCGATTCGGGCAGGGTATCGCTCGACAACGCCAATTGCAGAATCGGCACGCTGGAGGCGCTGTACGAGAGCACGAACGGCGGTGTGGTGCCCGGCGGTGAAAATGCCAGCTGGACCTGCGATACCGCGGTGATCTGCGACATCGACAGATCCTGGTCGGCGTCCGGCTGGAAGAAGTACTTGACCACCGCCGTGCCGTTCACCGATTGCGATTCGGTATGCTCGACGTCGTTGACGGTGGTCTGCGCGACACGTTCGGAGAACAGCACGATGCGGTTGGCGATCTCTTCGGGCAGGATGCCGTTGTAGCGCCAAATCACCGCGGCGATCGGAATCTTGATGTTCGGAAATATGTCCGTCGCGGTCTTGAGAATGGCGTAGCCGCCCAGCAGCACGATCAGCACCGCGAGCATGATGAAAGTGTAGGGCCGCTGCAGCGCTACCTTGACGATCCACATGTGCTGCTCCGATCCGATTGCGGAAGGATTCTATGATGCGGTGTGCGCCCCGAGCTCGGACGATAGGGGCATATGCCCTCAATATGTCAGAAATGTAAGATAGAAAGCCTGCCAAGTCAATTGAAGATCGCGGTGGTGCTGCGCGCGCCGGCGTCAGCGGATCGGCTGATCGTTCAGTTCCTTGTTGCCCGCAATGTTCAGCAGCACAGCGCGGAGTTCCGCCGCCGGTTGTTTCCCGAAGATGTCCTCGAAGCGTCCTTCCGCGTGCTGCCACAGGCGCCGGGATCGTTGCAGAATGGAGCGGCCTTTTTTCGTCAACTCGACGTAGCGTTTGCGCCGATCGTCGGCCGACAGTTTGAGAACCACCAGATCGTCACGCGCCAATGGCTTGAGGTTGTGTCCCAATGTGGATCTATCCATCACCATCGCAGTCGCAAGCTCGCACATGGTGACGGGGCCCGCGAGGCTGCCCCGATCCACTTCGGAAAGTATGGAGAACTGAGTCGATTTGATGCCCACCGGAGCCAGTGCGGTATCGTAGAACTGCGACACCCGCCGAGACGCCTTGCGAAGGCTTCCGCAAGTGCAGGCATTGCGCTGGATCGGCGAGGCTGCCGGCCTCGATTTCATTCCACCATTCATGGGCATATGCCCATATTGTACCTGAAGCACTGGCGGAGCCAAAACTCGCGGCTGCCGCGCGAAAACTCGGCGCTGCTTGAAGCGCGCCGTGCACGCCCGGCTCTAGGCGCCGGCTGCGGGCCATTCAGAGCTCACCGCGCGCACGAAAGTGAGCACTGCGGCCGCGCATTCCGCGGGCCGGGTTTGCAGCAACAAATGGGGTCCGTCGATCTCGATCAACTGCGTCTGGTGGGCAATGCCCATGATCCACTGCGTCGCCGAACGCGGCACCACCCGATCATGGCCGGCCTGCAACAGCAGGATGGGCAGCCGCACCCGTCCCAGTGCCGCGCTCGCGTCGACCGCGAGCAGTGCGGCGATGCGATGCCGGACTACGGCCCCGGAGACGGCGGCCATGGCGCGGCTCAACTGCGACGGCGCGCGCTGCGGTTGTAGCGACCCCCACATCAAAGGCGCGCGCAGCCAGCGCGGCAGAGATTTGAGAGGAAACCAGGCCGCCAGCGGCCGAGCCCACGCCAACATCGGGTAGGGATTCTTGGCGAAAGTAGCGCACAGGATGAGACCCACCATCCGCGGCGGCGGCTCGGCGGCAATCCGAATCGCGATCGGCCCGGAAAATGATTCACCGAGTAAAACGAAGTGCCGATCGGAAGGCAATCGAGCGCGCACCAGTGCCTCGAGCTCCGCATATCCCAACGGTTGATCGACTGGATAGGCGATGATCCGGGCATCAAGCTCGGAGCCCAGTTCGCGAACCCACGGGGCGAAGAGCTTGCCGGTCCCATCGAGACCCGGCAGCAATACGAGAGTGGGGGGCGGGGGAGTTGCGCTCATCAGGGTCGCGCAAGCACCATGCCCCAATGCCAGCGCGAACCTGGCAGGACTGCGTCCCGGACCCAGCGTAGACCCGCCCGGTCGCCCCAGTTGCGGCACTGCCCGGGGCGCGGGCGGATGTCGAGCGGCGGCCCGCGCGGGGTGCGCGCGTCGTAGTTCCAATGAATCACTGCGGCGAATCCGCCCGGACGAAGAACTCGGCCAGCCTCCTGCAGCAGTGCGACGGGGTCCTCGATATGCAAAATATTGAACAACAGGACGAAGCTCGATGACTGCGCTTCCCGTCCGCTGCCGTCGGTGACGAAATCGCGCTGCTCTACGCTGACGTTCTTCAAACCGGCCGCGCCCACGCGCGCCGCGGTTGCGGCCACCATGAGCGGATCGATGTCGAGGGCATGAATCGTACCCAGCGTGGCGCGTGCGGCCGGAATGGTGAATGTGCCGTAGCCGCAGCCAAATTCGACGGAGTCGCCCGGCGTGCGACCATATCCCAAGGTTTCGAGGATGGCGGCCGCATCGAAATACGACTCCCATTGCTCGGCCGGCGGCATGCCGCTGTCTCTGCCCTTGCTCACGGCTTGGGGAAAATCACCATGCGCGCGAAGTATAGCGGCACGTGTCCGGCCGAAGCGCCGCAGGGCAGTTGATTACTCGCTCAAGTGCGGGTAACCTCGCTTGAGTGAGCAATCAAGTCGGCCCCACAGACGCCACTCGGCAGCGCATTCTGTTCGCGAGCTTGCAGCTGTTCGGCCTCAAAGGTTATCAGTCGACTTCGATCGCGGACATTCTGCACGCGGCGGATGCGCATTCAGGCAGCCTGTATCACTTCTTCCCGACGAAGCAGGATCTGCTGCTGGCCGTACTCGAAACGTACCGGGATGGCATTGAACCCATGCTGTTGGCGCCCGCGTGGACCAATGTCGCGGATCCCATCGAGCGCATATTTGCGCTGCTGGCATCCTATCGCCGCGCCCTCGAAAGCACCGATTGCACCTACGGATGTCCGATCGGCTCGCTCGCCTTGGAATTGCACGAACCGGATCCTGCGGTCCGGCAACTGCTGGCAGTCAACTTCCTGGGTTGGGTGCGGCACGTGCGCGCGTGCCTGGATGCCGCTCGGGACCGTGTGCCGCGTGATGTGGACACGGAACTGCTCGCCACCTTCATTTTGACGACGATGGAAGGCGGCGTCATGCAGTCGCGGACCCACCGTTCATTGCACGCCTTCGATGCATCGGTCGCCATGTTGCGCGACTATTTCAACCGTTTGGAATCTGCAGCCCGGAGAGAACGCCCATGACCAGAGAAGCAACCCGTTGCCGCTACCATCGACTGCTCGCCGGCGTCATCGCCGCCGGCGTCGTCGCCACCTCGAGCGCCGCCGAACATACCTGGCGCGACTTCAAGGACGTATCGAATACCTCGTTCATCGAATCGAGCGGCGATCGCGCCATCCAGCTCTCCATCGATGTGGCGGCATCACCCGCGGATGCATTCGCGGCGTTTGCGACCAGTAAAGGCTTTGCGAGTTGGGCCGTACCGATGGCGCACGTCGAACTGCGGATCGGCGGTTACATCGAAGCGAGCTACGACTCGCACGCCAAGATCGGTGATCCGGACAACATACGCAATGAGATCGTCGGTTACGTGCCTGATCGATTGCTGGTCATCCGCAACGTCCAGGCGCCGTCGGGGTTCGCGGACCCGGAACTGTTTCGCCGCACTGCCACGGTCATCGAGTTCGCGCCGCGCGATGCGACTCACACTCGCGTCACGATCACCAATGCGGGCTACGGAACGGGCGAGCGCTGGGACGTCCTATACCGGCATTTCGAGTGGGGCGACGCTTATACGCTGGCCGAACTGAAAGCGCGCTTCGACAGGGGACCGGTCGACTGGGCGGCGCGCGAGGCAAAGCGCAAATCCGACGCGGCCGCTCGCACCGTCGAGGCAAAGGAGTGAGCAGCCGGTTCGCCGCGCGCGCACTGCGCACACTGGCTGCCCTCGTCCTGCCGGTGCTGCTCGGTGGCTGTGGCCGCTCGGCCAATCCGCCGGGTGCAGCGTCGGCCTCCGCCAACCCTGATGCCACTGTGACCTTTGATGGTGGACGTCATGCGTGCGTCGTCGCCTTGCGCAGCGAACCCCAAGGCAGCACGGTTCCTTGTGGTGACCTCGTGCCGTTCCTCCGCGACGAGCTTCGGCTGCCGAACGGATCGGTCTGCCAGTTACGTTCGATCGGAGAGGTCGACAAGGCGGAGATGACGCGCGTCGAAGCGGGTTTGGGCGCGGCGGGCTATCGGTTCATCGAACCCTGAAGGCCGAGTACCGCTACGGCGGCGCAGGCAACCACGACCAGAAGGCGGCGGGGCAGGGCCCCAAGGTAGTTTGTTCTCATGCGTTGCACCCGAGACGCGTTATTCTAACGGCGTGGCTACGATTCTATCTGCATTCGGGATGACATGATGATGACGACGGCCCGCCATTGCATCGCCTTCCTGGCATTGTCGCTCGCGGGTGCGGCCTCGGCACGGACCGACCTTCCCTGGGATGGATTCTACTTCGGCGGCAATGTGGGTGATGCAGCGACCAGCAGCTGCAGTGGCTGGGCGCTGAACGGCGCCTTGATCGAGCCCGCCATCGGGTATCAAGATTGTTCCAAGAGCGGCGCGTTGGTCGCCGGCGTGCAGTTCGGAGAGAACTTTCAAAGCAAACGGTTGGTGTGGGGTCTTGGGGCTGATCTTGATTTCTGGAGTGGCAAATCCTTCAACCAGTCGGTGAAGTATTCCGGTGCGGTTCCTGCGCCCGGCACCTTCGTCTATTCGAGCCGACCGGGTCCTCGTGGGTTCGCGGTCATCGGTCCGCGGATCGGTTACGCCGGCGATACCTGGCTGCCCTACGTGAGGGTGGGTACGATCATCGCGCTGGGCTCGCACGACAGTACGCTTTTTTACACCCCTGCGGGCGGGGCCAAACCCAGCGCCTCCTTCGGCGGAGGCTCGGATTTTTCAACCGTGGGATGGGTTGCCGGCGGTGGTTTCGAACTGGGCTTGAACGGAGCGTGGTCGATTACCGCGGAATTTCTTCACGCCAATCTGGGCAAGGGAGCCAACTCCAGCGCCGCCTGCAGCGGCGTCATCGGGGCGTGCAGCGGATTCTCGGGCATCACCTTCGACAACACCCATGAAGGCGTGAACGCAAACCTATTCCGCGTTGGTATTACCTACTGGTTCGGCTACTGGTAGCGCAACGGTTCTTCGGCCGCAGTCGAGGCGCAGTTCAGTCATGCGCAAAAGCTTTTTCGGCCCGGGCGAGCACTCGAGCGTCGCCAAGCTTGGCGGCGCAGTTGCCGAATGACGCGCTGGGTCCGCGCCACATCAATTCATCGACGTCGGTGAACAGCGGCGCATCGGTGCGCAGAGTTGCCAGCTTTTTGAACAACAGCGCGAGCTCACGGCGTTCACCAAGAGTTTGCGGCGGAAATTCCTCGATCGGCCCGAAGCGCGTCAGCAGGCTGGCGGCGCCCTTGGGCCCGATGCCGGCAATGCCCGGATAGCCATCGGCGCTGTCGCCGACCAGCGCCAGATAGTCCGGGATCAGCGCCGGACTCACACCGAATTTGGCGCGCACGCCGTCCGCGTTGCGAATGGCATTGCTTCTTCGGTCTACCTGCACGACTCGATCCTGATCTACGCACTGTGCAAGGTCCTTGTCCGGCGTCCAAATGCAGACCTTCGCGACGCGCGAATCCCGGGAGGCGATGGCCGCCGCCGACGCCAGCGCATCGTCGGCCTCCAGCTCGATCATCGGCCAGACGGCGATCCCCATGGCGGCCAGCGCGGCTTCGAGTGGTGCAAATTGTGCGAACAGCGCGGGTTCCATGCCTTCGCCCGTCTTGTATCCGCTCCACAGCTCGTTGCGGAAAGATTCGACGACGTGGTCCGTGGCGACGCCCAGATGCGTCGCGCCTTCCTCGATCATCTGCAGCACGGTGTTGAGCACACCGACGACGCCGCCGAACTCCCGATCTTTGTCCTTGGTGAAGCGGCGCAGGCCATAGAAATGGCGAAACAGCTCGTAAGTTCCGTCGATGAGGTGAACGATCACCAGGCATTATCACCACAATGGCGCCGGGCGCACTACCTGCGTGCTGCCTCGCTCACTGAACGGCGACCGCGCCGCGCATACCGGCCTCCAGGTGCCCGCTTTGCAGACAGGCGAAGGCGACCGTCCCGGTGCGAGTGAATTTCCAGACCAATTCGCCGTGCTCGCCGGGGGCAAGGCTCGCCATATTGGGTCCGCTGTGCAGCATGTCGGGCATCATTTGCATCATGGCCGCGTGCCGCCGCAGCGCCTCGGGCTCGCCAAGGACCAGTTCGTGGCGCAGTTGCCCTTCGTTTTGCAACACGAAGCGGATGGTCTCGCCTTTGCGCACATCGATGCGCTCGGGCGTGAAGCGCATCGCATCGCTCATGGTCACGCTGATGCTGCGCGACACCTCGCCGGGATTCCCCGGCTGGCCGATGCGGCTGGCGCTGACCGATCCGCGGCTGACACGCAGGTTCCCCTGGACATCCTGACACACCGGCAGGTCGAAGTAATCATCGTCGTCCTCGTCGTCCTGTTGGCGGCAGATGGCGGGCGCCCAGGAATTGAAGCGCCGCTCCAGCGCATCTCCGTGTTCGATCCAGAAGTCGGTGTCGATACGCAGCGCGCCGGCCAGATTGGGCGGCGCCGACGGCAGAACGGCGGCGAGGCGCGCCGGCAGCAGCTCGAGGGCGTCGCGGTTGGTTGGTCCGTAAGTCACTTGCTCGGAGAACGCCTTCTGCTGTGGCGGTGAGCTCGCGAAGGCGATGAAGCGATAGGCATCGTCGCGCCTGGGCGTGCCCGCGGGAATGGCCCAACTATCCATGTCATAGAGGCTTTGCTGCCAGACGATGCGCGAATGGTGACTGCGTTCCTGCGCGGGATCGAACCACAGCGTGTAGCCGGAACTCATGCTCACCCGCCCGGCATCGAGCAGTGCCGCAGGCTGCGCAGCGGCCTCCCACCAAATCGTGTCCTTACGGATCTGGTCGAGCTTACGGAAGGCACGCTGCACGCCGGCTTCGCCCGACAGCGTGGCGTACACGTCCTTGGGCGCGACGCCGTCGGCCAGCAGTGCGATCTCCAGCGTATATTTGGCGCTACGCCGCAGCCCACGTTTGCCCGGGTATTTGCCGGTGTCCCAGAAGTCGGCCCACGACCGGGGTGCAGCGCGCAAGCGGTCGGAATACACCAGAGCATGTGCCCAGGTGAAGATCCCCACGCCGCATTTCGACAGCGTTCCCGGTATGAACGTCGTGGCGGCCGGAACGCGTAGCGGATCGAGCTTCTCGAACAGGCCTTGCCTGCAACCCTGTTCGAGCGTGCGCGACTCGACCTGCATCACATCCCACACCGGAGCCCCGGCATGCACCATTTGCGTGAGCTCCGTGACCTGGCCGTCGTAGGACAATGAATGCACGGCAACGCCGGTGGCCTTGGCGAACGGCTCAATGTACGCAGCCGCAATCGCGGCACGGTCCGCCCGGCCGAAAGAAATGACGGTGAGATCGTTGGCCGTCGCAGCGCAGGCAAGCGCGAGGCACATGAGAGCGGCGCCCAGCCAGCGGGCGCCGCTCTTGCGCGGTAGGTTCGGCGCCTTCAATCGTCCGTGTCGCCCCGGGCGATTTCCGCGGCCTCGCCCGTCAACCGAACGATGTCGAGTCCACCGCCGACGCGATCACCGCAATAGCGCAGACCACGATTGTCGACGTCGGTGTTGTCGCAGGAGACATCGAGTGCCGTGTAGGTGACGCCATTGATCACGGCCGAGCTCGGCTGCGTGAACTTATTGACCGGGGCGATGAAATGCGCGACTTCCCGCGGATGATAGGGATCACGGATATCGCTGACGCGGATGCCGGCGTCGAACCAGGCACTGGTCAAAAGTCGGCCGTAGGATGGGTCCTGGAAATTCTCGGCCGGCGAGTGCACACCAAAGCGGGTACCGCGCGAGCAGAAGTTGGGACGTCCCGAGAAGTCATCGACCGTCACGGTGGAGATCGGCCAGGGGTGCTGTTCCGCGCTGGTGCTGCCGCCTTGACCAATCTGGCTGGTAATGTCGAGCAAGTACATCAGGTGGGGCGATCCGGTGCAACGATTGTCGGTCTCCTCGGAACTCACGGCGAGGATGTCGCGTACATTGTTGTTGGTGAAGTTGGCGTACTGCTTCAAATGGATTCCGTAGATCGGCATCGCCGAGTGACCGCCCTCGGCGCCGGGCATGTAGACGACACCGATCTGACCCTGCAGAAGTTCTGCGTCGGTGGGCCGGGCCGGATTGGCGTAGCTGCCGGTGCCATAAGGCGGCGGCAGAACCTTGGTGAGGTCGTTGATCTGGATGATGCCGTCGGAGCCCACGCCGTAGGGCATGTAGAGCCGGTTGACGGGCTGGCCATTGAAGCTGCTGACCACGATCGGGCCATGCACGCCGGGCGGCACGACCTTGGTGGTCGTTTCGGTTCCCGGCATGAGGAAGGTCGAGCCGGGATTCTGGCCCGGATAACCGAAGTCCATGATGTATTTCGGATTGGCGGGGTCGCTGAGGTCGTAGATCTTGAGGTGCTGATTGGGGCTGCTGTGAGTGTTCCAGCCGTCATAGCTCGCGTCGGTGGATTTGGTTGCGCCCCCGACGATGTAGGCAATGCCCGTCTTGCAGTCCCACCAATTGCGATGGGTAACATCCAAGCCGCTCACCGGCGTCGATACCAGCGTCGGATTGGCGGGATTGGTAACGTCCCATACTTCATGCGATAGGGCGCCGTTCTCCCGCAGCATATACGCATGGCCGCGCACGCCGTGCGGCAGGTCACTACCGTCGCACAGCTTCACCATGCGCGAACCACCATTCTCGGCCACCAGATGCTTGAGGTACACGGGATGACGGGGATCGGTCACGTCGACGATGGACGTGCCGTTCTCTTCGGTCACACCGGTCATCGGATTCAACATCTTTCCCGCGAAGTGCCCGGCGTACGCAATCACTCGATCGCCCTGCGTGTGCACGGTCGTCTGGTAGACGGTGCGGCCTTGCAGGTCGTTGTGACCGAGCCACTCGGTGTTGTAAGTGTTCGAGCCGTCGGGGTGGGTGACCCCGGGCGGATTCAGCGTGTCGAGATCGTTGGCGGACCATGCGGCGCCCGCCACGATCCACAATGCCAGCGCTGCAGGCCGCGCGATGCGGCTCCAGCGCACGGGCTGTGCTTGCGTGTAAATTTTACTCATGGTGCTAACCCCCTGTTGCTATCCTAACGTGCGCCGGCCAGTGTTCCGGTCGAGTCGATGAGGTACGCGCATGATGGGAGCGGGTGTCGAGACCCGTTGAACGGAAAAGCAGATGCCAGCCAAGTGTGCGATCCAAGCACCCTTTCCCCCTCATGCTGCTCGTGCGCCCACGTGTGTCGATGCGAATTCAAATTCGATCGCCTGCGACATCGACGTGAGGCGGATTTTTTTCAAGTCGAGTATTTAACAAAGCAAGAACATTTGCAACGGCGGCTCAAGATGATTCAGCACGTAAGACCAACGAAAATCGCTGCGGTGCAGATCGTGAAGATCTGTGAAGATCCGTCGGCATGCCTGTAATGTTGCGCGACCTGTATCCCGAGATCGAGCCCTACGCATCGGGCCGCCTCGACGTCGACGCGATTCACTCGCTGTATTGGGAGGAGTGCGGCAACCCGCACGGCATCCCGGTAATTTTTCTGCATGGCGGACCCGGCGGGGGATGCTCCTCGACCAGCCGGCGTTTCTTCGATCCCGCGCGTTTTCGAATCGTCCTTTTCGATCAGCGCGGTGCCGGGCGATCAACGCCCAATGGGGAGTTGCGCAACAACACGACCGCGCACCTGATTGCGGACATGGAGACATTGCGCAAGCTGCGCGGGCTCGAGGCTTGGCATCTCTTCGGCGGCTCGTGGGGCTCGACGCTGGCGCTCGCCTACGCGCAGGAATTCCCCGCCGCATGCAGGAGTCTCACGCTGCGCGGAATTTTCTTGATGCGTGAATGGGAGATCCGCTGGCTATTCGAGGCCGGGCGTTTGTTCCGGCCGCACGCGTGGCAGGCGCTGCTCGATGCACTGCCGCCGCAGCTGCGAGACAGCGACCCG
>Ga0210400_10005231_pt1 | contig 11054 bp, 9 predicted proteins | sample IncBWH26MmetaG_FD_155456 | JGI IMG/M metagenome (GOLD analysis project Ga0210400, IMG submission 155456) | Forest soil microbial communities from Barre Woods Harvard Forest LTER site, Petersham, Massachusetts, United States - Inc-BW-H-26-M | ecosystem: Environmental > Terrestrial > Soil >...
CCGGAGGCCTGCCGCGGTGTTGCGTACCCCATGGGCGAGATGGAGCCAGCCGAGATGGGTCTTCAGGGGTTCGGGGCCCAGGCCGTTCTTTGCTTCGTTGACGGTATGATAGAGGCGGGGATCGATAATGGTCTCTTTCTCCACGAAGGCCTGGGTTATGGAGTCGGAGAGTCCAAAGCCGACACCGCTGCCGGTACCGGTATCGATAAATCCATCCTGCGGCCGGGTATAAAAAGCATATTTGCCGTCGACAAATTCCGGATGAAGGACGACGTTGCGTTGCTGGGGCGAGTGGGTCCGCAGATCGGCCAGCCGCTCCCAGGTGATCAGGTCATGGGTGCGGGCGATGCCGCACTGGGCGATCGCCGCCGATTGGTCCGAGAGTGTTACGGTCTCGTCTCTTTTTTCCGTACAGAAAAGACCATAGATATACCCATCCTCATGGCGTGTGAGGCGGATATCATACAGGTTTGTTTCCGGGTTGCCTGAGCCGGGTATGTGGACGGGCGAATCCCAGAACTGGAAGTTATCGATGCCGTTTGGGCTGTCGGCAATGGCGAAAAAGGATTTGCGATCCCTGCCCTCTACCCTGGCCATAATGGCATAGCGGTCCTGCCATTTGATGGCTCCCGCATTGAAGACCCCGTTTATGCCAAAGCGCTCCATCAAATAGGGATTGGATCCCTTATTCAGGTCATAGCGCCAGAAGAGAGGAGTGTGAGCGGCGGTCAGGATCGGGTATTTATGGCGGAGGAAAATACCGTTGCCCGGTAACTGGGGTTCGTTTTGCCGTCGGATCAACTCTCTATAATGTTTGTTCAACTCGGTAAGTCGGTCGTTAAAAAGATTCGTCATCGTGGTCAATTTATGATTGAATTGGAGGTTCAATATTCGCTTAACCTGTCCCACCAGGTCTTTTTGAGGATCAGGATGATGATCGCGAGCAGGGTTGTATTGATCAACAGAGGCAGTTTCAATTCGAGGACGATATACATGGGCAACAGGGTCAGACAGAGTTGGGCGATGATACCCAGGACGATGTTGAACAGATTACGATAGAAGTTCCGGTTGCCGGCGAATCCGGGGTCGTCCTTCACCACTTCGCGGTGTACCGGTTTCCAGAGTCCCCAGGGACGGACGGTGCGATAAAAAGATTTTAGGACATCCATATCCGTTGATGGCGCGGCATAGGAGCCGATGATGGACCCGGCCAGGGACAGCAGGAAGAGCACCGGCCAATAGTAGAGATCCAGGCCATGCAGCACGTTCTCATATTTCAGGACGGCGAGGGCGATGGCGGGTATGATGCCGGCCAGCATGCCCCAATAGAAACCCCTTGCGTTGAAACGCCACCAGTGCCATTTCAGGAGGTTGGATGCAATATAGCCGCCGTAAAGACCCGATACGATCCATTGGAGGACGGTATTGACGTCGCGAACAAATAGACCGAGTACGATCCCGGTGATGACGACGAGGATGCCGGCCAGGTAATTCATGGAGATCGTCCGGCGATTGGAGGCATTGGGGTTGATATATTTCAGATAGATATCATTCACGAGATAGGCCTGCGCCGCGTTGAGGGTTCCGGAGAAGGTGCCCATGAAAGCGCCGAGCAGGCCCGTGAGGACGATACCCATCAATCCGACAGGTAGAAAATTATTGATGGTAGCCGGCAGGATCTTTTCGAAATCGGTTCCGGCGGGGGTTTGCAGGTCGCCGCTGATCGTCTTATAATACAAGAGGGCCAGTACCGTGAGTCCGATGATCATGGAATAGCGGACCGGCAGGAGGATGATGGACACGAAGCCGCTCATCTTGCTTGCTTCTTCGGGGCTGCGGGTACTCAGGACCTTTTGCATATCGTAGTTTGGCGCCGGGCCGGCCAGGGAGGCGAAGACGCCCTTGAACAGCATCATCATGAAGAAGAGGCCGAATACGGAAAAGCCGTCATCGGCGATCTTTTTGTTGGCGTCGTCGACAAGCCCTTTCCAATTCAGGTCGAGACGCCAGCCGAAAAAAGGGTTGAACCAGGAACGGGGGACAGCCAGGGAATTCCCCTGATGATGCAGCCGGTACATGGCGATGCCGGCGATGCTGATACAGCCCACGGTCATGAGGGCATATTTGATGACATCCCCGAGCACGATGCTGTGCATGCCGCCCAGGATGGAATAGAACATCGCGAAAAGCGTAAAGACGATGCCGTAGAAATGCGGGACATAGGCCGGGGGGATATGAAAGGGGAGGTATCCTTCTATGCTCTCCCAGGGGATAAAGATCTGCATGAATTTCCCGAGGCCGACAAAACCATAGGCCATGAATCCCAGGCAACTCAGCAAGGCAAAGGCTACTACGATATTATGGGAGGCTCGGACGCCCGGGCCGGAGTAGCCGAAGCGGGTGGCCAGCCATTCAGCGCCGGTCGTAGCGTTGGAGCGGCGAAGCCAGCGCGAGAGATACATCATCATAAAGACCTGGTTAAAGACGGGCCAGAGCCAGGGGATCCAAATGCTTTTCATCCCATATATAAAACAGAGACTGACCATCCACATCGTGCCGGAGATGTCGAACATATCCGAGGCATCGCTCAGGCCAAGCATATACCAGGGCAGGGATCGTCCACCCAACAGATAATTCAATTTGTTTTGCCTGGCCTTTTTGCGAAGGATCCAGCCGATCACGACCATCGTGATCAGGTAGGCAAGGATGATGAGGAGATCCGGTAGTCGAAGTTTCATTTCTTTTTATAGAACTTTCCCTTTGTCGCCGCCTCCTGGAAAAGGACGCGGGGCGAGGCATGGAATTTTACAAAGTCGGGCGCCGAGGCCTGGCCGGCATAAGGTACATAATATTCATGATGCCCGCCGGGTTCGTCGCCGGCGTTGCGCCAGGCCATGACATAGGCGATAGGGTGGCTTTGTAGCACGGGCATGAGTGTCCCCGTCCACCAGCTGCTATCGGGTAATCCGTTGTAGCCAAATTCCGTCAGGGCGGGTATCTTGTCATGTTGTGCAGCAAGGGTCCCAAGCATCGCGAGCATTTTATCGAGGGCCGTTGCAAAGGCGGCATTGCTATTGCGCTGGTAGGTATCGAAACCGGCGATGTCCACCCATTCGTCGCCGGGGTATTTTTCCAGCCAGGCTTCCGGTGTCGTGAAGTTATCGGTATTGTACGCGTAGAGCAGATGATGCAGTTGTTTGGTATCCCGGAGGTAGGATACCGTGAAGTGCCAGAGCCCGCGGAGTTCATCGGGCGTACATTGATTGCCGCCCCACCAGAACCAGTTGCCGTTCAACTCGTGAAAGAGCCGGAGGATCACCGGGATATACTCTCCGTGATCGCCTTTCAGGCTTTGCAGGAAGGCGGCCACTTTGTCGAGCCAGGATCGGTACAATGCATTCTTTTCGCCACCCGGAAGAATGGATGCGACGGTGCCGGGCGCGGGCTGCCAGGCTGTTCCGCCGGTGAGCGGGTTGTTGAGGTGCCAGCTGATGGTGATGACGCCACCCCGGCGGTATCCTTCCTGGATGTATTGCCGCATTTTATCAAAGGGGACGCCGTCGAGATTGTCGGGGTGATCCAGTTCGATGCGGCCGAGTTCCCAGCCATAAAGACCTGGATAATCACCGGTGACATCTTTTATGTCGCTGCGGCCCGGGATATCCTTCCAGCCGACCCCATAGGCCAGATCGTCCTGATGCCCAAAAAGAAAGCCTTTTTGAGGAAGGCTTTTGAGATGATGAAAGAGGTTGACGGTTTCCGGTGTAGCCTGCTTATCGATGGGAAGCCCCTGCGCATGGATTTTCATAACCAGCGGCAAGCAGCAAACGCATAAAAAAAACTGTCTCATGGAAGAGTAAGTTATCCTATTTTGATTGGCTCGAATGCTACTTTATTATCCGGGAATTGTTCATTTTTGACTGTATCTTTAGTTCATCCAAAAGACCTTTCTGCCGTATGAGTAAGAACATTATCCGCGAAATCACCCCCCTCACCCAAAATGACTGTTTCACGATCTTCTCCCGCGTCAAAAAGGAGTTCACTTTCCCTTTGCATTACCATGAAGAACTTGAATTAAACCTGATAATCAATGCAAAAGGCGCCAGACGTATTGTTGGCGATCATATCGATACGATCGACGACGTCGAACTGGTCCTGGTGGGACCCAATCTCTATCATGCCTGGTTTACGCATCAATGCCAGAGCCAGGAGATCAGGGAGGTGACGATCCAATGGCATAAGGACCTTTTCGAAGAGAATCTGCTCCGGCGCAACCAGTTGAGCTTTATACGAAATATGATGGACCGGAGTCAGAAGGGGATCCTTTTTTCCAGGGAAGCCGCCACGGCATTGGCACCGCGGATCCTTTCGCTGAATCAGAAGAATGGGTTCGATTCGGTGCTGGAGTTGTTGTCGATACTGCATGATCTATCCATCTCGCGCAATATGCGGGCGCTTTCGGATGCCTCCTTCACCAATCAGCATTTTACCTATAACAGCCGCCGGATAGAAAAGGCCTTTGAGTATATGAACAGCAACTATGACAAGCCGATCACGCTTGGCGAGGTGGCCCGGCTGGTAAGTATGACGGAGGTATCCTTTAGCCGTTTTATAAAAAAAAGGACGGGAAATACCTTTATCGACAGCCTGAATGAAATAAGGCTGGGGCACGCGTCGAGAATGCTGATCGACACTACTCATTCCATCTCGGAGATCTCCTACCATTGCGGGTTTAACAATATCTCCAATTTCAACCGCATCTTCAAGAAGAAAAAGACCTGTACCCCGAAGGAGTTCAGGGAAAATTTCAATTCCGGAACAAGAGTTTTTATTTAGGCCTGGGCTATGACGGCTGCATTTTGCGCGTGGTGTGTCGGCGTGCCATTGATGAGGTCCATGTCGGGTCTGGATTCATCGGTAAGCGCCACTTTTCCTCTATCCTTGCGGACGATGCGGGAATAGAGGGAGATCTCCTTATCGAACAAAAAGCGGAAGAAGAGAAGGGTCCAGGATCTATGCGACACCAGGCTGTCGTAGTAGTCCGGGGCCGTCTTTTTTATCTGGGGCAGTTTATTCCAGGGAATGGAGGGGAAGTCATGGTGTTCGTTATGGTAACCGACGTTAAAGGCTACTGTGTTGAGCACGCCATAATAACTAAACGTTTCCTGCAGCTCGTCGTGGGTGAGGTAGTGTTCCTGTATCCAGCGTGCGCCAAGGGGATGGAGACCGACGGAGAAGAAGAAGCTGAGCAAGAGATAGGCGATCGCTTTAGGGCCAAGGAAATACCAGATGGCGGCGATGAAAACGGCTTCAGCGGCCCAGTTGAGCGCTACCCATTTGTCAAAAGGCTTTATCTCCCGGAGGCGGGAAATGCGGAATACCTGGAAAACGGGGTAGAAAAGCAGCCAGATGATCTTGCCGATAAAGAAGTTATTGATGAGTTTGGCTTCCCAGCGATTGGGGAGATCGGCGTCGAGCTCGTGAACGCCCTGGAAGGAATGGTGTTTTATGTGGTAACGCTCGAAGGAGACCGAACTGGGGAAGAGTTGGGGAAGGTTGGCCAGGATCCCGCTGAGCCGGTTAGCGGCCCGGCTCTTGAAGAGCAGGTGGTGCGCGCATTCATGGATCATGACAAAGAGGGAATGATCGGCAAAAGCACCCAGCAGGTAGGCTGTGCCGACAATGAGCCACCAGGGGCGATCTTTTACGACCCAGGCGAGGGCCACCTGGAAAAGCACGAGTCCAAGGACGGCAAAGAACGTATACTTGTTCTTTCCGATAAGCTTTCTTACTTCCGGGTGTTGCTGCAAAATCTGTTTGGTCCGGAGCCGGTGGGGCTCTTGCTTAACGGAATAAACAAAATCAGTTCTCTTTGACATAGAAATTAAATAAAACAGTTTTTACGACGGGCGTCAAGTTACTAAAAAAAACGGCTTATCCCGGTTCCGTGTTGCCTTAGTGCCAGATTTTTATGAAATTATGAACATATTGATAATGTCCTATAGGATACGTATCTTGTATCTCCAAATCAATACCCATGAAAATCCAGAAACTCTTATCCGGAGGGCTATTCTTTTTGACCGCTATGGTCACCCATGCACAGCCGGACACGGCCAGGATCACGCAGAAAGCTTTATTGTTTGCAGATAGTCTTGTAAAGGCGGACGCCTATCAGGATTGGGACGCTTATGCCCGGCTTGCGCCGGCCAGCGTCATCAAGTACTATGGCGGCGATGAGGGCTATCTCGGGCACGTCCAGCAAATGCGCTCGTTTACTACCAGTACGCTGGAGGAAGCTGCGCCGGAGCTGCAGATGCAGACCCTGGTGACGTTGAAGGACCAGTGGCAGTGTGTGATCCGGTTGTCGCGTTATTACCACCGGGATGATAAGAAGGTGCACTTAGTCTCCTATCTCATCGGCCAGTCCAAAGATGAGGGGGAAACCTGGAGAATTTTTGACGTCAATTATAATACGGTTGCCAATCTGATGCAGATCTTCCCCGAGATACTGGATATGCCGATAAAGGAGACGTCGATGCTGACCGAGGAGCAGGAGTTAGCCAGGCAGCAGGCAGCTGCAACGGCAGCGACACCCGCGGGGAAAAAGCCGGGTGGAGGCGCAAAAAAGAATTAGATTGGACCCCTTTTTAAGTGGTTTACCAAGATATTTTTAAAGTAAGCTCCTAAAGTATTAATAACCAATAAACCAATTTCTTGATTTGCCAGATTACGGATGTAATTTTGGCTTTTCATAGGATAAGGTTTAATGGTTAAAAACACTTTGATTAGTATGCCCCCGGTATTCCTGCCGGGGGCTGTTTTTTTGCCCTGGCGCCATTTATTTTTTGGGTTTTGTGAGACCCATATCGGTCAGCCAGTTGGCCATCAGCTGCGGGAAGGCTTTTACAGCGGCCAGGTTAGACCGGTAGCCCATATTGAATCCATGCTTCCCACCCGAAAGGATATGCGCTTCCACCGGGGCTTTTGCCGCCCGGTATTTTTCCAGGATCGTTACGACGGGTGTCGAGCAACAGGGGTCATCGTTGGCCGCGATAAGGAAGGCCGGGGGTGCATCGGCCGGGACGGCTTCCGGGACGCCCAGCGGTCCGGGATAAACGAGCAACTGAAAGTCGGGTTTCCCATCGAGGCGATCGACGGGATCAGGCGCCTGTGGATCACCTTTGCCGGGCGCATAGGCTATTATGTTGGCTACTTCGCCGCCGGCCGAAAAGCTCAGGGTCCCCACCCTATCGGGATCGACATGCCATTCTGCGGCCTTGCTGCGCACCAGGCGCATGGCCCGGTATGCATCCTGTTTTACTTCCCTGTCGAGGCTGTATAAATTACTATCCTCCCTGAACAGGCGGTATTTGACGATGAAGGCGGCTATCCCGAGACTATTCAGGAAGCGGGCGGGATCGCGTCCTTCCGCATTAAACACCAGTAAGCGATGGCCGCCGCCGGGGAAGATCACTACGGCCGCACCCGTCGCCTTTTCTTTTGGGGGAAGATATACCGTGATGCTGGGATTATGGATATTCTTTACCCAGTAGTCCTGCGCCTGTTCGGGTTCGTTGCGTTTGTTCTCGAAGCCGGGGGCGCCCTTTGGCCACAAAGGGATCTGTAGCGCGGTATCCTGCGCACAGGCGGCGGTGGATAGCAGGATAAAGAATGCGAGGGTGGGACGAAGCATGTGTTGATTGTTTGGTCGCTGAAGTTACGGATTTGCAACGGCGTAACAACCTAACGGTGATAGGCAACGACCCGCTACCACTCCTACAGACCCGCAACCGTTCGTACAGCCAAAATTACCGCTCAGACCCGATATTCGACACTCAACCGCCTATTTTGCCGCTTGTCACAGGAGGCGGACCGTCCATTAAACAAAAGAAGCCGCTCCTACCGGTTCAGCTAGCACCCAGGGGCAAGGTGCTATTATCTTTACTTCGTCAAATCAAATGGAGCTATCGCTCCTACTACAATGAAAAATTCTCCAAAGGGTTGATGTAAGAAAACCCATCTATCGTTCGCCGTCCGGCGATTAAAGGTTCCCGCTATTATCAGTACTTTCTAACTAACCGATCATGAAAAAGTCTATCGGAGTGGTCATCATTTTGCTCACTCTTGTCTTATTCGTCATCTATCGTCAGTTGACACACCGGCCGGCGGCAGAAACGCGGGCGCCGGAGCAGGCTCGTGAGACTGTTTCACTACTCATAACCATTTAAAACGATCACCATGGCCAGAATTGGCAAGAAGATCCTTTCTGCATTTGTCGATGTGGAAGCGGATCCAAAACAACCACCGGTGGAGGCAAAGCCAGCAGAAGCGGCGCCTGTACCGGTCAGCCCCGCGACGGAGCAGCGCTTCGCCGGATATTTCGACAAACTGTTCAGCGACGCCAACATACCTGGGCCGGATTATTATGAATTCTCCCGGATGATCGGCGCGATGCAGGCTATCGCCGACGAACGGGCGAGGTATGCCGCGGCGTTCGCGGGTTTGCAGGTGCAGGGGCTTGACAAGGATAAACTTTTGTCCACCGCCAATGAATACCTGCGGCTGCTGGAGGCTGATGCGGACCAGTTCCGCAAGACGGTGGACACCGCCTTACAGGAGAAGGTTCAGGCGCGAAACGCCGAAGCCGAAGAAAAGGCCCTTCGTATCCAGGCTTTGTCCCAGGAGATACTGAAGCTGCAGCAGCAGATCGGCGTCCTGCAAAAGGAGGTGGCCGAGGCCAGGGAGAAGCTGGGAGTAAACAGCAGCGGGTATGCTGCCGAGTGTGAGCGGCGGAGACAGCAGATCCTGACCGATATCGGGAAGATCAAACAATTCATAAACACTCAAAACTAAATGACCATGAACACGCTAATGCAAAAAACAAAGACCCCGGGGTGGTGGCGGGAGCCGAAGAACGTCGCTACGGCGATTATCGGGCTGTCGCTCGCCGCCGGATTAGCCTATGGGTTTCTCACGTATGTGCTACCCTGGCTGGTATCGGTGACCTGGAGCATCGTCAACCTGGTGATCGGCGGCGTCGTCTGCGGCTTCCTGCTGACCCTTGTTTCCAACCGGAAGTTCTGGCGCGCGTTGAAATACCTTTCGGAATTTCTCGCCAACTACTCCATCGGACTGGCCATCGAACTGAACCCTTTTAATATCCTGCAGGCCAAGATCGACCAGGGCTATAAAGACCGGGAGACGCTGTACAGGCAGTCGGGCCGGCTGAAGGGCAAACAGAGTGAACTAATGGACAAGCTCTCGTCGAAGGAAAAGGAGTTGCAACTGAACATCCAAAAGGTGAAGATCCTGCAGGCCGAAGGCGGTCCCGGCCGCCAGGTAAGTCTATATACGAACAATGTTATGCGATGCCGGGAGTATATCGACAATGTGACCCCGATCGTTGGCGACCTGAACAAGCTGATCCAGTTTGCCGATGCCGCTTATGAAGAGAGCGGTATCATGCTCGAGGACGCCAAACTGGACCTCGAGGCAAAGAAGGACCTGTATTACTCCGTGACAACAGGCTTGTCCGCCGTCACGAGCGCCATGAAGGCCTTTAAGGGCGACGACGAATTGAACAGGGATGCCGAGAGGGCGCTGGCCCTGTTGAAGGAGAGAATCGGCGAGAAGATAGGGCATATCAAATCGGCCATCGATGTGACGTCCCGCTTTATGGACGACCAGGTCCTGGAAGACAAGGCAAAATCTGCGCAGGCCCTGGAACTGATCAACCGGTTCGATCTGGGCAAGGACTTCCATTATACCGGCACGGCGTTGAAGGATGGAGCCGACAAGGGCCGGTTGAAGGATGTGACGATCACGGATCGGTACAAAGGATTATTGGATTAATATTTTTTAACGCTCAAAACTTATATATATGTCAGTCAAATTGAAACCCGCCGGCAAATTATTGCTTATAGCCGCTGTCGTAACGGTTGGTATCCTCAGCGTCAAATGGTATCAGGAAAGGCCGAAGGACGCCGGCAAGGCGGTGGAACTAGGTAAAGTTGTATTACCCGATGCCCCCGAAGCTTCCCTGAATGGAAAGGCCGTGCTGTTGCCGCTTCCCGCTTCAACAGAAGCTGTTAATGGCGGCACGCGTATCACCTGGGAGCGGATGGCCTGGAATGCCCAGTTCTCCGGGATGTACGCCAATGGCGGGGTGCGGACCACGAAGGGTTCCCTGTTCGACAAGGCCCATCTCGATATCACCTATCTGCGCCAGGATGATTGCAACAAGCAAATGGCCGACCTGGTCAAGTTTGCCGGCGAGTACAAGACCAACCCGAATTCGCCGGGGGTACTGATCTCCTTTATGGGTGACGGGATGCCTGCCTTTATGACTTCGTTGTCGAAGACGCTGGAATCCCTTGGCCCCGAGTACCAGCCGATCATTCTGCCGATCGCCCACGGTAAATCCTTTGGGGAGGACCAGGTGATGGGACCCGCCGCCTGGAAACAGGATGCACACAATGCGGTCGGCAAGTGCGTAGCCGGCGTGCTGCGTGACGGGGACGTCAATATCCTGTTGAAATGGGCCGGGGATAACGGGATCAGGGTGAACCCGGACGAAACGACCTATGACCCCGAAGCCGTCAATCTCATCGCGGCCAATGATTTTTTGGATGCCCCCAACAAATATATCACTGGCTATACGGAAAGCAGGAAGGTCATTGCCAATGGGAAGACCACGGGCCGGGATACGACGGTAGGGGTGGATGCGGTAGCCACCTGGACGCCGGGAGATGTCAATGTTGCCACGAAAAAGGGTGGGCTTGTGACGATTGCCAATACGCACCAGTATGCCTCGCAGATGCCTGTTCAGACGATCGCGATCCGCAAATGGGCGTATGACCATCGCACCGACATCGAAGAGATGATCATCGCGCTGGCACAGGCGGGCGACCAGGTGCGGTCTTTCACCGAAGCCAGGAATTTCGCCTCCCAGGTAAGCGCAGCGGTTTATCAGGAGCAGAATGCCGCCTATTGGTTGAAATACTATAACGGAGCCGAGGAGCAGGATATCCAGGGGTGGAAGGTGCATCTTGGCG
>Ga0210400_10005232_pt1 | contig 11052 bp, 10 predicted proteins | sample IncBWH26MmetaG_FD_155456 | JGI IMG/M metagenome (GOLD analysis project Ga0210400, IMG submission 155456) | Forest soil microbial communities from Barre Woods Harvard Forest LTER site, Petersham, Massachusetts, United States - Inc-BW-H-26-M | ecosystem: Environmental > Terrestrial > Soil >...
TAGTCCTCGGCGGAAATCTGGTGAAAGCCGCCCTCCTCATCCGCGCCGGTGATCGCGGCGAGGCCGCGTTCAACCTCGGGCGCCGACTTGATGGCGGTGACCAGCCGGGCCTTCAGGGCAATCTGGGCTGCCGCGCCATGCGCCGCAGCGACCGCCTGGGGCAGCGTGCTGATGTAACCGGCGATGCTGCCGGCGGGCAGTCCGCGGGCGGCATCCACGGCCCCCTGGTAGCCGGACCACAGCGCATTCAGATAGGCCTGGCTCTCCTCCCGATCTTCGGCGGACATGTCGGTGCGGGTGTAATCCTCCACGGCACTCTTGTACTTGCCGACCCGGAAGATATCGATGTCTACGTTGAACTTGTCCAGCAGGTCCTTGTAGTACCAGCGATAGCGGCTGTAGCCATCGACCAGCACATACCCGAGCGGATCGACATTGATTTCATCGGCGAGGGACGCGAGGTAGTACCCATCGCGCTGGTAGGTCTGGCCGTAGGCAATGACCTTCTTGCCGGAGATCTTGAAGTCGCGGATCGCATGGGCCAGCTCGGCCAGGGTGGGCTGGCCGGCCACGCCGTCCATCTGATCGAAGTTCAACACCAGCACCCGGATCCGCGCGTCCTTCGCGGCGGCGCGAATCGCCTCGGTCAGGTCCCAGAGCAGGGTCTCGGCATGGGCCTGGCCGCGAGCCTGGGCCACGGCGCGTGACAAGGGATCCCCGGAGAGCTGTTCGACCAGGGTGCCGGTGGGGGCGACGACCAGCGCGGCAGCCTCCGGAACGCGCGGCACCGGAGTATGCAGTGCGCCCAGCACAAAACCTGCGATCGCCAGCAGCACCAGCAGGTGCAGGAAGCGCCGCAGGTAGTCGAGGCCGCGCCACAGCCCCGACAGGATGGAACGCAGCAGTCTCAGACCTTCTCTTCGATGCGCGCGGCTTTGCCCGACAGATCGCGCAGGTAGTAGAGCTTGGCGCGGCGGACACTGCCGCGACGCTTCACCGCCACGTCACTGATCGCGGGGCTGTAGGACTGGAACACGCGCTCCACGCCCTCACCATGCGAAATCTTGCGCACCGTGAAGGAGGAGTTCAGGCCGCGATTGCTCTTGGCGATGACGACACCCTCATACGCCTGGACGCGCTCGCGGTCGCCTTCGACCACCTTGACCTGCACGACCACGGTGTCGCCGGGGTTGAAATCCGGCAGCTTGCGCGTCATCTGACGCTTTTCAAATTCCTGAACGATCTTGCTCATGGCCTTCACCTTTATCGATAGTCGCCGCCCGCTCACGCGTGGCGAGATACTCATCCAACAACCCGCTCGCCTCGGCGTTAAGCCCATGCGCGAGGATCAGGTCGGGCCGACGCTGCCAGGTCCGCACCACCGCCTGACGCAGACGCCAGCGGCGGATATCGGCATGGTTGCCCGAGGCCAACACCTCCGGCACGCCCAACCCTGCAAACACTTCCGGACGCGTGTAATGCGGCCAGTCCAGCAGTCCCTGGTCAAAGGACTCCTCGACGCTGGAGCGCTCGTCCCCGAGCGCCCCAGGCAGTAGCCGCGCCACCGCATCAATCACCGTGAGCGCCGGCAGTTCCCCGCCGCTCACCACAAAATCTCCCACCGACAGCTCGCGATCGACGCCCAGGGTGACGATGCGTTCGTCCAGTCCCTCATAGCGCCCCGCGATCAACACCAGCCCCGGCAGCATCGCCAGCTCCCGCACTCGGGCCTGCGTGAGCCGCTCGCCCTGCGCCGAGAGCGCGATCCGTACACTGCCGGCCGGCAGCCGCGCCTGCGCGGCCGCGATCGCCGCCAGCATCGGCCCGGGCTTGAGCACCATGCCCGGTCCGCCGCCGTAGGGCCGGTCATCCACCGTCCGATGCACATCGGTGGCATAGGCGCGCGGATCTTCAGTCCCCACCGCCAGCAGCCCACGCTCGATGGCCCGGCCCAGCACTCCGAACTTCAAGCCCCCGGCCACCAGCTCCGGGAACAGCGTGACCACCTCAATCCGCATCGGCCGGCCAGTCCACGCTCAACACCCGGCGCTCCAGATCCACCTTGCGCAGGTACTGGGGTATCGCCGGAATCCAGTACTCGGCGGTTCCTGCCACCACCATCATGGCCGTGGCCGGACCCTCCACGAAGTGGTCGAGCTTGCCCAACTCCACCCCTTCCATATTCCGTACCTCGAAGCCGATCAGATCGCCCCGGTAGTACTCGCGCTGTCCCGGCGCGGGCAGCGCGCTCCGGCGCACTTCGATCATCGCGCCGCGCAGCAGGGCCGCGGCATCCCGGTCAGCGACCCCTTCCAGGCGTGCCACCACCCCGCGCCCCTGCAGCCGTCCGGCCGCCAGCCGATGGCTGGTTTGCGGGCCCGGCCCCTGGCGCAGGCCCCAGACGGGGTACTCGAGAACTGCTTCCAGCGGCTCCGTAAAGGACTGGATATGCATCCAGCCCAGCACGCCGTACGGGCTGCCAATGCGCCCGAGTTCTACCCATTCCATGCCATTGCCGCCTTCCGACGGCCCTCACAGGCCGGTAATCGGCGGATCAGGCCGCGAGGGCCGTTGCCTGCTTGCGGAAGGTCGTCACCAGGTTCCGGACGCGATCGGACTGTTGGGCCCCCTTGCTGACCCAATAATCGATGCGCGGCAGGTCAAGCTTGAGCTTCGGCTCGCCCTTGCGGGCGATGGGGTTGAAAAACCCGACCTGTTCGAGGCTGGCGCTGCCCTGGCGCTTGCGGCTGTCGGTGACGACAACGTGATAAAAGGGCTGATTCCGCGCGCCGCGGCGCGTCAGACGAATCGTTACCATTGGAGCTCCGCGGGGGCGATCCGCCCCGTCCCAAAAAGAGCGCGGATTCTACGCAAAGAACCGCTAATTATCTATTTGTTTTCAAGGTTTCAGGCCCTCGGGAACCCGGGCGGCATGCCGCCCTTGAGGGCGCCCAGCATGCGGCGCAGTTTCCCGCCCTTCATGCTCTTCATCATCCGCTGCATGTCCATGAACTGCTTGAGCAGGCGGTTCACGTCCTGGACCTGGACCCCGGAGCCCTTGGCGATGCGCCGGCGCCGCGATCCGTCGATCACGGCCGGCAGACGCCGTTCCCGGGGGGTCATCGAGTTGATGATGGCAATCTGGCGGCGCACCTGGCTGTCCCCGGCATCCGCCGACACGGCGGCCTTCTGGGCAGCCGCCCCCGGCAGCTTGTCGAGCAGGGAGGCCACGCCACCCATTTTCTGCAGCTGTTCGAGCTGGCTTTTCAGGTCCGTCATGTCGAAGCCCTTGCCGGAGGCCATCTTGCGGGCCATCCGCTCGGCCTCCCCGGCATCGACATTGCGCTGTACCTGCTCGACCAGCGCCACCACATCGCCCATGCCGAGGATGCGCGAGGCCATGCGCTCCGGGTCAAAAGGGGTCAGGGCATCGACTTTTTCGCCCGTTCCCAGGAACACGATGGGCTGGCCGGTGATCTGGCGCACCGAGAGCGCCGCGCCACCGCGGGCGTCACCATCGGCCTTGGTGAGAATGACACCCGTGAGCTGCAACGCGGCGCTGAAGGCCTTGGCGGAATTCACCGCATCCTGGCCGGCCATGGCATCGACCACGAACAGGCGCTCGGCCGGCGCGAGGGCGGCATCGATGTCGCGCACCTCCTCCATCATGGCCTCATCGACGTGCAGCCGGCCGGCGGTATCGACGATCAGGACGTCAAAAACGCCCCGCCGGGCCTGCTCCAGCGCATCCACGGCGATGTCCCGCGGCGCGCGGGTGGCCGGGGCGGCGAAGTAATCGGCGCCCACCTGCTGGGCGAGCCGCTCCAGCTGCAGCATGGCGGCCGGGCGGCGGACGTCGGTGCTCACCAGCAGCACCCGTTTGCGCTGCGATTCAATCAGCCAACGAGCGAGCTTTGCCGCCGAGGTGGTCTTGCCGGCGCCCTGCAGGCCGGCCAGCAGCACGACGATCGGGGGCTGGGCCCGCAGGCTGAAGCCGGCCGCCGCGCCGCCCATCAGGGCGACCAGCTCCTTGTGGATGATGCTGACAAACACCTGCCCGGGTGTCAGGCTGGATGCCACCTCGGTGCCCAGCGCCTGCGTCTTGACCTGGTCGATGAACTGCTTGATGACGGGCAGCGCCACGTCCGCTTCCAGCAGCGCAACCCGGACTTCGCGCAGCACCTCGGCCACATTGTCCTCGGTGATACGGCCGCGCCCGCGCAGGGCATCCACGGTGCGGCTGAGCCGCGATGTCAGGCTGTCAAACATTCGAGCATTATAGGGCATCCGGAACCGCCGGACGGCCTACGGAGATGGTGTAGTTGAACGACGCCCGAACGGAAGTACTGCTGCTACTGCTGCTGGGCCTGCTCGCCATCATTGCCTTCTCCTCGGGTACGGAAGTGGCGATGCTGTCGATCAACCGCTATCGCCTCCGCCACCGCGCCAAATCCGGACAGCGCGCCGCCCGCCTGCTCGAGAAGCTGATGCAGCGTCCGGATGACTGGCTGGGCGTGAATCTGGTGATCCTGGCCGCCGCCAGTGTCTTTGCGGGCCAGACGGCGACCATCCTGGCGCAGCGCTCCGGGTGGCATCTGGCCGTGCCGCTGGCCGGCGTCATCCTGACCATTGTCATGATCGTGTTCGGCGAGCTGGCGCCGAAGATCTTCGGCGCCAATTACGCCGAGGGCGTCGCGTTGAGTTCGGCCTACATCTACACGGCCCTGGTGGTGGTGGCCCGCCCGGTGCTGTGGGTGACCAGTCGCTGTGCGTACGGCTTCCTGCGCCTGTTCGGCGTGGTGCGCGCCCGCCGCGATACCCAATCCTTGAATGCCGATGAGCTGCGCATGGTGGTCGCGGAAGCGGGCCCCCTGGTGCCGGCGCGACACCGGCAGATGCTGCTGTCCATCCTGGACCTGGGCCGCATCACGGTGAATGACATCATGATTCCGCGCCAGGAGATCACCGGCATCGATGTGACGGCCTCCTGGGAGGACATCCTCGATCAGCTGCGGCAGACCCTGCACACGCGCTTACCGGTGTATGAGGGCGAACTGGACAACATCCTGGGTGTGCTGCACATGAAACGCATCGTGCAGGAGCTCGCGCGGGAAAGCCTGACCCGCGAGCGCCTCATCGAAATCGCGCGCAGCCGCGAGCCCTACTTCGTGCCGGAGGGCACCCCGCTCACCCTGCAGCTGACCAACTTCCAGCGCAATCAGCGGCGCTTCGCCTTCGTGGTCAACGAATACGGCGACATCGATGGGCTGGTGACGCTGGAGGATATCCTGGAGGAGATAGTCGGTGAGTTCACCACCGACACCGCCACCATCGCGCACAAGGATGTGCATGTGGAGAAGCCCGGCGTCTTCATTCTCAATGCCAGCGCCACCGTGCGGGCCTTGAATCGCGCCCTGCAATGGCATCTGCCCACCGATGGCCCGAAGACCATCAACGGCCTGCTGCTCGAACAGCTCGAGACCATTCCGCAGCCCGGCACGGCCCTGAAGGTCGGCGACTATCTGTTCGAGGTGCTGCAGATCGCGGACAACGCCATCCGCACCGTGCGCGCCCAGGTCAGCAGCAAGCCTGCTTAAGCGAAGGCGAGTTTGACGGCAGCATCCACCCGCGAGACCGGAATGACTTCGAGGCCGGCGATGGCTTTGCGCGGCGCGTTCTCGCGCGCCACGATCACCCGCTCGAAGCCTTGTTTGCCGGCTTCCTTCAGCCGCTCCTCACCATAGGCCACGGGCCGCACCTCGCCGGTGAGTCCGATTTCCCCAAACACCGCCAGCTGCCGGGGCAGTGCCCGATCACTCAGGCTCGAGGCCAGCGCCAGCACCACGGGCAGATCCCAGCCGGTCTCGGTGATCTGCATGCCGCCCACGACATTCACGAACACATCGTGTTCCTGCAGCGACAGGTCCGCGTGCCGGTTCATCACCGCCAGCAGCATCGCCAGACGGTTGGCATCCAGACCCTGGGCGATGCGCCGCGGTGCGCCAAAGCGCATGCGATCCACCAGCGCCTGCAGCTCGATCAGCAGCGGCCGGCCGCCCTCGCGGGTCACGGTGACGATGCTGCCCGCGGCCGGCTCCGGGGAGCGCGCCAGGAAAATGGCGGCCGGATTGCGCACTTCGGCAAGCCCATTGCCGGTCATGGCGAAGAAGCCCAGCTCATGGGCCGCGCCGAAGCGATTCTTGACCGCACGCACGATGCGAAAGCGGCTGCCCGCCTCGCTTTCGAAGTACAGGACGGTATCCACCAGGTGTTCCAGCACCCGCGGGCCCGCGATCGCGCCTTCCTTGGTGACGTGGCCGACGATGATCACCGCGGTATCCGTGGCCTTCGCGAAGCGCACCAGCGCCGCGGTACATTCGCGCAGCTGCGAGACGGCTCCGGCCGTGGCACCGACATCGCCGGATGAAAGCGTCTGGATCGAGTCGACCACCAGCAGGCCGGCCCGATGGGTACCGGCATGTTCCAGGATGGTCGCCAGGTCGTTCTCGGCCACCAGGTTCACGGCCGGGGCGTGCAGCTGCAGGCGCTGGGCGCGCAGACCGATCTGCGCCACGGACTCCTCGCCGCTGGCATACAGTACCGACACCCTGGCGCTGGCGGCCGCGGCGGCCTGCAACAACAGCGTGGATTTGCCGATGCCCGGATCCCCACCCAGCAGGGTCACGGAGCCGGGAACCAGACCACCGCCCAGGGCCCGGTCAAACTCGGACAGGCCCGTGGACAGCCGGGCGCTGGACTGCGGCGCGGCCTGCCCCAGGGGCTGCGGGGGCTGGCCACTGGCACCCCCGGAAGCCGGACCCGACCGAGCCGGTCCCGGTGCCCGTGACGCATCGCGCCGCACCAGTGTGTTCCATTCGCCACAGGTCGGACACTGCCCGACCCACTTTGCGGACGGGCCCTCGCAGGCGGTACAAATGAACGCAATTGATGACTTCATGCTCGCCTGCGATGCCCTAAGAGCATCGGTTTGTGATCAGACACTCGGACTGTGGGGCGGACAATGCTAGCTTATGCAACTACGAAGCGAGCAGCGGTCAGGCTCAAGGATGACCGCTGCCTTATGAGGAACAGGTCTTGTCGAAGTTTCCGGATTCATACCGTCGCGCGATTTGCACCGTGGGGCGGGTAAGCGCGGTGCGCAAAGCGTGATCTGCGTCACACTTTTTTTCCGCCTTTGTGCAGCGGCAGGGCGATGAGCCTGCGCGGCAAAATTCGGCTCGTGGCTCAGACGGACACCGGCCGGGTCCGGGAGCACAACGAGGACACCATCGCTTTCGATCCGGACATCGGGCTGCTGGTGCTGGCCGATGGCATGGGCGGTTACAACGCCGGTGAGGTTGCCAGCGGCATTGCCGTAAAGACCATCGTGAACCTGGTACGCGAGTCCGTGGAGCGCGAGGACCTGCGCGTTCCCGACCAGGCCACGGGCATGTCCCGGGCCAGCATCATCCTGCGCGATGCCATTCATCGCGCCAACAAGATCATCTATCAGACCGCCCGGGCGCAGCCCCAATGCGAAGGCATGGGCACGACGGTGGTCAGTGCGCTGATGTTCGACAACAAGATCGCCGTGGCGCATGTGGGCGATTCGCGCATGTACCGGCTGCGCAACGACAAGTTCGAGCAGGTCACCATGGACCACTCGCTGCTGCAGGAGCTGGTCGATCGGGGTTTCTATTCTCCCGAAGAAGCGCAGCGGGCCGCCAACAAGAACTATGTCACCCGCGCCCTCGGGGTCGAGCAGTCCGTTGAGGTCGAAATCCAGGAAGTCCCCACACAAAAGGGTGATTTTTATGTCCTGTGTTCCGATGGACTGTCCGACATGGTGGAAGATGACGATATTCACTTAACGATCAGCACCTTTGGTGCTAATCTTGAGACTGTTGCTAAGCAATTGATTCAGTTGAGTAATGACAATGGCGGACGTGATAACGTCTCCGTGGTCATGGCACACGTGGCTGAGAGCTACCCCGCCAACAAGGGCGTTCTCGACCGAATTCTGGGCTGGCTGGGCTGAACCTTCGTTGAGAGGCGCGCATGGCAAGGTTGATACTTAGCCTGGATAGCCAGGTGATGGCGGAATACAACATGAACAAGGAGCGGTACACGATTGGCCGTCTCCCTGACAATGACATCCGCATCGACAATGGCGCGGTCAGCGGCCATCACTCGCTGATCATCAATATCCTCAATGACTCGTTCCTTGAGGATCTGAACAGCACCAACGGCACCTACGTCAACGGCAAGCTCATCAAGAAGCATGCCCTGCAGCACGGCGACGTCATCACGGTGGGCCACCACCAGCTGCGCTTCGCCGAGGATGATGAGGCCCAGGACGAATTCGAAAAGACCATGGTGATCCAGCCCTCGCAGCGTCCGGTGGACAAGATCCGCCAGGTGCGCGAAGCGGTCACGAATGCGGCGCCGGATGTCTCCGCCACCGCCACCCGCAAGGCGCTGGGCAATGGCACCCAGGTCAAGAAAGCCAAGTTGCAGGTGCTCTCCGGCGCCTTTGCCGGACGCGAACTGGAATTGAACAAGGCCCTGACCACGCTCGGACGGCCGGGCGTCCAGGTCGCCGCCATCACCCACCGTCAGGATGGGTACTTCATCGTCCATGTGGACAGTGAGAAGGCCAACGACTACCCGCTGCTCAATGGCAATCCGATCGGCGCCCAGGCCACCCGCCTGAACGACAACGATGTCATCCAGCTGGCCGGGGTGAAGATGGGGTTCTTCGAGGGCTGATCAGATCGCCTCGTGCGGCACGCGTTGCCGCACGCCGCAGAGCATTTCATAGGAAATGGTGCCGGCATGGGCGGCGACCTCCTCCACCGGCAGGCCCGGACCCCACAGCAGGCAGCGTGTGCCGACCTGGGGTTCCGGCAGGTCCGTGACATCCACCGCGATCATGTCCATCGACACCCGCCCCACCAGCGGCGCCCGCCGGCCATCGATCAGCACCGGCGAGCCATCCTGCAGGCTGCGCAACATGCCATCGCCATACCCGCCGGCGACGATGGCGATGCGCGAATCACGCCGCGCGGTCCAGGCCGCCGAATAGCCCACTGACTCACCGCGCGGCACGCGCCGCAGGCCGATGACGGCGGACTCCAGCGTCATGACGGGCTTCAGTCCCAACTCGCTGCCGCGAACCCCGGCGAACGGCGACACCCCGTACAGCGCCAGACCGGGTCGCACCCAGTCGCCCGCCGCATCCGCCCAGCCAAATATACCGGCGGAATTGCCGATGCTGGTGGCGAGGCCCAGCATGCCGGTCGCGGCCCGGAAGCGCTGCACCTGCTCCGGCGTGGTCGGCACGTCTCGCTCATCCGCACGGGCCAGATGGGTGAGCACCCTGATCTCGCGCAACGGTGTCGGGAGTGCGCGCAAGCGCGCGAGCGCCGCCGGGAAATCCTCGGGCCTGAACCCCAGGCGATTGATGCCCGTGTCGATCTTCAACCAGGCGGTCATTCGGAACGATCCGCGGAAGGCCTCCAGCAGCGCCAGCTGCAAAGGATCGTGGACCACGACCTCGAAGCGATGCACGGCCGCTTCGATCAGCTGCTCGGCGCTGAAGATTCCCTCCAGCAGGATGATGGGCCGGGTGATGCCCGCTTCACGCAGCATCAAGCCTTCTTCGAGTCGCGCGACCGCGAAGGCATCGGCCAGCGGCAGACCCACCGCCGTCATGATCAGTCCGTGTCCATAGGCATTGGCCTTCACGACGGCCATGACCTTGGATCCGGGGGCACGGGCGCGGACGGTTTCCAGATTCGCGCGCAGCGCAGCGGTGTCGATCACCGCGCGAATCAGCGGTCTCACCGCAGGATGCCCTCGGCGTAGGAGTCCGGCGCATAGTTGGCGAAGCGGGTGTACTGACCCTGGAAGGTCAGCAGGAACGTGCCGATCTCACCATTGCGGTGTTTGACGAGATCGATCTCTGCAATGCCTTTTTTCGTAGTGTTCTTGTCGTACACTTCTTCGCGATAGATGAGCAGGATCATGTCTGCGTCCTGTTCGATGGCCCCGCTGTTGTGACTGACGATTCCATCGGCGAGCCAGTTTGCAGGACCTGGAACCGTCAGATCAAAAACCTCTTCTTCGCCATCCGGAAGAACTGCGACCACTCGATCCCAGAAAATGTCCGACTCTGACCACTGCGCAGGTTCGGGTGCGTGCAGCAGAGCTGAGTCATCAGCCATCACTCGGCGACTGGGCGCAAATTTGAAATGGCTTGAACCGCCGTACGACGTACCGCGCATTTGTGCCATCGCACGGGTGGTCACACCGCGTGCCCGCATCTGCCGACCCACCTGCGCGCAGGCCTCTGACGGCAAAGTATCCACGTTCGGATTTGATTCACGGCCCACCAAAGCGGCGCCCAGCGCCTCCGCTGCACATTCGCGCGGACCAACTCCGCCGACAATACTCACAAACCGCCTCTGCGCCTCGCCTCCGCTGACGTCAACGGTATGACAGGGCCGGTAGCCCTCGGTATGTACCGTCCGAATGCGCGCGACTATACCCAGGCGCTGCAGTAGCGCGGCCACGTCCTTGACCAGGTACATGCTGGAACTTGAAAAATATACCCGCGCAGCGGCGCGCTGACCTTGCTTGCGCAACGTAATAGAGCCATCCGTCGCCCAGAGATGGCGAAGAAGCAACGCAATCTGATCGTTGGCCAGTGTGAAGACCTCAGGTGGGAGGCGCTTCTCATGAGAGCGCTGCCCGAATATTCCTAGATCCTTGAGCCAGCGCCCGACGCCGGCCGGATGCCAACGGTTGCCGTTGCCCGCGATGACCAGCTGCTGCCAGAGGCCCCTGCCGGCATAGCGCGTCACACGTGATCCGAAGGCCGCTGACGCCTGCGCAACCACCAGCAGATTCCACCCCGAAGCGGACGTGTATCGCAGCGGCTGATGCTTCAGATAGCTGCCGTCGCCGACCAAATGCCCCAGTAGGACCAGCCAGTGCTCCGGCCAGCGCCGGACTGGCAGCGGCTCCGGAGTCCGCCGTGCCAATGCCAGC
>Ga0210400_10005233_pt1 | contig 11051 bp, 9 predicted proteins | sample IncBWH26MmetaG_FD_155456 | JGI IMG/M metagenome (GOLD analysis project Ga0210400, IMG submission 155456) | Forest soil microbial communities from Barre Woods Harvard Forest LTER site, Petersham, Massachusetts, United States - Inc-BW-H-26-M | ecosystem: Environmental > Terrestrial > Soil >...
GCCGAGAGACGAATGTATTTCAGCAGGCCAAGGAGCTGGAACGCATCAACATGCAATTCGATGCTGCCTTGAGCAACATGACGCAGGGAATTTGCATGTTCGACGGCGAGAAGCGGCTCGTGGTCTGGAACGAACGCTATACCGAACTGTACCAGATGCCGCCGGAGCTGCGGAAAAAGGGCGCGCCTCACGAAGCGATCATCACCGATCGCATCTCCCGCGGCATTCTCAAGGGTGGCACAAATGAAGTCGCCACCAGGGCCAAGATGGCTGCCCTCAACCAGCACCCGAAAGACGCGACATCGAGCAGGGTCGACGAATTTGCCGATGGGCGGTTCGTGCTCGTGACCCGGCAGCCGATGGCTGACGGCGGCTGGCTGGCAACGCACGAAGACATCACCGAACGGCGGCGGGCGGAGGCGGAGATCGTTCATCTGGCGCGGCACGATGCGCTGACGGGACTGGCTAATCGCACGGAATTCAACGCAAAGCTCGAAGAAGCGAGCAAGCGGCTCAACCGGAGCGGCGGCGCCGTCACCGTGATGATGATCGACCTCGATGCTTTCAAGGCCGTCAACGACACGCTGGGGCATCCCGCCGGAGACCAATTGCTGGTCGAGGTCGGCCGGCGCCTGCAGGCCACGATTCGGGAAACGGATGTGCTGGCGCGGCTCGGCGGCGACGAATTTGCGATCATCCAGGAAGGTGAGTCTGATCAGCGCGGGGGCGCCGCCGCTCTCGCGCTGAGGATCGTCAATGCGATTATCCAGCCCTTCGATCTCAACGGCAATCCGGCCAGCGTAGGGGCCAGCATCGGCATTGTCCTGGCGCCGGAACACGAGATTGAACCCGAAGGACTGCTCAAGAGAGCCGACCTTGCACTCTACGACGCCAAGGCCAATGGACGAAATAATTTCCGGATCTTCCAATCCGAAATGCTCGAGGTTGCCAATACACAGAAATCGGCGGAAAGCGAACTGCGTAACGCGATCGCGCAAGAAGAATTTGAGATTTACTATCAGCCCGTGGTGGATGCGAAAACGCGATTAATGTGCGGCGTTGAGGCGCTGGTTCGCTGGAAGCACCCGGCCAAGGGTCTCGTTGCGCCGGACAAGTTCATCCCGCTCGCGGAATCGACCGGTCTTATCGCGCCGCTCGGGGAATGGATTCTGCAACGGGCCTGCCGGGATGCGACGTCCTTGCCTGCGAACGTCAAGGTCGCCATCAATATCTCGGCGGTCCAGTTCAAAAAGGGCAACCTGTTCGAGGTTATATTGCGCACCTTGGTGGAAACCGGTCTTGCGCCGGACCGGCTCGAACTGGAGGTTACCGAAACGGCTCTTCTGGAAAACCAGGAAGCCCACCTGACCACGATACGGCAGTTGAAGAACCTCGGAATCTCCATCGCGCTCGATGATTTCGGCACCGGATATTCTTCGGTCAGCTACCTGACCATTTTTCCGTTCGACAAGATCAAGATCGACAAGTCGTTCACGCAAGGCGTCTTCAACCGGCGTGATTGCCGGGCGATCATCGCCTCGACACTCGCCCTCGCCCAGGGGCTCGGCACCATGACGACGGCCGAGGGGGTCGAGACCGAACAGCAGCTCGAATACATGCGCGAGGCCGGGGTGGACCTGGTTCAGGGCTATCTGTTTGGCCGGCCCGTTCCAATCTCCCAGCTCGACCTGCACACGGCATCCGCGCCCAAGGTGATGGTGGCGTAGCCTCAAGCGAACAAGGCGGGTGTAGCCCGGCGCCGGGCTTATTTTTTGGCTTTGGTGTCGCGCGCGATCGTGTCCTGCTGGGCGGATTTGTTCTGCGCGACATTGGCCTCGAGCCGCGCGATGTTTTCCAGCAGGCGGTGGCTGGTCAGGACCAGGAAGTAATAGCCGAATTGCGGGTTCTGAAAGTAAATTTCCAGCAGCTTCTCATAGGTGATGGTCAGCACGTGGCCATCCTCGATGCACTCGACCGTCGCCGTGCGCTTGTTGTCGGGCGACAGAAAGCCGAGTTCGCCCATCAACTGTCCCGGCGGCAGCTTGACGTTGATTTCCTTGACCAGAAAAGTTCCGGTGACGGTCAGGAACATTTCGTCAGCCCTGTCGTCCTTTTTGAACAGCACGGCGCCCTTGCGATATTTGCGCTCGGTCATGAACGGCTTCAGCCATTCCATCGAGGTGTCGCCTTGTGTGGCGCCGCGAGCCTTCTTCACGAGGTTGAGCATTTGACGCAGACGATAGGCATTGATGGGGACCATCAGGAGATACAAAAGGAAAGTTGTGACGCTTCCGGCCAGCGCCCCGAAGCCGGCGAAAAATGCGCAGCCGATCATGTTCGCCACCCGCAACGGCACCATGGTCTGCGTCAGCAAGGTGGCGACAAAGAAGATGGCGCCGATCAGCGCGAACATGTTGGCCAGCGTGATGTTGGCCAGAAAGATTTCCAGAAGGCGGTTGAAGATCGCGTCGTAGGTGATGTTGTTGGGATCGAGACCGAGCTGGATCAGGATCTTGGCGACCCGCAGATTGTCGGATGCGGTGTCGAGAATGCGGTTCAGGATCGTCGATATGTCTGCACTGAACGTCATCGGGTTCCCCGCGCAAATTGCCGGTAATCGCCGGATATCCCGGATTCGGTGAAAAACGGGGTCGGGCAGCCACTGACCGCCGTTACTAACGGTCCCGGTGCCCCCAATCAACTCTTACCGGGAGCGTCGGGCCGCAAACCGGCCTCGGCCTCACGCGGCCCGGGGTTTCACCAGATGCCCCGGCCGTCCCCACGTGCCCGGGCCGTCGCCAACGGTGGGTTTAGGCCCGGTGGCGTAAGGCGCGGGGCGGGGGTACTCCGCGCGGCGGCGGTACCGGGTCGGGGAGCCCGTCGAGGTTGCGAGGTCGGGGGCGAAAGCGCGCCTCCAGCCTGACACGTGAAATCCCCATCAAGTCGGATCCGCCCTGCGCTGATCTGTCGACGCTGCCGGAGCCACGCGTGGCAGGACGATCCTCATCTTCGTCCCTTTGCCGGGCTCGCTGGCAAGATTGAGCCGGCCACCCAAACAATTCGTGACGATGTTGTAGACAATGTGCAGACCGAGGCCTGTGCCGCCCTGGTCGCGACGCGTCGTGAAGAACGGATCGAACGCTTGACGCTTGACACCGACACTCATGCCGCAGCCATCGTCGGAAAAAACCACCTCGACCTTGTCCGTCCCGGCCGCCCGCACCCTGATGTCGATGGTACCTCCCTCGCCGTCGGGAAACGCGTGCGCGACCGAGTTGAGGAAGAGGTTGGTCAGCACCTGTCGATATGGCCCGGGATAACTGTTCATGGTCAGGTTGCGCTGGCACTCGATGTTGAGGGTCAGATTTTGCTTTCCCAGACGCGGCCGCAGGCTCATGGCGATCTGCTCGGTCACATCGCCGAGGTCGAAAATACGTTGATTGGCGTCATTTTGGTCGGTCGCCACCTGTTTGAACGACTGGATCAGTTCAGCCGCGTGGTTGAGATTGGCGACCAGTTGCGACGATGCCTCGCGGTTGCCCTCCAGGAATTCGTTCAAGCGTGATCGCCTGAGATTACCTTGCGCAACGTCCCCGGCGAATGCCGCGGTCCGCAGTTCCAGCGCCGAAGCCACGGTCAGGCAGGTGCCCACGGGGTTGTTGATTTCGTGCGCAACGCCGGCCACCAGCCGCCCAAGGGCTGCCTGCTTTTCCGCTTCGATGAGGAAATCCTGGGTCTCCTGCAGATTGCGCAACGCCGCTTCGGCCGCGTCCCTTGCACTGCGCAGCTCTTGTTCGCTTGCCTGCAGCGCTGCCTCCGCGCGCTTGCGCTCGGTAACCTCTTCAGCCGCGACATTGACACCGACAATCTCGCCGCCCGGGCCGCGAAGCGGGTGCCAATAGGTGGTCCAAAACCGCTCGTCGGGTTGATCGGGGCGCTGGCCGGCGACCTCGATTCCTATCACCGGCTCACCTGTGTTCATGATCGAGCGGACAATATCCTCGACCGCGTCGGCCAAACCCGGCACGCAATCCCGAACCGAGCGTCCGAGATGATCTTCAACCGAGATGCCGCATATCTCGGTCAGGCGCTGGTTGATCTGCAGATAGCGGCAGTCGGGAGAGAGGAAAGCGAGTCCGATCGGTGCCGTATCGTAAATCAGTTGCAAGGCGGGCTGCTGCGGAAACAGCACGACAGATGAAGATTTTGCCGCAGCCGCATTGTGTTTGGGGTTCTTTGACAACACAGCCTCCCTTTCGCCGGCATAAGCCTCAACCTGACGGGTTCAGCGTCACAAGCGCGTTGCGCAGCGCCGTACTTGATATCCCCATCAGTCCCGTGAAGGGGTTATCCAACTCCAAAACCAGAAAAATCGCGCCGGCAAATGACAGCGCGCAAAAGAACAGCGAGGCCATCACGACCAGATTGGTTTGCCCGAACAAGGTGAAGCTCACGAAAATCGCGCTCAGCCAGAATATCAGAATGATCAGAAATGGAGTCGGGATCGAGCCGCCGGCCTGGGCAAACAGCAGCAGCCGGGTCTGCGCGCCTTCCGTGAAGGCCGCAATGGCGCGCGATTGCAGCGAGCGTTGCACGTCATTGTTCGGTGTCAGGCGTTCCAGTTCATTTTCGAATGCCAACGACTCGACGCTCGATTCGAAACGAACGGGCTTGCCGGTCGGAGTTCTCTGCTCATGCCAAATCCGATCGGCCAGCGGCTGAATGCCCTGTCGCAGATGAGTTCGGAGGGGAGTTGCTTCCGGACCATATTGCGTGAGCAGCTCGTCGAGAAGGATGAGTGTCGCGGTCACTTGCCTGACCTGGTTGGCTTTCACGTCGAACGAACTTTTCGCGGATGCGATCAGCAGACCCAATACAAGTGCGGCCAATGTGCCGATCAGGCCCGTTGCCATTTTTACAATGTCCTTCGAGTCCGGTTGCAGATGCCTTTCCGACAACAAGGGGCGAAGAACCGCTCCCAGCAAGGCGCCGCCGAATACGACGGCGAATACAAGGAACGAGATCAACAAGGCGTTCATCCTGAAGGTGTCTCCGCCAGTCAGTTATTCGGCCGTCAGGTTTGTCAGTCCCTGAACCTTCGTGATCGCGGGTGGATTCCACTTACCGGTAAGCGCTTCGAACCTTGGGCCATAGAGGCGCATGGTCAGGTTGAACGCGCCCTTTGGCGCGGGCAGCCAGTTGGCCTCCCTGTCCTTGCCGGGGCTTTCGTTCTGAAAATAGAGGTCGAGCGATCCGTCCGCGCCGGTCTTGAAGGGAAAGTAACTGCTGAGCGCAAAACGATTGAGCCCGTTCGCTACCTGGAAGCCTTCGCCATCGTAGAGCGTGATGGACCAGAAAGCGTTCACGGGCGGCGTAGCGCCCTTGTCGAAGTGGATCGTGTATTTGTTCGCGCCGTCGAGCGGCTTGCCGGTGTCGTCGAAGAGGTTGAGCGGATAGATGGCGTCCTCGGGCAGATTGGCGCCGAGGCCGAGCTGGGTGACGATGGCGCGCTTCAGGTAGTAATTGCCGTAGACGCCCATCGTGTCAGTGTTCATGGACCATCCGTTCACTATTCGGGCGACCGTCGGCACCTTCCACGCCATCAGTTGCTGTGCCGCCTCGGGGGCGCTTTCCAGCGCCGTTTTCACTGCCGGGTCGAGCTTGTCGAAGTCGAGGCTCTTGCCGGGCTCGATCCCGATCTTCTTCATCTGGGCGATGATCGGCTCATCCGTGATGTGGGGCGGGTGCAATTTGAGGAGTTCGGCCGCGTAGGTGAAGTATTTGGCGGCCGGCATGGTGTCGACCTGGATCTTCGGCGGCGTCTTCATATCGACGCTCGGGTCGATCTTCACAGTCACCGGCTCCGGCGCCTTGCCCCATCGCGAGAGCGGCGTGACATTATAACCCGCTTGAATTTTATGCACCGCATCGTAGTCGGAAGGGCCGTCCGTCTTGGTGCGGCCGATGATCCAGACGTAAGGCGTAGGTGCGCTAATACGCGTAAATCCCTCCGTGACCGTGCCACTCCAGCCCGGCGGCGTGACGAGGAAATTGGCTGCCTTGGTGCCTGTCGTCCGCCAACCCGGGGAAGCGAAAACGTCAGTCCACATGTCGAGCATTGGCATGAGGTAATACCGCCCGTCGGTATCCGGTACGGAGACGATTTGCGGCTCCCTGGTAAGATCGAGCCATGCAATGGAATAGAGCGTATCGAAGTTGATCCGCACCACCACCTTTGCATCGGCAGGCGGAAAGGCCGGGATGTTCACGAACATGTTCATCGGGCCCTTGCCGAACTCTTTGCCTGCCTCGATGTTCGTGGATTGCTTCCGCGTGATGTCTACCGAGATCAGCGGATAGAAATAGAGGTAGGCGTCGACGCCGATGGCGCGCGCCGCCTCTTCGGTAATGGATGATGAAGCACTCTGCGCCATCGCCGATTGCATGAAGCTTCCGGCCACCATGAGAGAGATCATCAGAAATTTCATGACGGTTCTCCTGGTTGAAGTCGTGCTTTCGTCCACCGTAAGCTTGCGTCGCCTTTTAATTGAATACAGCGTACCCACGCCGCGAAGACGACTGGCTGTCTCTTCGCAAGCACCATTCGCCGACGTGGATCAATCTCTCCAGCGGATAGGCTGCCACATTCAGGCGGCAGGTTCGATGGGTTCAGTACACCCTGCGGCGAACCACCACGGCCCGCCGCGGCGCAACAACCGCCCGTCTGGCGACCACGGCGCCGCCCGCGCCAACGCAGCCTGCGCGATAGACGCCACGAGCGCAGACGACGGCGCTTGCTCCTGCCGTACTCAACGCGACGAAGCTGCCTGCCAGAAGCAGAGCAATAAGCACTTTTTTCATGGCCGTTCTCCCTGGTTGAAGTCCTGATTTTTCGATCGCAATTCCACATTGCCGCTTGATCTTGATCAAGTCCCCGCGGTTCACGCCGCCGAGACGGCCGCCGGTCTCTTCGCTAGAATCGCCCGCCGATCGTGTATCAAGCTCTCCAGCCGATGGGCCGCCACATTCAAGGTGGCGTCATCGACCGCGTTCTCGTCCCCGCCAGCGGATCTGCCGTGTTGCGTCCTGAGGATGTCATCGATCTCTTCTTCGATATCCGAAAGCTCGGCCTCGGAGCCGGCCTTCCGGATCCGGCGTCCCAGGGCATAAAGAGAATCGAGAGGGCCTGGCACGGTTGTGGGCTGGCCTAGCCCCAGAAATTTCCAGGCCGCGGCAAACACGGTGGCCGCACCCCCCAGCGCCATGGGCGTCAGGTAAATCCAGTTGCCGTATTCATCCATGAAGCTCTGCTGGGTGCCGTTGTAGAAGGCTGCGGCTCCGGGGTGCAACGGAACGTAGGCATCCGCGTCGGTGCTGGGTGCTGTGATCTGCGCGAAAATCGGCTGCTCGGCCAAAAGCTCCCTGCGTACGTGCATGATCGCTTGCGTGAGGCTGCTTATCAAATCGTTGCCGAGCTGCTTGTGCGCAACCAGGTATAAGGAAGCCCTCAAGGTCGTCACGTCATCTTCCGGAACCGGCGGCGATCCGCGCAGCGTGCCTTTGGGTACCTCGAAGCTTTCATAAGCGCGGTCGGCTTGTGCGATTGCGCCGGCGGACTCAATCGGGAGCAGCACCGGCGACGCTTTGGAGCCTTGCTGAAAAACCTCTCGTACCAGCGACAAATATTTTTCGGCCAAAGGGATTACGACAAGCAGCGCACCAACCTCCTTGGATTGAAGCGCGCGCCGGGCATCCGGCAAGGCGATATCCTTGAATACCTTGCTGCGATCGAGCCCGTATTCCTTGCTCAACACATCGACAATTTTGCTGTTCGCGTCGCCGCCGATCACGCCTACGACGCGGCCCTTCAATTTGCCCATACTGTCGATGGCCGAGCCCGGCGGGGCGATGACGAGTACGACCACATGGCTCGCGACGACGACGGATTGGGCTTGCGACAGGTCGCCGACGTCGCCGCGAACCACCGCGAGATCCGCCTTGCCGGCCGAAAACGCATGCGCCGCTTCGAGCGCGGTGCCGGTGTCGATGACCCTGAGCCGCACCGGCGCGTTGGTCGCAACCAGCTGGCTCGCAATCGCCGACATGGCCTTGGCGGCTTCGCCGTCGATCGAGCCCACCGCCACGCTCAGCGTCGTCGGGCGCGTATAATACCGGTAGCCAAGCAGGCCCGCGCCGGTCGCAAGACCGACGGCGCCGAGAAGCAGGACAAAACGAAGCCAGAGCGGCAGATTTAGTGCATCCATACTCGTCACTCCCAACGGTAGGCCGATGACGACGATCAGTTTGCTTTGTTGTGCCTGTTGGACGGGCGCACCGAGGCGCTCGCCGCAAGGATCGAGTCGAAGGTTGATCAGATAGGGCAGTCAGGCCTGGTTTTTTCCCCAGCCATCCGCCAGGCTGATCGATGAAGCGATACTTGCAATCGTCGATGCGCACGGCTCTCTCGCCGCCGCCGTCCGATCCCATGCGGAACGTACCGCCGGGAACGAGCCGCATATCGGCTTGTTGCGGGTGTTGGGCCGATGAAGAGTCTGCATCGGCAAGACTCATGGGGACCTGACTCGATCGGATGAAGATTACGCTTCCCGGCAAGCCCACGGTGCTACTGGGGTTTAGGGTCGATCAATTTCAGAATCGAAATCTTCGATAATTCCCACACGCCAAGGGCGGGCCTCGAAGATGCCCGGAGCGCATATGGAAGGTCAGGTACCCTGACATTTGCGTCCGCCGCTGGTATGTCCGCTAGGTAACTCTGCATCCGATACAATTTGGGAGCAAGCACTATCGTCACCGCAATCGCGAAGGTATGCGGATGATCGATGCGTCACTCGCCGCCACAAACCTTTGAGGAAAAGTGCACTTCCACGAAAGCTTCCGCAAATGAGGTTGCCGCGAATTACGACACCCACGTCTTCGACGTGAAGAACAAATGCGAATTGTCCATCCGATACGATTTGAACATCCCGATCGACAGCGCTTCAAGTCTATTGTGACCAAGGCCGATCAGGCGTTGATCGACGGACGCCGCACGGGGTAATAGAAATGAGGCAATTGATCATAAACAGGATAAAACTCCATGTGTAGGCGCGGTGGGCATGATGGCTTCTGAAATTGATTTTGGACTTTTGACGGGTAATGGAATGGCGCCGCGCTTGGCCAAGGCGGGCGAGGTCATCTTTAAAGAGGGCGACGCGGCCGACCAGCTCTTTGTCATCAAGAGCGGCGAGGTCACAATTCAGTCGGGCAACCGCACGCTTGCCGAACTTTCAACCAATCATATCTTTGGCGAGATGGCGTTGATTGATGATGCGCCGCGCAGCGCCACGGCGGTGGCCAGGACGGATGTCGAGCTGGTCCCCATCTCGGAAAAGCAGTTTCTGTTCCTGGTCAGTCAAACGCCATTTTTTGCGCTCAAGGTCATGCGCGTCCTGGCGCGAAGGCTGAGGGCCACGAACAAGACCTTCGAGTAGGTGCATTCGCGACCGCAGGCCTGCGATGCTCACCCATAAAAAGGAGACATCGGATGGCCAGCGGCACCACCAACTCGCAGGGCGGCGATCCCGCCGACGCGAACCGCAAAATGACGGTGGCCGACCCGGATGACCCGAGGCTGCGCCAGCTGGCGATCGCGGGCGGCACCTGTACGATCCTCGTGACCGGTGCACAGACGGCGGGCCGCTACTGCCTGACAGATATGCATAGGCACGCCATCGGGGCGGGAGGAGTTCTTCATGGCGGTCGGCGATCCCGTCGATAGCCGCGCGGCGCCGCCGCCGAAGCTCGGTGACGCCGAACGGATCGAGCGGCTGCAACGGGCCAAGGCGCTTTAAGGGGCCAAGGCTCTTTAAGGGGCCAAGGCGCTTTCGGCCCAATATCGAACGGAATTGCTGGCGTGACGGGCGTAGTTGCAGGAAAAAAAGGAGCGGGCCCGCTCACAAGATCGTGCGTTAAATGGCCGCGGGGCCGACACGATCCTACATGTAATTGACGGTGCAGCGGCTGGATCCCGCAGGCGCCGAAAGCGTTGGTATAATGCGCGAGACGCGCAGGTGTTTCGCGCGCGCAATGAAAGTTTGGAGGCTGCGGCATTGCTCCGGTTAGTTCGAGAAGGAGTGGATTTGCCGAAAGGCAGGCGCCTTATAAACTACCGTTTAACGCGCACCGTGCGGGCACCGGAAAATATCCGGATGTTGCGGCACGGTTACAACTTGCACAAATCATGTCGTTTCTTGTCGATGGCGGCTGCTCTAGCACAACTATTGCATTGCGTCACCGAGTCAGACGCGTGTCCAATAGGTTCATGTGCTGATGCTGATTCGCGATCGGGGCAGATAGCACTCCGATGACGCAGGAGTATGACGCGCGTTCCAGCAGTGCAGCCAACCAGACGAGGAGAGAGATCATGTACAACGATTCTCTGTTCAACGCTTTCGCCCGGTCCTTCGAGGCCCGCAGCGAAACCGATCTGTCGATGGCGGAGTATCTGGAATCATGTCGCGGGGATCCGATGCGATATGCCAATGCGGCCGAGCGGCTCTTGGCGGCGATCGGCGAGCCCCAGATGATCGACACGGCCAAGGATCCCCGCCTTGGCCGCATTTTTTTGAACAGGACCATGCGCGCCTATCCGGCGTTCACCGGGTTCCACGGCATGGAAGAAACCATCGAGCGGATTGTCGGGTTCTTCCGGCACGCCGCGCAGGGCCTGGAAGAGCGCAAGCAGATTCTTTATCTGCTCGGCCCGGTGGGCGGCGGCAAGTCATCGCTCGCCGAGCGGCTGAAGTCGCTGATGGAAATTCACCCCATCTATGTGCTGAAAGCCGGCGACGAACTCAGTCCGGTATTCGAGAGTCCGCTCAGCCTGTTCGATCCGGAGCACCTGGGTCCGATGATCGAGGAGAAGTACGGCATTCCCCGCCGCCGTCTCACCGGGCTGATGAGCCCGTGGTGCTACAAACGGCTCGAGTCCTTTGGCGGCGATATTTCGCGCTTCCGCGTCGCGAAAATCCAGCCCTCGCGCCTGCGCCAGA
>Ga0210400_10005234_pt1 | contig 11050 bp, 8 predicted proteins | sample IncBWH26MmetaG_FD_155456 | JGI IMG/M metagenome (GOLD analysis project Ga0210400, IMG submission 155456) | Forest soil microbial communities from Barre Woods Harvard Forest LTER site, Petersham, Massachusetts, United States - Inc-BW-H-26-M | ecosystem: Environmental > Terrestrial > Soil >...
CTTTGAATGCAACAGATGGCGTTATTACATCGAACATGGCGATTGTTCCCACAACCAACGGTTCGGTAAGCGCCTTCACATCGCAGTCATCTCATCTGGTACTGGATATCTCGGCCTTCTTCGCGCCGTAGCGCCGAAGCTTACCAACGTAGGCGCGAAGGTGCGGGAAAGGCACAAGAAGACCCAGAACTTTGGAACTGCTCGAATTCGCGTAAATTCGTGGCCAGACTTTGATTTTCAATTACGCAATTACCAAATTACGCAATTACCAAATTCTCCACCGGTCTTTGCCTTTTTTGAGAGCTGATGGTATCTTGCCCCCATGAAAAAAGCATCTGCGATTCTGGCGATTGTTATGTTGATGGCGGCTTCACTCTTTGCCGCCGATTTAACCGGTACATGGAACGCCGAGGTTAACCTGGGCGACCAGAAAGGCTCGCCCACCTTCACCCTGAAACAGGATGGCGAAAAGCTGACCGGCACCTACTCGGGAGCGTTAGGCGAAGCACCCATCAAAGGCACGGTGAAGGGAAGCGACGTTACCATAGACTTCGACGCTTCCGGCGCCGCGATCCACTACGCTGGAAAACTTGACAAGGCCGGCAACAAAATTGAAGGCACGGTAGATTACGGCGGCCAAGCCAGCGGAACCTTCGTGGCCACGCGCAAGTAAAAACCAGGGCATCGGTTCAACCTTTCATTGATGTGGAAATGAGGAGCCCAGCGCCGGCGTGCCGGGCTCCTTAATTTTGCATTTCGCCCTAAGATCCCTCCGTCCCTCCCAAGGCTGGAAGATTTCGCCTTTGATTTTCAAATTACGCAATTACCAGGGTCGAAAATCCTTTGTTTCATGATTAAGCAAGCAATGGAGCTGCTCCTGGCTCCACTCGGTAGCCGAGACTGCGCAATTCCTTGATCATCTTAGTCGTACGTATGCGCTTCGCCTTTTCATTGACCGCTGGCCCCCGCTCCTCATACCGGATGCCCCGATGCAGAATCATCCAGATCAAGCGGCAAAGCCGATGGGCGATGGCCCAGATGGTTCGCTTCTTGCCCAGCCGTGGGAAGAGGCGACGATAGTACAGCTCGAAGATGCTGCCCTTGCGCTTAACCGCAGCATGAGCCGCTTGATTGAGAAGACGCCGCATCTGACGATTGCCCTTGGGAGAGCGATGACTCTTGGACTTGCCGGCACTCTCCTCCTCTCCCGAGCAGGCTCCCACCCAGGAGGACAGATGTTTGTCGGACGGAAAAGTCGCAGCTGTGGCCCCCACTTCCGCAATGATCTGTTGGGCCGAATCCACTCCTAAGCCGGGTACCTCCGCCAGCCGCTGCACGGCGTCCTGATGCTGCTGCAGCAGGCTCGCCATTTCCCGGTCCATTTGCTCGATCTGCTGTTCCAGCAAGCCAAGCTCCTCCAGCATCATCTTGATCAGACGGCGATACACGGGATTCAGCTCGGTGCAGGCACCCAGCGCATCGCATAACTGCGCTGCCGTAGCCTTTAAGCGCTGATCGGCCATAGCCGCCAGAACCTCAGGCTGCGTTTCTCCTTCCCCAATCGCCTGTAACATGCGCCGGGCACTGGCCCCTAGCAGATCGGAAACCAGGCTGGATAACTTAATGTGGGCTTCTTCCAGCAGGCCCTCCAATCGGTTCTGCAATTGCACCCGGTTGCGTGTCAACTGATACCTTCGGCGCATCACCGTTCGCCACAGCCGCTGTTCCACATCCGGCACCAGGCTTAAGACCAACTCCTGCGCCACTAACCGCTTTACCAGACGTTCGGCATCCGGAAAATCCTTCTTCCGCCCACGCCGTCCGCGATTGGATTGCGCTTGCGCCAGATGCAACGTGCCCGACATTGGACCGGCACCTTCTTGCTTCTGGCGACTCGCTTTCCAGTACCGCTCCAGCGCTCCCCACACCGGCTTCCAGTACTGGGCGGTCGATTCCATCACTACTTCTTCCACCCGCTGTTCCAGCAGCCAGGCGCACAACCATCGCAGATGTTCCGGGGTGCTGCCAAACCGACGCCGCTCGAATTGGTACTCCCCTTCGACTTCCACGTCGGCAACCACCACCGCCAGCATCTTTTTATGTACGTCGATTCCAGCTATTCGATAAGGCATACTCACTCTCCTGGTGGGAGTGGAGAGCGTGTCGCAATTGCTTCTAAGCAGGGTCGCGAGCTATCGCCCTCCCACAGCAGGAGAGTCAACGCTCAGTAATTCGCTCAATAGCACGCTCCGGATCAGACAAATTATCGGTTTCCAATTCTCCAGTGTAAATTTCGATCTCGCCGCTCCGACCTCTTTCATTCTGCCTCAGACTCGAAACAATTTTCATGAAATTTCGCGGGCCAGCAGGCCCCGGTGGACAAATTACCCAATTACCAAATTCTTGATCAGCTCTCGAATCGTACCAACTCTTACCCCGCGGTGCCTCATCTCACTCCAATAGCATTCAAACCATTTTGGGAGGAACCATGAAGCAAAAGTGTCTGCGCATCTTTGTCGCAACCCCTCTGCTCGCGGCCATGAGTCTTTCGGCGCAGAGCTTTGGCGGAGCGCGGCTCATCCAATCGGCTGAACCCGCTCAACCTCAACATCCATATATCCAGCGGGCCGCATATCAGCCCACTCCACCCACGCAGGACAGGAGAAGGCCGCGGCGGCGGTCCAAGAAGAAATCGGCGGCAATTGTTGGCGGTTCAGCGCTAGGCGGCGCAGCCATTGGCGGCCTTGCCGGCGGGAAAAAAGGTGCCATTATCGGCGCCGGAGCAGGGGCGGGAGCAGGTTACCTCTATGACCGCAAAAGCCAGAAAAAGCCGCTTATCCCTAAGTAGCTTTGGTTAGAGTCTGTTCACAGCGATGATGAAACAAGCAGGTAGGTGATGCGCAATCACCTGCCTGTTTACTTTGTTCTAGAGCGTTTTTACAGATCATGTATTCCGCCGGAGATGTGTATCAGCCCCAACCATCCCTGGGTGGGATGGTTGCGAGAACCAGAGACTCTCGGTACCGCATGCCGATTCGTGTTCATTCGCGTTAATTCGTGGCTAAATCGGTTTTCGCTTTAGCCAGAACCGGCCATTGCGTTTTCTACAACTTACAAGGGAGTCTCTGGAGAGGGGCACGACTTTCACAGCTTGCGGAAAAATTCTTTTTCGTCTCTCGTTTTGAAAGGGCACAGCCTGTCCTAGAGGTGAGCTTGCGAGCCGAAGGACTTCAGCCGTACCGTATATTGTCGAAAATACATCCGGCTTTAGCCGCTGAGGTACCGTTCTTCTGGTTGCAAAAGACTTTTTCCGCAAGCTGTTTCAGTGCCGGACCCGCGTGTCAGTGTCCGCCGGTAGTGGCCGCTGGCGCTCCTGCCGGTTTCAGGTATTTCCCATACCAGCCTAAATACCGGTCGATCCTGTCTTTCTGGTAGCTCGGACGCATAATGCCATGTTTCTCGCCGGGATACACCACCAACTGGGTCGGCACGCCCAGACTGCTGAGTGCCTGGTACATCTGTTCGCCCCCAACCAGCGGCACGTTAAAGTCCTTTTCGCCACCCATAAAGAGTGTTGGCGTCGTGATCTGGTCGGCGTGCAGGAATGGATAGGAGATCTTGATCCAGGGTTCCAGTCCTACCTTCCAGGGCGCGCCAATCTCTTCATCGTACTGAATGATGTACTGATCAACTCCGTAGAGCGCGATGGGAAAGGCAGTCCCAGCGCCGCTGGTCGCAGCCTTGAAGCGGTGGTCTTTGGCAATGATGGCGTCGGTCAGGATGCCTCCATAGCTCCAGCCGCCCACGCCCAGGTGGTCAGGATCGGCGATGCCGACGGAAAGTACGTAATCCGTCGCGGCCTGCAGATCAATGACCTCTTTGTTTCCCCAGTCGGAGGCAATGGCGGTCTGATATTTTTCGCCCCGGCCGGAGCTGCCGCGATAGTTCACCGCCACCACCACATAGCCGTTGGCCGCAAAGATCTGGCGCTCAAAGCTGAAAGAATGCTGGTCCTGGCCGTTGGGGCCGCCGTGGATGCGCAGCAGCGTGGGATACCTCTTGCCCGCCTCATAGTCGGGCGGCTTCACAATCAGACCGTGGACCTCATTACCGTCTCTGGCTTTGCATGAGAATTCTTCGGTTGTTCCCAATTTGAATTCGGCCAGCAAAGCGTCATTATGGTGGGTGAGAGGGCGGAGCACGCCATTCTCCAGGGCGTGGACCTCAGGAACGCTATTGTCGTTCGAAGCCAGCAGGGCCAGCCGTCCATCTTTGCCCTGGGCCAGGGTGGAGACTACGCCCGGCGTCTTGACCATCCTCTCGATCGCGCCGCCACTTGAAGCAACGCGTGCCAGATACTGCGAACGGTCATCGGCCACCAGGAACACGATGGAGAAACCGTCGGGACTGAAGCGCGGGGCTGAGACGCCGCGATCAAAATCGCTTGTAAGAATTTTTGGCTCGCCGCCGCCCGCCACTGGCACGACCGCAAGGCGGTTCATGTTATACGCATCCTGCTTGGCGCCGCTGCTTTGCAGATAGACCAGCCGCGTGCCATCGGGACTCCATTCGGCCTGTGCGCGCGAAGCGGAAGAGTGTACGCCGTCATAGTGCGTCAGCGGTCTGGGTGTCGCGCCAGCGCGGGCGTCAATCACAAAGACGTTCCATGTGTTGTAGCGCTCCGCGTCCTTGCCCTCTTTACCCAGGAAGGCGATGGAGCGTCCATTGGGCGACCATGTGGGCGAGCTGGCTTCAAGAGTCTCAGCGGTCAGCATCTCGGTCTTTTTTGTGGCGATATCGAACAGGACTAGCCGCGCGGGCTTTTGCGTCAGGTAGCCGAATTCATCCTGCTTAAAGTGATAGCGGTCAATCACGATAGGCTTAGGCGCTTTCGATGGCGTGGGGCTGGGACTTGCGCCTGGAGCCGGACTGGCGCTGGGGGGGGCGCTGGGTGTCGCGGTTGGGCCCGGCCCGGATGCATCGTCGTCTGGCTCATTGGGGTCGCGCTCCGTCATGACCAGCAGGAGTTGTTTGGAGTCCGGCGACCAACTGTAGGATGAGATCCTGCCCTTCACATCGGTGAGCTGCTGGGCCTCGCCGCCCATGCGGTCGAGGAGCCAGACCTGGGTCCCTTTTGTCTTGCCTTTGCGTCCGGAAAGAAATGAGAGGTAATGGCCGTCGGGACTCCAGCGCGGCGCAGTTTCGTTTTCAGGACTGGATGTAAGCCGCACCTGCTGGCTGCCATCCCAACTCACCATCCATACATCGCTGTCGCTCTTATCGGCAGTGGTATCCACGGAATTGAGGGTGTAGGCCACCCATTTGCCTTCGGGCGAGATCTGCACGTCGCGAACATCCTGGAAGCGATGCATATCGTCCACCCGGAGCGTCCGCTTGGTGGCGGACTGACCCAGCGCCAGAGACGCCGACAACAAAACAATCGCAAAATAAAGCTTGTGAGTTCTGAACATGGCCTAAGAGTCTACACCAAAGACTTCAGCTTCCTTTGCGTCCTTAGCGCCCCTTGCGGTGGAAGCTTTTAGTTCAGCTTACGCATGCTAATTAAGGGCAATGTAGATGCGTCTGCTCTGGCCCGATCGCAAAGATTGGAGACGGGCGCCTTGAAGGAACTATAATCGGGCCAGACTCACAGGAGAGGAGATTTCCAAAATGTTCTGCGATGGCTGTGGGACCCAAGTACAGCCCGGTCAAACGGTTTGCGGCAAGTGCTTAAAACCTCTTACTGGTTATGTCCGGGAAAAGAACCGCATGGAACAACATGTTCACCTGTTGGGAATTTTCTGGATTGTGTATTCGATTTTGCACGGCATCGCGGGAGTCGTTTTGATGATCCTCGCCAATACTCTCTTTGGGCCCATTGGCCGATCGGATATCGGTGCGCCCTCATTCCTTCAACCCCTGCTTTCAGTCATTGGAATTCTTTTGACCATTAAGGGGATTGTGGGCGTTGCTGCCGGCTACGGACTGATGCAGCGCGCGCCCTGGGCCCGGATTACGATTGTGGTCCTGGGCTTTTTGGCCTTGTTGAATGTCCCTTTCGGCACTGCGCTGGGCATCTACACCATCTGGGTGCTGCTTTCACCCGGAGCCGATACTCAGTATCAGTCACTCGGGCATTCTGTCTCGGCGTGATCTTGGGTTTCAAGACTTTGGATTTGAAGAGCTCGGGTTTGAAGAGCCTGAGTTGAAAATAACGGGATGCAGCGCCACATCAGCGGTCGTGAGGTTGACCTCGTTTTTCTCCGTGACCTCCTTGATCTTATTTTAGGTTTTCTCTGCGCCTCCGCGTCGGAGCCTGTCCTCGAGCGTAGCGAAGGACGGTGAAACTAGTTTTTGTTTTCTCTTATCTTCTCCGTGTCGGAGCCTGCCCTCGAGCATACAAGGCACAGTATTAGTTTTTCTCTTCCACCCGGGCGCTCCCGTAGTAGAGTTGTTGCAAGGAGGGAACCAATATGCCGACGCCCAACAATAAAGCAGTGGTTCACCGCTGGTTCGAAGAAGTATGGAACCAGGGCCGGGAAGCCACGATTGATGAATTGTTTGCCACTGACGGCGTAACCATTGGATTAGGCGAGAGCGATGTAGAAGTTCGCGGACCCTCGCAGTTCAAAACATTCTTCTATAATCTTCGAACGGCCTTTCCGGACCTGCAGATTACCATCGAAGACACTCTGGCCGAGGGCGAGAAAGTTGCCGTGCGGCTGAAGATCGAAGGCACTCACAAAGGTGAGGGGATTGGTCTGTCCCCGACTGGCCGGCGTATCAGCATTGCAGGCATCCTTATCATTCGATTTGCCGATGGCAAATTTGTGGAAGCCTGGAATAGCTGGGACCAGCTTGGAATGCTGCGGCAAATTGGCGTCATACCTGCCGCTGAGAATGACCGGTTCCTGGCCGCACGAGGTTGAACTGGAGACAAATGCGAAGACGGCCCTGTTGGCAAATCATTGGATTGAAGCTGCTGCTGGTGGCCGTCTTGCTGGTTTCCATCCTGATGGCGGCGAGCGTCCAGCGATTGTCCGCAAGCCAGCCGGTCCAGGACTACCTGGTATTCGCAGTCTGCGAATCGGCGGACACTTTGGTGCTGCTTCGTTTTGGCCCCGGCGGGCTGCACGTGGAAAAGCAGGCGAGAGTCGGCCTGATGCCCATGGATATTAATGGGCCGCACGGTGTCGCCGTCTCTCCGGACAAGAAATATGTCTATGTGGCCGTAGGCCATGGGCGACCCTACGGCTCTGCCTGGAAGTTCGATGCTGCCACGCTGACCTCCATGCAGTACACCAACCTGGGATTGTTTCCGGCCACCTCAGACATCAGCAAAGACGGCAGCTTCCTCTATGTCGCCAATGCCAATTTTCACGGAGACATGGAACCCTCGTCCATTTCCGCCGTCGCCACCGACGAGATGATTGAGGTTAAGCGGATTCCTACCTGTATCATGCCCCATGGTTCACGGTTCAATCCGCAGGGAACGAAGCACTATTCCGCGTGCATGATGGACGACCTGCTGGTTGAGATCGATACCGCCAGCTTTACCGTCAGCCGCCATTTTGGCTTGAGCCAGGGCAAGGAAATGGGCATGGCCGGCGCTCCCGCGGCGCATGATCCTGATTCTCATAACCCTGGTCTGCATAACCCTGGCCCGCATAACGAAGCCGCTCACGGCGAAGGCGCGGATAACGGGGCCTCGCGCAAAGATGACTCACACCAAGCCGTCTCGCACAAAGAGCTCGCATGTACGCCTACATGGGCGCAGCCCTCGAACGACGGTTCCATCGTCTATGTGGCCTGCAACCAGACCAGCGAGATCGTTGCGGTGGACGTGAAGACATGGAAGATGGTCCGTCGTTTTCCGGCTGGGCCGGGAGTTTACAATCTCGCCATGACCAAAGACGGCCGCCTTATCGCTACCAACAAGCGCGGCCAATCGGTTTCGGTGTTCGACCCTTCCACGGGGAAAGAGCTTGCCAGAATACCCACGAAACGCAAAGTCGTGCATGGCGTGGTGGTTACGCCCGACGACCGCTATGCCTTCATCTCAGTGGAAGGAGTTGGCGCTGAGCCGGGCACCGTGGAAGTGATTGATCTCGAATCGCTCAAGACCATAGCTACAGTGGACGTGGGAGAGCAGGCAGCAGGCATTGACGTCTGGAAAACCGAGCCAACCAAGCCGGAGGAGAAGACCGCGGCAGCAGAAGGCCAAAAGCGGTAGCCACGAATTACGCGAATGAACGCGAATAGACCCGGCTATCGGGAAATATGATTGCTACCAATAAGCGCGGCCAAGGGTCTAAAAGATCGCCAAAACGAAATTCAAGAACTGAGGGGAAATAAACATAATGCGCAAACCGCGTATCCTGATCGTGGTATCGGGTCTGTTGGCAGTGAGTTGCTGTGTGTGGTCTCAGGAGGCCAAGCCAAAGGCGGAAGAGCCCGCCTCGGTAGAGATCATGCCCCAGGTGACCGATGTCCATGTCGGCGACAAGATCAAACTGACCGCGGCAGGCAAAGATGCTGCCGGGAAGCAGATCGAAGGCAAGCCTGCCGCGTGGTTTGCCGCACCCGGCGACGTTGCTTTCGTCGATGATGCAGGCACGGTAACTTTCTTCGCGCCGGGCCGGGCCACCCTGGGCACGGTCATCAATGGAAAACCCGGCTACCTTCGCATCAACGTCTTGCCCATGGATGTCGCTCGCATCGAGATCGAGCAGCCGGGACGCCCTGTGGTTGTGGGAGGAGTGCTTAAGCTTTCGGCCACTCCTCGAACGGAAAGGGGGGATCCGCGCGAGGAGAAGGCGGTCGAGTGGAGTTCGGCAAATCCATCATTGGCAACTGTAGACGGGGCGGGCGTGGTGAGTGGGATTGCGCCGGGCTCGGTAAAGATCCAGGCAAAATCCGGAGCTGCGGTGGGCTCCGTCACAATCAAGATCACCACGGACCCGGTGCAGAAACTTGCCATCGCGCCTAAGTCCACCAAGGCGCGCACCGGTGACGTGATTCACTTCACCGCCTCGGCGCGCGACAGCAAGGGCGGGCCAGTCAAGAATCCATCTATCGTCTGGTCGTTGAGCGGCTCGGGGGCCACCATCTATCCGGATGGCGGCTTTGTTGCCGAAGAGCCGGGTACCTATCTCATCGGCGCCAGCAGCGGCCAGCATCAGGCTACCGCCTCTATTGTAGTTACTCCGCGTAATGTGGAAAGGGAGATTGAGGTCGTTTCCCACGTTCTATTCTCGAACGAGCAGGCCTCCGAAGAATGGATCATTGGGAGCCATGCATACCTGGGTACTATTTCCGACCATCTCAACGTCTATGACATAGCGGACCCGGCGAACCCCAAGATGCTGGACTCGCTCAAGGTGGATGCACGGCTCATCAATGACGTAAGCACCACGCCGGATGAGCGCATTGGCGTGATTACCCGCGAAGGAGCATCGAACCGAAAGAATGGCATCGTGTTCCTTGATACCTCGGATGCAGCCCACCTGAAGGTGATCTCCGAATACACCGCCACAGTTACCGGCGGCGTGCACAGCGCCTTCGTGGATGGCCACTATGTCTATGTTACCGACGATGCCACCGGCTCACTCCGGGTGATTGACTTTCAGGACGTGAAAAATCCCAAGGAAGTGGCCCGTTATGAAGTTGCCCACAAAGCTGAAGCTGATCAGCCAAATGCGCCGGCCCCTTCCGAGTTTTCGAAAGGGCTCTACCTGCACGATCTCCAGGTGAAGGATGGTCTTGCTTACCTCGCATATTGGAGAGATGGTCTGGTGATTCTGGACGTGGGCAACGGCATGAAGGGAGGCAGCCCCGAACATCCTCAGGAAGTGGGACGTTTTTTTTGGAACCACCACGAACTCTATGGCGATGGCTGGATTGCGGGAACCCACAGCACATTCCGTTACAAGAACTATCTGTTTGTGGGTGATGAGGTCTTGCCTGACCTGTTCAACATCGGAAGCCGGGAGAGAATTCCAACCAGGGCCATATTGCACGTCCTGGACGTGACCGATCTGCAACATCCCCGCGAGGTGGCCCAGTACCAAGTGCCCGAGGGAGGCTCCCATAATTTCTGGGTAGCCAACGACATTCTCTATGAAGGCTATTACAACGGAGGCGGCCGCGTGTTGGATGTCTCCGGGGAGCTTCGGGGGGACTTGTACCGCCAGGGACGCGAGATCGCCCGGCTCTGGACCGGCGACCCCAAAGGCTTTCGTCCAAATCTCCCGATGACCTGGGGAGGCCAGCCCTGCTCCATAAAGTGCAGCAGCGACCTTCTCAACGGCCTGATCTACTTCAACGACATCAATTCCGGCCTATGGATAGCAAAACTGGGCAAGCCCAAATACCGGGGATCGACATTTGCCACGCCTACGCGTGAAAGCAATGGAGTGATTCATTAGGAATTTGAAAAGGAATTTAAAATTTAAAAATTAAAAATCAAAACGGGCTCTCGGCTGTTTTCAGTTTACTTTGGCCAGATAGTAAAGTCTCGCAAGGCAAACCGATGCATCTTGTACATCCCCTGCACAGCTTCGTCTAGCTCCAAAAGGTGGCCTCGGCTCAACTCCAGCGGGTGCTCCTCCGGTTGGTATACGGTGCGGATCGGGTAATCAAGATAGGGAGTGCGCGTTTGTTCGATGTGGGTTCCCAGCACGTGGGCCACGATTTTCCCCCGCGTGAAATCCACCAGCCGCTGGACGCTGCGGAGGAATTCTATCCCATCGGCTACGTAGATCCGCCCGGGATATAACGTATCTCCGGTAAAGAGCACCCCGGTTTGCCGGTCGTAGATGGCAATGGACGAAGCCTCGTGTCCGGGAATTGCGATCACATCCAGAACGCGCCCGCCGAGGTCATAAGTCCTGAAGTCTTCCGGCCATTTTTGGAAACCAAAGAAGGCCTGCACCGCGGCCACCGTGGGCGCGATCACCGTGGTCTGCGGAAGGGCCTTCATCACATCGTCGCCGGAAATATGGTCGCCATGACCGTGCGTGTGGGCCACAATAAGGGGAATACTCTCCCG
>Ga0210400_10005235_pt1 | contig 11046 bp, 8 predicted proteins | sample IncBWH26MmetaG_FD_155456 | JGI IMG/M metagenome (GOLD analysis project Ga0210400, IMG submission 155456) | Forest soil microbial communities from Barre Woods Harvard Forest LTER site, Petersham, Massachusetts, United States - Inc-BW-H-26-M | ecosystem: Environmental > Terrestrial > Soil >...
GGCATTTTTGGGGGAGGCCGCGATGTTCTGGTTCTCAATCTCGAGATTGCCGGGCTCTTCAAGGACCGAGGAGTAAGTGACGAAATAAGGCGGCTCCTGCTGCGCCATGGCTTTCGGCGGAGAGAAGATCAGGAATCCAGCCAAAACTAAGAGCGAAGAGAGCTGGATGAGGCGGGGAACAGCAATCTCGAGCCAACTTGCGAACAACACGAACAGACCTCCAAAACGGGACGCATTCAAAGGGGAAGCATATATACGACAGATTCAGTCCTATTTAAATAAGACTAATTTAGTCCGATATTATGGTCAATACGGTGTGACGGAGCAGTTTCAGATGTTGGGATCTCTGGCAGAATTCAGCTCACCGGCTTGGTGAAGGATTCGGTTCTATGCCGGGCACCTTTCATGACCGTCTATCCTGCGGCAGAGGTCATGAGGGCTTCGACTTTGGCATCGAGTTCGCGGGCTACGCGCAGGGCCACGGGCTCTCCATAGCTTCCTAGAAAACTAGCCATGGTGTCGTAGGAGATGTTTACTCCCTTGTCGCGTTCATCTACGAGCAGGGTGATGGGCGCATAGGAACCTGCGTCGTGGACCTGCTTCGCCATGGCCATCATGATCAGCGGATTGCCGATGACGAAGCGAACAATGCGAGGCGTAGCCACAGGAGCGGCCAGGCTTTGCGCTTTCTTGAGGAACTGGCCGTGATCGAATCGCGTGAATTCCATGAGGCCGGAGGGGCCAACGGCGCGCTGAATGACGGCTTCGATTTCTGGATACGTAGAAGCCGCAGCAATCTCTTTCCAGAATGCCGGCATGTCGGGATGGCCGACGGCGGCGTCGATGGATGCGATGACATCTTCAAATTTGCGGGAAGAGATGACGACGCGGCGCTCGACTGCAATTCTCAAGCTCAACATGGGCGTTAGATGACCCGCGGGTGCGAAGAGGCTCACGAGTTGGAATCCAGACCTGGCACCCGGCTGCGATGGATTCGATTGTTCCGGGCGGTCCGGGGCTGAAGAGGCTGCGGAAAAACGAGAGCTCGTCGAAAGAATGTCCCTTCAGCGGCTAAAGCCGACGGCGACACTGTGCCGCTTTCGGCACGGCTTGAAGAGCCTGCATGCGCGGACACAGAATTACGGGCGGTCGGCGAGTTCGATGTACGGTGACGGGTAAATCGGCCCAATATAGTCAGCGCGCGGGCGGATGAGGCGGTTGTCGTCGAGTTGTTCGATTACGTGGGCGGCCCAGCCCGCCATGCGGCTGATGGCGAAGATCGGTGTATAGAGATCGATGTCGATGCCCAGCGTCGCGTAGGTAGACGCGGAGTAGAAGTCGACGTTGGCGTTGAGCTTCTTGTCTCTGTTGATGTAGAGCTCGATAGCGCGCGACATTTCATACCACTTGGGGTGACCCGAGTCTTTGCCGAGTTGCTCGGACATGCGTCGCAGGTGGGTGGCGCGCGGGTCTTCGGTCTTGTAAACGCGGTGACCGAAGCCGGAGATCTTCTGCTTGGCGGCGAGCATGCTCTTGACGTATTCGACGGGGTCGGCTCCGGCTTTGTCGATGGTGTGGAGCAGGCGCATGACGCCTTCGTTTGCTCCGCCGTGGAGCGGCCCCTTGAGCGCGCCGACGGCGCCCGTGATGGCAGAGTGGATATCGGAGAGAGTCGCAGCGATAACGCGGGCGGCGAAAGTGGAGGCGTTCAGCTCGTGGTCGGCGTGCAGGATAAGGGCGATATCGAGAGTGCGTGTCGCGGTTTCGGAAGGCTTGACGCCGTTGAGCATCCAGAGGAAGTTGCCGGCGTGGGACAGGGAGCGATCGGGGGAAACAACTTCGAGGCCCTTGCGGATGCGATCGTATACGGCGACGATCATTGCGATCTGCGCGGTGAGGTTGTAGGCCTTGCGCACGTTGGCGTCGTGCGAATTATCTTTTTCGTCGGCGTCGTAGAAGCTGAGTGCCGACACGGTCGTTCGCAGCACCTCCATCGGCGTGGCGGAGGTGGGAAAGGTGCGAAGCATGTCGACGATGCGCTGGTCGAGGGAGCGCGCGAGGGCGAGCTGGGACGAAAATTCGCGCAGCTCGAGTTCGCTGGGCAGACGGCCGTTCCACAGCAGGTAAGTCGTCTCTTCAAAGCAGGAGCGCTCGGCGAGCTCGTGAATGTCGATGCCGCGGTAGGCAAGTACACCCGCCTCTCCATCAATGAAGCAAATTCCGGAATTGGCGGCAACAATTCCTTCAAGACCCTTACCAGCGACAGCAGTGGACATAACTTTTGGAACTCCCCTCTTTTTGGGTGCCTGTGATCGATGCGCTTCTCGCGTTCGCGCGGGTCCTTGTGGAACCTGGCGAAAAGAGCGGTAATGCTCTTTATAAACGAGTGCTTCGGGGGTTGTCACGGTCAAGGCGCGCGGCGCCGTCCCACTTTGGTTCGTCGCCGCGCTATGATGGCGCTGGCCTGAAGCGATGGGACTGAGAGTGAGAGCGGTCGAGGTAAGGGAGATCCTGACGTGGCATGAGTTCTATCGCCAGGGGATGAACTGCCAGATCGTGCACGATTCATTGCACGTGCGCGAAGGCTGGACGGAGCCCTTACCGCATTGGATCGGGCGCCGAAGCGATTGGATACGGTTCGATTGTGGTTGGCGGCCCGTGGGTGGTTCCCTGCACGCGCTGCAATACAGAGAATGTAGCTTCGCGGAAGACGCTGCAGAAGCCGGGTTGCCCGCGCATGCTCCGCGGAAAGCTGTGAATTTGAGTTCAATCAAAGGTGTTTACTTTGCGATGGATACAAGTTACGCACGTGGCACCGGCCGGCACAGCATTTTCCCCATAAAGGACCCGACTCTTCTATAGTCTCTGTAGAGTCCCTTAGCCCCTGAAGCGGTGTTTGTACGTGGTGCAGGCGCTGCTCGATGGGGCATGGAGGGACTCGAGCGTTTGCATCTTGCTTGCGTATGGTCGGCGAACAGGCCCAGGCAGCTGGGCCGGCACCGAAGGAATATGTGGAGCGGGTTCCAAGAGAACTGCTCCGGAGGAGATGGGAATCATGAGCGACGAGAAATCCATGACGGTTGTGGAGTCGACGCCTTCGTATAGCGGCGCACTGCTGGGCGCGATTGCCGTGGCTGTGCTGGCAGCGCTAGGCGGCCTGGTTTGGAGTTATGCGCTGAGCAACCGCATCGCCCGGCAGGAAGCAGCGCTGTCTGAGGCCAATCAGGAAAGTGCCAAGCTGGATGCACAATTGCGCGAAACCAATGCGCGTTTGCGCGTGGCCACTGACGCCTTGGGGAAGAGCGTTGGAATGACGCAGAAGCAGCTAGACGAGCGTGCGCAGGACATCATTCGCCGCGAACAAGCCGACAGCAAGCGGCTGGAGAGCGAGCAGAAGCAGACGGCACAGCAGGTGAACGCGGTTTCAAGCGATGTGTCGAGCGTGAAGACAGATGTGGGCGGCGTGAAGACCGATCTCACCAAGACACAGAGTGATCTGGCAACGGCGGTGAGCCAGCTGACGTCGATGAAGGGTGACTTGGATAATCACTCCAGCCTGATCGCGCGCAATGGCCAGGAACTGGAAGTGCTGAAGCACAAGGGCGACCGGAACTACTACGAGTTCACTCTGACCAAGGGGCAGAAAAAGCCCGTCGGCACCGTAAGCCTGGAACTGAAGAAGGCCGACACGAAAAAGAGCCGCTTCACGGTGGTGGTCTATGCCGACGACCGGAGCTATGAAAAGAAAGACCGGAACGTGGACGAACCGCTGCAGTTCTACAGCGGCAAGGACCCTGCTCTCTACGAAATTGTGGTGAACTCGATCGGCTCGAAGAACTCGATTTCGGGATATCTGTCGACGCCGAAGGGTGCTCCAGCCCCGCCTAACGTTCAGTAATGGAGCTCTTGGGCGCAAGAGTCAGGGACGGCAGGTACTCGAAATTGAACGAATAATCCAGGCTCTTGCGCGCGTCCCAGTCTGCCTTTGTCAATTTGAATGAGCAGACGAAGGTGCCGTCTTTTGTTTCGCCCGGTTGGATGGTGAGATCGGGCGAGATGGGATTGGCATGCCACGGCATGAGCTGCGGATAAGCCTTGAAGATGCGTTCGAAATCAGTGGGGGTGGCGGCGTAGCTGGAGTGGATGCCGTCTGCCAGCGTGGCATTGGCGACAATCTGATGAAGAAAGATCGCCTGCTTGCTCTGATTGCGCAGTCGTACGTGCGTAAAGAGTAGAACCTGGTCGATTTCTTCCTTGGGGATAGCGGCGCCATTGGCATCCCAGCCGGAGCTTTCGCTGTGCATGGGGTGCGCCCAGACGTCGAGGATGTCGCCGGTTGCGGCGGGCGGTTTTTCGCCAATGAAAATATAGATCGCCACAGCGATGGAGACGAGCACGGTAGCGACCACGGTAGCGATGATGACGTGGCTGGTGCCCCTGGTGTAGGACTCACCCGCTGCCAGATCCTTCGATTCTTGTTGAAGCAAGCTCATGACGCCCTCATCTTATTCCTTCCTTACCAGAACAATCTAGCGTTCAGATAGTGTTCCAGGGCCTGTGGATTTGACGTTCATTCAGGGCGATCGGGATGGTTGGCTGCATTCTGGCTAGTGGTTTGGCGTAGAGCAGCTAGAAATTCCGCGGGCGGAAGGGTATTCAGTATGTCGGCGGGGGTGAGCCAGGCGCGTCGGAGCTGGCGGATGCCGTACTTCCATTCGCCAACGATGCGGGTGACATGGGCATCGGTATTCATGACGATTTTGCAGCCGCATTCCCGAGCGTGGCGCAGATCGCGGTCGCTGAGGTCGAGACGTTCCGGGGCGGCGTTGTGTTCGACGGCGACGTCGAGTTCGGCGCAGCGGCGGAGGACGGAGCCGGTGTCGAACTGGTAGGGCTCGCGTCGCAGAAGTTGACGACCGGTGGGATGTCCGAGGATGCGGGTGTTGGGATTCTCGACAGCGCGCAGGAGGCGAGCAGTCATCTCTTCGCGCGACTGTTCGAGGCGGGTGTGAACGCTGGCGATCACGACGTCCATCTGGGCGAGAACCTCGTCGTCGAGGTCAAGAGCGCCGTCGGCGAGGATGTCGACCTCGATGCCGGTGAAGACGCGGATGCGGCCTTCCATCTGCTTATCGACTTCGCGGATGTGGGCGATGTGTTCAAGGGCGCGCTTCTCGTCGAGGCCATTGATCATGGCCAGGTTCTTGGAGTGGTCCGTGATGGCAATGTACTGGAGACCGCGGGCGATGGCGGCTTCAGCCATCTCCGCAATAGAGTTGCGGCCGTCGGAGGCGGTGGTGTGCATGTGCACGTCACCCTTGATGTCGGAGGCTTCGATGAGGCGCGGAAGAGCATGTTTTACGGCGGCTTCGATTTCACCCAGATTTTCGCGCATCTCGGGCGGCATCCAGTCCATCTGGAGGGCGGCGTAAATCTCTTCTTCAGTCGCTGCGGCTACGGTCGATTCATCGTCAAGACGTGCCAGCGACCACTCGCTCAGCGTGTAGCCCATTTTGAGAGCCCGCTGGCGAAGTGAGACGTTGTGCGCCTTGGAGCCGGTGAAGTACTGCAGCGCAGCGCCATAGGACTCTGAGGGGAGCAGGCGGACGTCGACCTGGAGCCCGGTGGCGATGTGAAAGCTGACCTTGTTCTCGCCCTTGGCGATCATGTCGTGGATGCCGGGATAGGCGGCAACGTACTCGACTGCGGCGGCTGTGTTCTGCGGGGCGCAGGCGGGTCCCGTAACGAGCAGGTCGAGGTCGCCGGCGGTTTCGCGGCCGCGGCGCAGGGATCCGGCAGGGGTGACGCGCTCGATGCCGTTGAAGGCGAGGAGGTAGGTGGTGAGGCGATCGGCAGCGTCTTCAGCCTCGTCGATACGGAAGCGGCCGGACGACCGGCGGTAGTCTTCGATTCCCTTGCGAATCTTCTCTATCTGCTTATCACCCATGCGGGGCAGGCCTTTGAGGCGGCCGCCGTAGATGGCTTCGGCGAGCTGGTCGATGCTGCCGATGCGTCCAGCGTCCCAGAGCAGGGCCACGGTCTTCGGTCCCATGCCGGGAAGTTTGAGCAACTCAAGCAGGCCTGCGCCGTACTTGAGGAGGAGTTCGTCACGCAGAGGCAGCGAGCCGGTCGAGACGATGGCCTGTATGTTTGCGGCCATGCTCTTGCCGATGCCTTGGATCGCGAGAAGCTGGGCGGTGTCAGAGGAGGCGGCGACCAGGTCAACTGTGGTCTGGCTTACAGCGTCGGCCGCGTTGCGGTAGCTGCGGACGCGAAAGCTATCGGCGCCGCTGATCTCCATGAGATCGGCGGTTTCGCTGAGCAGGCGGGCCATGGTGACGTTGTCCATGGGAGGGTCTCCGGAAAGAAGTAGTAGGGGTGAAGGTCAGATTTCCGCGGGCGTCGCGGTTCCATCCAACTCGTCAAGTGTCCTTCGGCTGGCGAGCAAGTGTCCAGCATTGCATTTACGGTCGGTTACCTTGCTCTGCTGTTGTCTGCGCTACAATCTTGGTTCTCAAGTTTATGACGACACCCTACCTCGCCTAAGGAGAGGGTCATGGCCGAAGCGTCCCCAGGCACGAAGCCATCTGTGAATTCACCGGAAGATCGCCTGGATTCCTGGAAGGAGATTGCGGCCTATCTTAACCGGGATGTGACGACGGTTCAGCGGTGGGAAAAGCGCGAGGGGATGCCGGTTCACCGGCATTTGCATGAGCGGATCGGTTCCGTCTCGGCTTCTCGCGCAGAACTGGATGCATGGTCGCGAGGCCGAAATCTTCAGCCAGGAGACGCAAACGGAAACAACGCACTCGGGCCCACTTCCTTTACGCCGGTGACGGTTTCTGCGGTAACAGTCTCTCGGGTCCGATGGAGATTTCTTCTTTTCCCGGCAATCGTGGTGGCGGCTTTGGGGATTGGCGCTATTGTCTGGGTTCAGCAGACGGAGTATTTCTGGCGAAGCCCCATTTCTGATGCGCGATTTGAGACGATTACGGACTTTGACGGATTGGAGCAGGCAGCCGCAATATCCCGTGACGGCCAATTTGTGGCTTTTCTCTCCGACCGCGACGGACAGATGGACGTCTGGGTGACGCAAGTCGGTTCGGGCCAGTTCCACAATCTGACTCGCGGTGCCGCAACGGGCCTTGTCAATCCCTTGCTGCGTACGGTGAGCTTTTCTCCCGATGGGTCGCTGGTGACTTACTGGACTCGGAGGCAAGTTGGCTCAGGCGGTGACCAGATCAGCATCTGGGCTGTTCCGACGCTCGGTGGAGAGCCAAAGCCCTATCTCGAAGGCGCTGCGGAGTTTGACTGGTCGCGCGACGGGACGCAACTCGCCTACCACACGCCTGGGCCAGGAGATCCGCTGTTCGTGACGGTTGGCACCCGGCAACAGGATGAACACCCCATCTTCTCGGCGCCCGCCGGGCTTCACAGTCACTTCCCGTTGTGGTCGCGAGACTCGAAGTTCATTTACTTTGTCCAGGGAACGCCCCCCGGCAAGCTGGACATCTGGCGAATCCGCTCAAGTGGTGGAACTCCGGAACGCATCACGTCGCATAACGGACGGGTAACCTATCCGGTGTTTCTGGATCGAAGGACGCTGCTGTACCTCGCCAGCGATCCCGATGGTTCAGGTCCATGGCTTTACAGCATTGATGTCGAGCGTCGCATTCCACACCGACTATCCTCGGGAGTTGACCGGTACACCTCGCTGGCAAGCAGCGTGGATGGCAGCCGCCTCGTGGTGACGCGCGCAAGTCCGAAGAGAGCGCTTTGGCGCATGCGGATCGACGAGTCGGGCAAGGAGCCAGCTGCTGCCACAGAAATTCCACTAACAACCGGCACGGGATTTTGGCCGCGACTGGGTCAGAATTATCTCTTGTATGTCTCCGCAACCGGCACGAGCCAGAGTATCTGGAAGATTGTCGACGGAACCGCCGCTGAGTTATGGAGCGGCGAGGGAGCGCGAATTCTTGGTGGCCCTGCGATCTCTCCGGAGGGGAAGCGTATCGGATTTTCGGTGCAGCAGGCAGATGGTCGAACCGCTTTGTATGTAATGGCGGCTGATGGAACGAACGCCCGGGTCGTCACGGATTCGTTGCGCCTGGAGGGCTCTCCGGCGTGGAGCCCGGATGGCCAATCCATTACCTCGGCGGCTGAAGATCATGGACTGACGCATCTTTTCCGCGTGCCGCTGGACGGTAAGGCTCCAGGTGGCCTGGTAGCGGAGTACTCACTTGATCCCACGTGGGCGCCCAACGGCGGCTTTGTCGTGTACTCGGGACCGGACGTAGGCACTACGTTTCCGGTGAAGGCGGTCACGGTTGGCGGTGCGCCGCATTCTTTGCCTGCGTTGCAACTGACGCGGGGAGGCCGCCGGATGGCATTCCTCGCCGGCGGGAGGGATCTTGTGGTGTTGCGAGGGGAGATGCAGCACATGAATCTCTGGGTTATCAACCTGGAGACCGGCGCAGAACGGCAACTGACGAACTTCACTCCGGAGTTCGACATTAGGGATTTCGACGTCTCCGCGGATGGGCACGAGATTGTCCTGGAGCGCGTTCAGGAGCGCTCGGATGTGGTGTTGATGGACATCTCGCGGCGCTGAGGCCCTGCACTGAAGGGGGCCGCACACAATCCCTCCCGCGCAGGTTCATCTGCGTGCGAAGCCGGGTGGGGATCTGGGGCGGGCAGAAGCCCGATCAAAGTGAAGACGAAAATTAACCGGTAACGAACGCGCAGACTGCCGCGTCCGGTTGATGAACTTGTGTGATCAGGAGCTTGGTTCGGAGCAATATTCCCCCCACCGCCTTCAGGCGGTGGGGAGCAGGCTACAGAGTGTGTCCGGACTACTAGGCGGCGTTGTGGGTGGCTGCGTCTCTCATACGGACAACAGCATCCGCCTGAGGACCTTTCTGACCCTGGACAATGTCGAACTCCACGTCATCGCCCTCTTTCAGAGTCTTGTAACCATCCAGCTGGATTGCCGAGTAGTGAACGAAAACATCTGGCCCGTCATCACGTCCGATGAATCCGTAGCCCTTGGCGTTGTTGAACCATTTCACCTTGCCTTTGAACTGAGCCACAGGGTTTTGCCTTTCTTGCCACTTGATGGGGGTTGATGAGCGAGTGTTTTGGGGAACGCCCACCTTATCGACTATGACGCTCATAAGCGGACAAAGGTTTATTGAAACAGGCTGAGAAGATTCACAAAATGGGACAGGCCGAGGCGAATTGCGCCTTGGCCTGGGTGGAAGATATTGAATCGGTTGATGAAATGATTTTTGAAATTTATTTCTTGCGCTTCTTACCAACGCGACGCGCATACAGCATGACGCTGCAGAGAGTTTTTCCGTCCTTGATGGCGCCCTTCTCGATCATCTCGACGATCTCGGACAGCTTGACGAGGCGGAATTCGATATCTTCATCTTCTTCGGGGTGTGCATCACCGGCCATGAGGCCCTCAGCCAGAAAGACTTTCATCGATTCGCCGAGAAAACCGGGGCTGCCGTAGTACTCGATCAGGGGTTTCCACTTTTTGGCACGGTAACCGGTTTCTTCTTCGAGTTCGCGCTGAGCTCCAACAAGCGGATCTTCGCCGGGCTCGAGCTTGCCAGCGGGAAGTTCCCAGAGATATTGCTGCGCGGCGTGACGGTATTGATGTTCCATCACGATATAAGGATCTTTTTTGCTCCTGGACTTGTCGACCGCGAGGATGACGACGCTGCCATTGTGGCGGATGACGTCGCGCTCGGACGGCTTGCCGCCCGGCTCGAGAAGCTTGTCGTGGAGGACGCGGAAGAGAGGGCCCTGGTAGACAACCTCGGAACTGATGAGCGTTTCAGATTCGGTTGAGAGGGCGGCGACGGATTTCTCCCGGCCGCTGGGCTTTCTGCCTTTAGACTTCGGTGACTTCTTCTTTTCGAGCTTGGCGGGCTTGGCTTTGGTGGGCATGCTGGACTGTCTCTCCTTCGAGCGGTCAAATGAAGTATATGCGGTGGATGACGTCGTCTAGGACTACATCGCGGATCCTGGCCCGAGAAGCAAAGTCCCCCGCTACCGAGTACGGAATAGGAACAGGCCGTGCGATGATGAGCGCAATGCGGATTGTGTCATCATCGCGGAAGTCGTCAGGGGTACAACGGTCGCGGGACTCCTTGGATACTTGAAGTTATAGGCAAATGCGGGATTGGACTGAGAGTCGAGAGGATAAGGAAGACGTGCAGATGTTGTTCACACCGAAGGAATGATTTCGGGGTGGCGGTGCCTCCGTTGATTCGAGAGTTGTGCATCGAATGAGGGGGACGTGGCATCCTTAACACAGCCAATTTCTGCCCGAGCCCAGTAGACCAGGGGTAGCCAAGCGAAAATCCATCGGAAGGTACGCGTTGCCGACTTCAGACTGTTATCCCATCGATGTGGTTCCCGGACTGAGCCGGTTGTTTCTGGACTTCTGTGCCGGAGGGCCGGTGGTGCGGCCTTTCTACTCCTCCTTGCCGAGGGAAACGGGATGGCAGAATCGATGTCCGGTCCCGGACCATTGGAGTGAAGTCGCAGAGCTGCTGGCGGGCCAGAACACATCGGCCTCGGCCTCGGCGGCTCCGGCTCTGGAGGCACTGAGGGCCGGCGCGGGAACCGTATTGACCGGGCAGCAGGTCGGATTGCTGGGTGGGCCACTGTTTACTCCGTTTAAAGCTGCGACGGCAATCGCCCGGGCGCGGCAGGCTACAGCGGCGGGACATCCGCATGTGGCGATCTTCTGGCTGGCGACGGAAGACCACGATTTCGCAGAGATCAATCACATTACATTTCCCTCAAGAAAAGAGCTACGCAAACTGGTCTATACCAGGACGCCGCCAAATCCGGTGCCGGTGGGCGGCGTGGTGCTGGATGAAACGATCGAGCCGCTGATGGAGCAGGCGTGGGAATTGCTGGGTGCGTCGGACGCGATGGACGCGCTGGTTGATGCGTACAAGCCGGGGCGGACATTTGGGCAAGCGTTTGGGGAGTTTTACGCGAGGGCGTTCGCCGGCCAGGGGCTGC
>Ga0210400_10005236_pt1 | contig 11045 bp, 7 predicted proteins | sample IncBWH26MmetaG_FD_155456 | JGI IMG/M metagenome (GOLD analysis project Ga0210400, IMG submission 155456) | Forest soil microbial communities from Barre Woods Harvard Forest LTER site, Petersham, Massachusetts, United States - Inc-BW-H-26-M | ecosystem: Environmental > Terrestrial > Soil >...
CGGGTATGATTCTATTGTGCTCCAAATGAGCTGGATGTGAAAAGGGAGTTCATGGCCCGCACCGGCGAGCACGCCTGCGCCCGCATTTGCTTCTTCCTGATTTGGAACTTTAGTCACCTTATCTTTTCGGAACCCGCCCTCTATCTGAAATGCCCCAGCGGTCAACGTCCGATGTAACCACCAAGAGGATATGCCAGGCAATGAGAAAAACAACGGCCTCCAAGATTATGAAACCGCAACTTCAATTGCTACTGCTTGGGGGTAGCGAGCAGGACTTCACTAATCTGCGTGAATTGCTGATGGTGGGTAGCTATCGCCATTTGCGTTTCGAACACGCTTCTTCGACTGACGATGTGATCCAACAGAAAAGGAAACGACGCGATGACCTTGTATTGTGCGGTGATCAATCGACTGACAATGTTGCGTTTCAATTGCTACGCCAAGTGCGCCAAGATGATTCTCGCGTTCCGGTCATGTTTCTGAGCGATCCCGCAAACGAAGCTGCACGCAAACAATCGGACCCCGAGGAGACCCTGCGCAAGCTCTGGCGCTCGGTCGAGCAATCGGCAGATACCGTGATCATTATGGATCGATCCGGTGCCATGGAGTACGTGAATCCAGCATTCGAAACTCTCACCGGATACTCACGACAAGAAGCGGTCGGCCAAACTCTCGCAATGCTGGAGCCCGAGCAGCAGGCGAGCAACGTTTACGAAGAAGTGTGGAAGACGGTTCTTTCCGGTGACGTTTTTCGGGGAATTGTGATGGACCGGAAAAAGAATGGAGAGACGTTAATCATTGAAAACACCGTCACTCCTCTGCGGGACGGGAGCGGGCAGATCACGCATTTCATTTCCACCGGACGCGATATTACCGGGTGGCGCAAACTGGAATCGGATCTACAACAGGCGCAAAAAATGGACTCCATCGGCAGACTCGCCGGTGGAGTGGCTCACGACTTCAATAACTTGCTTTTGATTATCAGCGCATATGCAGAACTGGCGCTTGACTCTGTCGCTGAGGAGCATCCGTTGCGGCGAAACTTGAACGAAATAATAAACGCGTCCCGCCGCGCGGCTGACTTGACTCGCGAGTTGTTGGGTTCGGTCGGCTGAGGAAACCCTGGTCGAGCGAAAATTCACGTTGGCCGCCGCAGGGGCGGTGGACGCCCCGCCTACACCGGCTCAGCCGAGATTCTTATCAGTCTGCCGTTTTCCAATCTAAACCGATCTCCGCGCCACACCACCGTATCACCGGCGAAGCTGACCATCCAGAGCAACAGCGCCAGCAGGTCGCGTACCGGAATAAGATGCAGCGAGCGCAGGACTTGACGATCTCTCAGCACCAACTTGCCAACCACGATGGCTGCTGCGATGCGCAGCGCTGCAGTGCCTGTCAATAAAGCCCATGCCCAGCGCGCGTCGTGAGCGAAAACCACGGCAAACACCGCCCACGGCAAACCAAAGCTCAGCCCGAGTCCGACGTACCCCCAGAAACGCGAGTCGCGAACGGTTCGTGCCCAGCGCAATTGGTGGCTCAAGAAGCCGCGAAGCGTGTACCTGGGCAGGAATGTTTCAACCACGACCTCGGACAATTTTACTTTTAGCCCCAGAGCCGCAATCCGGCTTCCAAGTTGATAATCGTCGGCCAGATAGTCGACGAAGGCGTCGAACCCGCCGATGGCTTGCAGATCGCGCCGTCGAAAGGCGAGCGTGGAACCTAATCCAAAGCGGATTCCGTTCTCGATATTCTGCGCGACCAGCACGCCGGCAGAGAAGTCGGTACTAATGCCAAGTGATTCGAAGCGCGAACCAAGGGTCGAATTGGCAATGCCGCGATAGAGGCAAGTAACCAGCCCAATCGCTGCATCGCTCAACGGATCCAGCACGCGGCGCAGGTAATCGGGCGCAACCCGAATATCGCTGTCGTTGACAATGAGACATTCATGACGTGCCGCGCGCACCATCTGGGCGAGATTGCTAACTTTAGTGTTGGCACCCAGGATCTCACCGCAGACCATCAAGTGAATAGCGCGCTGGGGAAACTCCGCCTTCAACTGCTCGACAAGTGGAATCGCAGGATCGCTAGCATCGCTGACGCCGAAGATGATCTCGTAATCCGGGTAATCCTGCAGGCAGTGGGTGCGAAAGCTTTGGTACATCTCGGGATCAGTCCCCCGCACCGGCTTGAGAACCGAAACAGCTTGTGTGGGGCGGCCACTCTTGTCCGCCGCCTTTCGCTCTCTTAGAAACCGCGCCGCGCTTAAGAGACAGATTATGTAATAAGCGCTGCCGGAGACGGCACCAGCCACAGCCAAAACTTCAATGATCTGCAAGGCCGAGTGAACCATGAATGGCTTTAACCCGCTTGCCTCGAAAATCAGCAGGCATCGGGATGCCACCTACGGATAGCCGCAGCGGCGGTGTCGAGTTTCAGTTTATCAAAGGGCAGAACCGGTCGGGTTACCGCTGCAAGGAGCCTGATACCAGAGTGTTCGAGTCTGCCTGAATAAAAAGGACTCCGTGCCCTCCGTTCACCACCACGAGGTCCAGATGGATGGGCCCCTGATTGCCGACTTGAATGACCGCCGCGCCTTGGCACGGACGATTCACCTTGTAGGCGCCCGAAATCTTTTGTTTCGAGGCAACGGTGCCGTTTATGCTCAAGGTCTCGGTTCCGCTCAGGGTTCCATTCTGGAGTAACGTAATCTGACCGCCTAAGGCCAGAGGCCCCGTACCAATTTCCGTACCCGCGCCCTGCAAGGCGTAAACGCCTTTGACCTCCCCGAGGGAGCAGGACTTCAGACCTTGCGCCTGGGCCGTTCCCAACTCGGTGGTTCCGCTGTCCGTCTGAACCATTTCGATCTGCTTGCCGTTGGCGATAAGGGTCACGCTGAAATTCTGCTTCGAGTGGCCCGCGGCTTGAATCGTCATGGTGCCCGTGCAGTCGGACTTTATGGCGTATGTTCCCAAAACGTCAAGAAGATCGCCTACGGTGCCGTTCTGGCTGATAGTCTCGAGTCCGGCGATGGTTCCATTCCCGTTGGTCTTGATCTGCCCCATAGCGGTGACTGGATTGCCGTTGGCCGTCCCGTTGATTGTGAATCCGTAACTCCCAGTGAGACTGCCATTCGAGCACGCAGCCGGACGCGCGGGCTGTGCCCAGAGCGAAGCGCCCAGCACAAGCGCGCAGGAAAGAATCAAAACAGCTAAGCGGACCAATTTGGAAATCATATGCTTCTCCTTTTTTCCGCCGCTGGATCGGTGTCTGCAATTCTCGTCTGGCTCGGGCATTTGTCAAGATGAAAGAGTTTGCAGCCTTCTGTCTTCTATTCCTCGATCTGTCATTTTGCCCAACACCAGGCTTTAACGAACGACATCGGCCGTAAAGGCTGCCAATCGCATCCCACATCCGCCTATCGCATATAATGATTTCTGTAGGCAGCTGGACCGGACGGTCGCTCCTGTTTCGTCAAGGAACGGGGGAGGAAAGTCCGAACTCCGCAGAGCAGTGTGCCGGATAACGTCCGGGAAGCCGGGTTGAAGCCCGGTTGACGGCTAGTGCCACAGAGAACATACCGCCCCGGCGGCAACGCCGAGGTAAGGGTGAAAAGGTGCGGTAAGAGCGCACCGCCGCCGCAGTAATGCAGCGGGCAGGGCAAACCCCACACGGAGCAAGACCAAATAGGGAGGGATGAGGCCGGAGTGAAAGCTTCGCCTGAACGTGCCGGCTCGGCGCGTCACAACCTCCGGGTAGGTCGCTTGAGCTTCGCAGTAATGCGTGGCCCAGAGGAATGACCGTCCTGTGGGAGCAATCCCGCAGACAGAATTCGGCTTACAGGTCCGGCTGCCACAAACTTCCGTTCGTGCAAGATGTCGATGGATGTGCGCGATTCGGGGAACTCTCACGCCGTCGTCACTCGTCCATCATAGGATCGCGGATATCTGCGGCCTTTGTTCGCCTGCCGCCTGTCCTCCGATTTGCCGACGCTATGCATCACGAGGGAAAAGTCAGAATCGTGGTCTGGAATTGCCGCATGGCGCTGGGCAAGAAGCGCGAACTACTGTACGATCTCAAACCCGATTTAGCTGTCGTTCCTGAGTGCTCCGAAGATTCAGCTCGGCTCTGCCGCGAGGATGGATACGGCAGTTATTGGTGCGGTAGTAATAAGCACAAGGGACTGGCAGTGTTTGCAGCAAAGCCGTGGTCTTTGGAACCGGGACTTCGCCCGACTCAAAAGTGGATTGCGGCGGTGAAGGTAAACGGGCCGACCAACTTTTTGCTGATTGCCGTATGGGCATGTTCAGTGGGCGGCATAAGGGAACTAAACTACATCGGGCAGGTCTTTGAGGCCATCAGGAGACATCCAGCCTGGTTTAAAGTGGAGCGTCCTGTTGTTCTATGCGGTGATTTAAACAGCAACGCAATTTTCGACCACGGCAGGAAGACGAGAAATCACACGGCGGTCGTCGGCCTTCTTGAAGAGAGGAATCTTTTAAGTGCCTACCACACGTTCTTCTCCGAAGAGCATGGCAAGGAAACGAAACCCACCTACTACTTCTTGCACCAGAGAACAAAACCCTTCCACCTTGACTATGTGTTTTTACCTCGCCAATGGATTCGCTCGATAACAAATGTCACAGTGGGCAGTTATGAGAAATGGAGATCAGCCAGCGACCATGCGCCGCTGATCGTGGAAGTTTCCATCAAATATCAAGGTAAAATCGACGCCAACTCGCACCCCATGAAGCCTTGGTAGCGATTAGACGAACGCAAATGGCTCTCACACTCGAACCAAACCCTGTTTTTCACTCTTTTGAATGCCGTTGGGGATGAAGTCAAGAAAGTCTATCGCTCGTAGATGAGCAGTTTGATACCACGCTTCCAGAATGCCACATCAACCAGAAAGCCAAGGCCGAGTACGCGAAGTTGGTGTGATTTCTGCAAACAGGCGCGTTGTTCCTCGAAAAAACGTCCGCGTCAGCGAGGCTGAAGACGGGAAGACTAATCGAGGCATGCCATGTGCGCCAGCATTCGCTTCGCTCGGCCAGCGGAAACCGTCAGGAACAGCGAGTTGCATATGTTCGCTCTGGGTTAGCAGCGGATTACCTGAACAGTTTTCGCTGGAGAGTATCCTTCTGTGGTTTGACCCGCTGGCTCGGCTTGAACGCTCTACGACTTCTCGGGAACTTCAGCACCGGCTGCGGTGAGATGGATGGTGCGTCCGCAGTTTCGACGAGCATGGCCCGCTCGCTGGGCATCATCCCGCCCAACAGACGCGACATATTCAAGAGTGAGCGGCTTCCGCAAACCAAGCATTGGTCGTGCGGACTGTCGCTGACCACATCGCAGTCAGCGCACAGTACAGCATTCTGCAAGGAAATGGAATTCAAGGGTCGATCGCTCTCACGACAGACGTTGAACTCGGAACCCTTCATAGTTCCCCGCAAGACCCAAAATCATTGTACCGGGTCCACCACCTCGCACAAGAGAAAAGTTCCTAGGGTTGGCGTCTCATTGCGCCACTCGTCGCACCGCGTCGTGCGAACTGCAACCTAAGCTGCAATTTCTTTCACCTTGACGATAAGCCACAACCAGATCACACTTTAGCGAACCGCAGCGGCATGGGTTCCCTCCGGTCTTTTCGACAAGTGAATTCTGGAGTTGAATCTTGAGCCTGACGAAATTCTGCATTTGGAAAGAGGATTTATGAACACGAGATGCGTAATCGTCGTCGCGGTTATATTTGTGGTTGGCCTCGTGCTGCTCCCAAGTTCTGTCAACGCGGAGAAGGCAGCTACATCGAGCCCAGAAGTCATCTACGACAGCTATCACGACACCTCCCTCCCGGTTCGCGAATATTCCATGGCGGGTCCGCAAGGCCGAGCGCCGCGTGAAGTCGAACACCCCCGGCCTCGCCAAATTCTTTCTGGCGCTGCCGTCCCGGTAGAGGATCTCGCGGAGCAGACCTATGTTGCGCCACCAGTTTCCGCCACCATCGGGTTCGACGTCGAGGGCATTCCCAACTCGGCTAACGGCAAGTCGCTGGAAGGAATTCCTCCCGACAACAATCTGGCAGTAGGCGCCACTCAGGTCGTCGAAACCATTAATACGGCCTGGCAGGTTTTTGACAAAAAGACGGGCAAGTCGGTGTCCGACCCGCAACAGATCAGCGCCATATTCACGGGCGTCCCCGGACTATGCGGGCAGGGGCAGACGTTTTTCTGGACGGATCCTATCGTTCTCTATGATCAGTTCGCCAATCGCTGGATCATCAGTCAGATCGCGTACGAGAGCAGCGGCACCACCGGCAACGAGTGCATCGCCGTCTCCGAGAGTTCCGACGCAACCGGCAAATATCACCGCTACATTTTTAAATTCGGGACCAATGTGTTCAACGACTACGACAAACTCAGCGTCTGGCCCGACGCTTATTACGCTAATTACAATCTCTTCTCCCCGAGTTCGTACCTCGCGGACGAGGCTTGCGCTTACGACCGCGCCGCAATGCTGACCGGCGCAAAGGCAAAGGCGGTGTGCTTCAAGAATCCGAAAGAGTTCTCTTTGCTCCCCTCAAACGCCGACGGCGCCACGCCTCCGCCGTCTGGCGAACCCAGCTTCTTTGTAGACCTCTCCAACTCGACATCTCTGCACCTGTACCGGTTTCACGTGGACTTCGCCAACCCGGCCAAATCCAAGTTCGCCGGTCCGGTCACCATCCCGGTTAAGGCTTACACCATGGCCTGCGGGGGCGGATCCTGCATCCCGCAACCGGGCACGAAGCAGCAGCTTGATTCCCTGGCTGATCGCCTGATGTTCCGCTTGGCCTATCGCAACTTCACCGACCACGAATCCCTGGTCGTAAGCCATTCGGTGATGACCAGCAAGGCGGCCTCCGGGGAACGCTGGTACGAAATCCGCGACCCCAACGGGACTCCGAAGGTGTTCCAGCAGGGCACCTTCACCGACGGTGGCAATTCGCTGTGGATGGGAAGCATCGACATGGATAAACAGGGAAACATGGCGTTGGGTTATAGCCAATCGAACGGCACTTCCTTACATCCGTCGATTGCTTTCACCGGACGAGTGCCCGGCGATCCTTTAAACACCATGGAAAGCCCGGCCACAATCTTCACCGCAAAAGGATCCGCGACCGACGCGAATCGCTGGGGAGACTACAGCAGCATGGTCATCGATCCGTCGGATGACTGCACCTTCTGGTACGTGAACCAATACATCCCAAAAACAATGCCTAAGAGCGCGATCACCTTCCATACGCGCCTGGCATCGCTCAAGTTTCCTGCCTGCCAGTAGGAATCCCAAATAAAGAAGACGGAGGAGCGGCCAACGCTCCTCCGTGGGTCTCTACCGCGAGTTGCCAGTCGATCAGTTAGTGCGTCGACCTGCCGCGCTACTGGATGCGCTGTGGTCATCGTTTTCCGGCTGGATCACGACCCCGTCAAATGGAGTGGCTGCCAGAAAACGGCCGTGCACCACGCTGATGTGGCGCAACGGATAGCCCGTGTCAGGACCGCGGGTCCAAGTCTGGCCGGCATCCACGCTCTCAAACACCACGCCGGTTTCCGTGCTGGTCGCCAGCAGGCGCTTGTTGGTTTGGTCGTAGCTGATGGAGCTGATGTTCTTGTCCGGAAGGCCGTTCTGCATGTGCTCCCAGCCAGATCCCGCGTTCGGGCTGCGGAAAGCGCCTTCGCGAGAAGCAAACATGATTTGCTCATCAGCGATAGTGACGCCCCGAATGCTGCTCACATACGAAGACAGACTGGAATCTTGCCAGGTCTTGCCTTCATCCTTCGATACCAGAACATTGCTGCGAGTGGCGAGGGCTATCAGGTTTCCGTTGGCTTGCACGGAGACGAAATCCTGCTTGCCCATCACCGGACCGCCGCTCCAACTCTTGCCCTGGTTGGCGCTGGTGAAAAATCCGGCGGAGGTCGCAGCCATCCAGGTCGTGGGCGTGATCTCAATTTCGTTCACCCGCGCGCTCAAGATGGAGCGGGTTTCAGTCTTCGCCGACTTGCTTCCTTTCTTCGTCTTCAAAGAAGTTCGGTTGATAATGTTGTTGATCGGACTCCACTCGCTGGCATTGTGCGCCAGGATGAACATGCCGCGATTCGTACCCGCCACAAGCTCGCCATTGCTGGCCTGCTTCAGGGTGAACACATCGCGACCGTCCAGGCCCTTGCTCTTCTGCAGCCAGTGCTGCCCGCCATCGTGAGAGACGAATACGCCACCCAATTCTCGGTCGTTAACCACGCCGACAAAGAGAGTGTTGGAATCGGTTTTGTCCGCGAGGATGGAAGTTACGTAGCGGTGAGTGTAGCCGTGATTGGAGGTAAGGAAGCTGTGCCCACCGTCGTCGCTAGCCAACACGCCGGCGCGATCGGTAGCCAGCATGACCCGTGCCGAGTTGCGCGGATCGACCATCACATCGTTGACTACGACGTCAGGATTGCTCACGCGAGTCCAGGTTTTGCCGGCGTCGGTTGTCTTCCAAAGGCCTTCAGTGGTTCCCGCATAAACAATCGCAGGGTTCGTGGGATCCTGCTTCAACACCCGGGTACGCCGCGCGGAAAACGGAATGCCCTGAATCTTCTGGAAGGAATCGCCTGCGCTCTGGCTCTTGTAAATGCCCGAGCAAGCGCTGGCGAAAACGACGGAAGGATTCGTCGAGTCGACAATAATCGAGAACACATCCGAGTCCTCAATCATGCCTTTATTGATGTGATGCCAGTTGGCCCCGCCATCGTCGGTCTTCCAGGCCAGATGCCAGGTGCCGGCGTAGACCACGTTCGGATTCTTGGGATCGACCGCAATGGATTCAATGTTATGAATTTCCTGATTAGAGGAAGAAATCCTCTGCCAGCTCTTGCCGGCGTCCGTGCTGCGGAATACGCCGTCGAGCGCGCCCGCGACTAACGTCTTCGAATCTGAGGGAGCGATGGCCATAGCGCGAATCGACTTGCCGTGCATGGCGGGAGTAGTCTCCCATGTAGTTCCACCATCGTTCGAGCGGAACAAATCGCCAGCCTGCTGATTCTCGACGCTCCAGGCCGCCGCATACATTTTGTTCGGGCTCTGCGGATCAATGGCCAGGTGGTCAATCACATAATCGTCGCCGCTACCCAAGTGGGCAAACCGAGCCCAGCTATGGCCGCCGTCGGTAGATGTAAAGAGAGTTCCCGTGCTGGTGCCCAGGAAGATGTGATCCGGGTTCTGGGGATCATAAGCCAGGCTGCGCACATCGCCTCCATCTGGCCCTAATGCGGTCCACGGTCCGGCCCATGCGGCGCTGGCACAACACAGCGCAAGTAGTACAAAGAGCAGCGATTTGCCGCTCACAAGATGCTTTAATTCGGAAATCATATAGCAGTTCGCCCCCAACGGAAGAAAATCCGTCCGGGGCAAGATTGACAGGGTAACACGAGCCAATCAAGTTACCGAAGGGAACGGCAGTTGGTGTTTAAACCCCAGGAAGGGCGGGGCGGGTCCACCCAAAGACCCGCCCCACGCAGCCGGCACACAGGGAGGAGTTCCGGTCCGGCCGTCTAAGCCCTTTAGCTCACAATCGAAATGGACTCCTCGAGCGCATCCATGGCGACGTCGGCTTCCTCTTTGGTCACGATAAGCGGCGGCGCAATGCGGATGGTGCTCGGCCCGCAGCCCAGGAAAAGAATGCCACGCTCGAAGGCCGATTGAATGATGCGGTCGCGCTCGGCCGCGCCATACTCTTTGGTCTTCTTGTCTTTGACGATCTCGACCCCAATCATCAGCCCGCGCCCGCGAACGTCGCCGACGAGCTTGTGCTTGCTGGGCCAGGCCGACATGCGTTTCAACATGTGGTTGCCGACTTCGGTTGCGTTCTGCAGCAAGCCGTCGCGCTCGATTACATCGAGCGTGGCCATTGCGGCCGCGTTGCAGACCGGGTTGCCTCCGAACGTGGAGGCATGCGAGCCGGGAACCCAGTCCATGATTTCGGCTTTGCTGATGGTGACGCCCAGTGGCATGCCCGAAGCGATGCCTTTGGCCGAGCAAACGATATCGGGATGCACGCCGGTGTGCTCGACAGCCCACCATTTGCCGGTGCGTCCGATGCCGCTCTGCACTTCGTCCACCACCAACAAAATGCCGTGGCGATCGCAGATGCGGCGTAACTCCTGCATGAATACGGTCGGAGCGATGACGTACCCGCCTTCGCCTTGCACCGGCTCGACGAAGATCGCAGCCACTTCCTCGGGCGCAAGCGTGGTCTTGAAGAGCTTGTCTTCGATGAAGCGGGCGCAGCCCAGCGCGAAGGCTTCGGCATCTTGCGGTCCACCTTCGCATCCGCGATATACGTCGGGATAACGAATGTGAGTTACGCCGGGAACCAGCGGGCCGAAACGCCGCTTCTGCTGCGGCTTCGAGGCAGTCAGCGAAAGCGCTCCCATGGTGCGTCCATGGAACGCGCCGAAGAATGCGATCACGTTCTGCCGCTTGGTGTGATAGCGAGCGAGCTTGAGCGCGCACTCGATAGCTTCCGTCCCCGAGTTGCCGTAATAGACTTTGTGCGGGCCCGGCATAGGAGCGATCTTCGACAGGCGCTCCGCCAACGTGACCATGTTTTCGTAATAGAAATCGGTCCCGGACATGTGGATCAGTTCCGCCGCCTGTTTCTGAATAGCGGCGACCACATACGGATGGCAGTGGCCGGTTGACGTGACGGCGATGCCTGCGGAAAAGTCGAAGAATTCGTTTCCGTCCACATCGGTCACCACAATGCCGCGTCCCTGCTTCGCGACCAGCGGATAGGACCGGGTATAAGAAGGCGAAATGTATTTGCTGTCGCCGGCGAGAACACGCTTCGCATTCGGCCCCGGCAGAGCGGTTACGATCTTGGGCGCGTTAAGAGTTTGGGTTGGCATGGCATCCTCCAAAAGTGGCGTTTGTCGTTCGTCTTTAGTCGTTGGCTAAGAGCGTACTTCAGCCCTTAAGCCAGAATCGGACGAGGAGGATGGAAAGAATTAGTCGCTACCGAATAAGCTGGG
>Ga0210400_10005237_pt1 | contig 11045 bp, 7 predicted proteins | sample IncBWH26MmetaG_FD_155456 | JGI IMG/M metagenome (GOLD analysis project Ga0210400, IMG submission 155456) | Forest soil microbial communities from Barre Woods Harvard Forest LTER site, Petersham, Massachusetts, United States - Inc-BW-H-26-M | ecosystem: Environmental > Terrestrial > Soil >...
CGTCTCGGTCGCGATTTGATAGCTGACATGGTTCTTTGGGTCAAGCCAGAACGAGGGCGAAGTCTGGAAGCTGCCGCTCAACGACACGAGCAGGTTCTGCGCAACGTCGTGGGCCGTGAAACCAAGTTGTTCCGCTTTGGTGCGTTCCACGCTTAAACGCAGATAAGGTTGATCGAAGGGCTGCTGAATCCGCAGGTCGGTTGCTCCGGAAACATACCTCATCTTTGCCAGCAGTGCGTCTGCATAGGCCCGGTTTCCCTGCAAGTCGATGCCTACCACCTGAACATCGAGGGGGGCCGGCAGTCCAAAGTTGAGAATCTGCGCGACCATGTCGGCGGGCAAGAAAGAGAAAGTGACACCCGGAAACTGTTTTGGCAGCGCCAGACGAAGCTGGTGAATGTAGTTGTCCGTGGGATGGTGTTTGGCGGAAAGCGTCACAAGAATGTCCGCGTCCTGCGTTCCCACCGGCGCCGAATTGCTGTAGGAGAGATTGATGCCGCTATAGGGCAGGCCTATGTTGTCAATGACGCTCTGCACCTCGGCCGCCGGAATCTCCTTTCGAATCGCCTGCTCGACCTGATCGCAAAGGTTGGCGGTCTCTTCAATTCGCATTCCCGTGGGAGCGCGCATGTGAAGTTTGAAGGTGCCGCTATCCACGTTGGGAAAAAAGTCCTGGCCCAGCCAGGGAATCAAAATGGCCAGAGAGCCGAGGCAGAACACAAAGAACGCAATCAGGAAAACGCTCCGGTGATGCAGGCAAATTTCCAGCAGGCTGCCATAGCTGTGGTGAAATTTCTCGAAGGCCGCCTCAAACCGCTTTTGAAGGCGTACCAGCGGATTGCGGCTAGGGGAGTCGCCGGCTTCCTTCTTCTCTCCTCGCAACAGGTACTTGGCCATGGTCGGAACGATGGTCCGCGAAAGAAAATACGAGGCCAGCATCGCGAACACTACCGCCTCGGCGAGCGGGACAAACAGGTATCGCGCCACCCCTGACAGCAAAAACATCGGGGCAAAGACGATGCAGATTGAAAGCGTAGAGACAAACGCCGGCGTTGCAATTTGCGAAGCACTATCAAGAACAACCTCGTCCAGATTCTTCTCCGGTTCTGCCTCCCGGTTGCGATTGATGTTCTCGACCTCAACGGTGGCGTCGTCAACCAATATGCCGACCGCCAGAGCCAGTCCACCCAGGGTCATGATGTTGATGGTTTGCCCGATCGCACTGAGAATAATGATCGAGGTCAGGATCGCCAAAGGAATCGAGGTTGCGATGATCACGGTGCTCCGCCAACTGCCCAGGAACATGAGAATCATGAAGGCGGTCAGGCACGCGGCAATCAACGTTTCCCGGACCACTCCACTGATCGCACCACGGACAAAAATTGATTGGTCCGCCAGCGGTGTGATCTGTAGAGTGGGTGGAACGGTTGTCTTGATTTGAGGCAGCATGGACTTGATGCCCGAAATCACGTTCAGCGTTGACGCATTCCCAGCCTTTTGGATGGTTAGCAACACGGAGCGCTGCCCGTTGACGCGGACGATATTAGTCTGAGGCGGGAAGCCATCGCGTACCCAGGCAACGTCCTTGACGTAGATGGTGGTGTCGCCAATCGTCTTGATCGGGATTCGGTTCAGGTCCGCAATCGTCTGCGGCGCTGCGTTCGGGATGGAGACGTCGTATTCCTTGGAACCTATCTTGGACGTTCCCGTCGGCAGGACCAGGTTTTGTAAGCTGATCGCGTTGACTACATCCAGCGCAGACAAGCCCTTCGACTGCAGCGCAGTCGTATTCAGGTCGACCTGCACCTGGCGTTGTTTGCCGCCATAGGGATAGGGCACCGAAACTCCAGGTACTGTAATGATCTGAGTCCGAATGAAATTTAAGCCATAATCGTTGAGCTGCTGCTCCGATAGATTTTGTCCCGAGAGAGCCAACTGCAGGACGGGCACGCTCGAGGCGCTATAGGCAAGAATAAGAGGCGGCGTCGTTCCCGCAGGCAACTGCTTGAGTTGGGTCTGAGAAACCGCCGTAACCTGCGCAATCCCTTGCTGGATGTTTGCGCTCGGCTGCAGGAACACTTTTACAACCGCGATTCCATAGAGCGACTGCGACTCGATGTGTTCGATATTGTCGACCGTGGTAGTGAGGTTCCGCTCTGTAATGGTAACGATCCGGTCGCTCATGTCTTGTGGGACGAGACCGTTATAGTTCCAGATGATGCTGACGACGGGAATGTCGATCGTCGGGAAAATGTCGGTGGGAGTGCGAACAATCGCCAGTCCGCCCATAATCAGAATCAATATGGACATCACTACGAAAGTGTAGGGGCGGCGTAATGCTAGTCGAACAATCCACATAAAAAGTTCCCTTTTGCTCGATGGGGAAAAAGCACACTGCGTGCCAATCGACGACCGATGATCTTCGGTCTCTGTTTTCAGCAACCTGGAATCAACTGCCGGGTCGGCACGCCCACTGAGCCTCAGATAAGAAGTCCCGCGACTGACACCGCGTCCGCATTTCGACAGGAGTTATTCGGTCCACGGTCCTGACTTGGTGCGGGTGAGCAATAAATCGTGCAGAGTCAGTACGGCTGGAATGGCTACAGAAATGCGCTTCCCTTGAAACGGAGGTGCACAATGTCAGGGTGTTTAGCGGATATTTTTCTGCTGGTAGTTATTTGCTCGATCCCATATCTGGTCTCGCGCCTGCGGTTGCAGAGTAGCCGCTCGATGAGAAGCATGTACGAGTTCGCAAGGCACACGACCGGAATGCCTAAGCGTCGAACTTGAATTCCGCCGGCGCAGTTTGTCTGAACACATTTCAGACACCGCCAAATTTCAGAAGGAGAGAAGGAGATTGAAATGGAAACTCGCAAACTTGGCAACTCAGATCTTTACATCACTCCCGTCGGCTACGGCGCCTGGGCTGTGGGCGGTTCAGGCTGGCAGTTCGCCTGGGGATCGCAGGATGACGGCGACTCCATCGCCGCTATTCATCGCTCCCTCGAACTCGGCGTTAACTGGATCGACACTGCCGCGGTCTACGGTCTTGGGCACTCCGAAGAGACCGTCGCGCGCGCCCTCAAGAGCTGGCGTGGTCCACGTCCGTATATCTTCACCAAGTGTGGTTTGCGCTGGGATGGGCAGGGCCAGGTGCAGAAGGTATTGAGCGCTGATTCGATCCGACGCGAAGTCGAGGACAGTTTGCGCCGCCTTTCTATCGAGGTGATTGATCTCTACCAGATCCACTGGCCTCCGGATCCTGATTCACCTCAGCTCGAAGAAGGTTGGTCCACACTGGCCGGCCTGAAGCGCGAAGGCAAGGTACGGTGGATTGGGGTTTCGAACTTTAATGTCGATCAACTGCGTCGCGCTCGGGCTATCGCACCAGTCACGTCGCTGCAGCCCCGGTATTCATTAGTGCACCGTGAGGTGGAAGATGAGATTCTGCCCTACTGCCTGAACGAAGGAATTGGAGTCATCGTCTATTCCCCAATGGCTTCCGGCCTGCTGACTGGCGCCATGACCCGCGAGCGAGCGGCCCAACTTCCCGCCGACGATTGGCGCAGGAATCATCCCGACTTTACCGAGCCGGATCTCTCTCGCAATCTGGCGCTGGTTGAACGCTTGCGGCAGCTTGCCACACGCCACGACCGATCGGTTGGCGAAGTGGCAATCGCCTGGGCGCTGCACAACCCAGCCGTCACCGGAGCCATTGTCGGGGCCCGTGCTGCTCGTCAGGCCGAAGGAGTCATGCGCGCCGGCGAACTGCACCTCAGCAATGAAGCAGTGAACGAGATCGCACCCTTTTTCGGCGACACGGCGGCGTGAAGGCAGAATCAGCACAGCCGGGAGCCCCAGTGGTCGCGATCTCACGCCCGAAGCGGGTTCTCAGTAGTACAGATCGGGTGGGCCCTTGTACTCCTGGATGGAGTTACCGCCGTCAACGATGATCAGTTGACCTGTGACATAGGAGGCGGATTCGGCGGCGAGAAACGCAATCGCAGCCGCCACCTCCTCAGTCCGGCCGGGGCGTCCCACGGGAGTATTCTTACCCGCAATGATTTCGTGTTGGGTCGAGGACGCGGTTTCGATCCACCCCGGCGCGACTGCATTCACCGTGATCCCATGGCGCGCAACTTCGAGGGCGAGACTGCGAGTAAGCCCTACCATGCCGGCTTTGGCAGCACTGTAAGCCGTTTCCCGCGGGTTGCTGACGACCGGCCCGGTCACAGAAGCTACGTTCACGATCCGCCCATACTTTGCTGCCAGCATGATCGGGAGCACGGCTTTCGTGATGTTGAAGGCCGTCTTGAGGTTAATGGCGATGCCGTAATCCCAATCCTGCTCGGAAAGGTCGGCCAGCGGCTGGGATGTGGTTTCGGTGGGACTGCCAACCTGGGTCATGCCGGCGTTGTTGACGAGGATATCGAGACGGCCATAGCGACCTCGGACTTCCTGCACCAGCATTTGAGTGCGCGCATGATCGCGCAAGTCGGCGGAGAAAGCAAAGACGTCGGCGCCCTCTGCAGCAAGTTCGCGGGCACGCTCCAGAATTCTCTCCGTCGTGGAAGTGATTGCAATTCTCGCCCCTTGCTGGGCGAGCAAACGGGCAGTCGCAAACCCTATTCCCTGCGCGCTGCCCGCACCCGTGATGAGCGCCACCTTCCCAGAAGAGTTCATCGCTTCGATGTCACCGGTTTTTAGACACGACCGATTGTATCGAACTCGGCAACTCAGGAGCCCTGGCCACTGGCGTTCACTCAGGGAGCCAGTGCTGCAACCCCATTGAGCTCTAGATATTCCTCCTCACTTAATTGCAGCGACCCCGCCTGCACATTCTCCTCAAGATGCGCAATCGACGAGGTCCCGGGGATGGGCAGCATAACTGGAGAACGCCTCAGCAACCACGCCAGTGCAACGTGGATGGGTTTGACCTTGCGAGCATGCGCAATTCTCTCCAGCAACCTGCCAGCGACTTTCCCAGCCCCGAGGGGGAACCATGGGATGAATGCGATACCGTTGTGTTCGCAATAATCCACGACGTTATCCCACTCCCGATCGGCAAAACTGTAACGGTTCTGCACCGACACGATCGGCATGATCTTCCGCGCTCGCTCGATGTGTTCGACCGTAACATTCGACAATCCGACCAGGCGGATCTTGCCCTCTGATTGCATGTTGCAGAGAGTTTCAATCGATGCATCGAGAGGCACCACCGGATCGGGCACGTGCAGTTGGTAGACGTCGATACGGTCGAGGCGTAGTCGCTTCAGGCTACCTTCCACCGCCTGCCGCAAGTGGGCAGGGCTAGCGTCGTGGGTCCACTGATTCGGCCCGGGGCGATTCCATCCGCCTTTGGTCGCGATGACCAGGTCCCTCGGGTACGGAGCCAGCGCCTCGGCGATCAGTTCTTCGCTGACATTCGGACCGTACGAATCGGCCGTGTCGATAAAGTTGACGCCAAGCTCAACGGCTCGACGAAGAACGGCAATGGCCGATGCACGGTCCTTCGGTGGACCCCAGATTCCTTCACCCGTAAGGCGCATGGCGCCGAAACCAAGACGATTGACAGTGAGTTCACCACCAAGTGTGATCGTTCCGCCAGTTCCGACCGGCGGCGTTGCTGCTTTCTTGGGACTATTTTTCATAATTCACTCTCCAAAGCTCATTTATTGGATGATGGAACTTTAACTCAGCCGCAAATTCCCACTCGAAATGCGCGCGTTGATATATTAGTCAGCCACGCGCCAACCCGAACTGCGCACGCTTATACCCGGCGCTATCGTCGTCAAGGTGTCAGGCCCAAGGTCTCTTTCGAAGACGATGCCCTTTCGGGTAACCACGAATGACTTGACCCCTGACGATCGATACTCCACGGGATACGCGATCAACATCAGATCGGTCGTCCTCCTGCCGGGGCCACTCACGCCCGACGCGGGATTCTGTGCAACGAATCGAAAGTAGTATCCCTGGAAGGAATTAGGCTCCTTGTGGTCGGCGTCCGTTCTGGAGGCGGAGGCCAGGCTTTCGGCGAATTTGGTGATTGGATCTTCGCTGGCTGCCTTCGTTTCGGCCTCATTCCTAGCCATTGCGAATTCCTCACACACTGCAAGCGCCGTGGCCTCGTTCTCTCCGATTCTGCGGTACTTGATTTCCTCCATGCCGGTCTCGGAATCGAAGTGCCATGCTCCGTTCTTTGAAACCAGCGGGACGGGAAAAGGCCAGTTCTCCGCGCCGATATACAGCACCGTGGTGCCGTCAGCCTCTTGAACCAGGCGGTGCATCTCCTGATACTTCTTGGTGAACTGCTCGCGTTCCAGCTTGTCTTCTTCTTCGTCCTTCGATGAAGTGACTTCCTTTCCCGCTCCCAGGATCGCTTCCAGGGACAGTTCGTCCTCTTTCTGTGCAGCCTGAAAAAGAGCGTCACTAGCTTCCACCGGAGACGAGAACGTTCTTGGTTGTGAATCCTGTGCAACGCTCGACCCGGCGAAACCGGCCACTACCAGCAGCAGGCCGACCAGCAACAGAAGAAGGACGGTGGACGCGAACCCCACTGCAAGTCTCACTGTAAATGTTTCAAGCTTCCTATTGTTCGTGCGCATGATTTGTTCCTCCATATCATCAGTCTCGTTTGTGGTAATTGAACCGAATTATCGGTGACCGCCTCCGTGGAAACCTCCACCACCGTGGAAGCCGCCGCCATGGAAGCCACCAAAGCTCGACTGCCCCCGAGAGGAGAATCCTCTCGCGACTCCGCCGTGATTAAAGCCGCTGAACGCGCCGGAGTGCGTGCCAGCCTGGCCGTGTGGCTCGGCAAATCCATGCTGGCCACCAGCGAATCCTCTGGCTCCCCGGTCATGGAAACCGTTAGCGCCATGACCTCCGCGAGCTCGATTGAACGTGTTGTGATTGACGAAAATTCTGCTGTGGGACTCGTAGTGGTGGTGGTCGAAGCGAATATCGTGGTGATGCCAATCGTATCCCCAGTGGTGCCAGCCCCAGCCAAAACCACCGAAGAAGCCGATTCCAAACCCGAAGCCAAACTCAATCCCGGGATAGCCAAGGTAGAGCCCTGGATATGAATACCAACCCGGCCAGATCCCGATAGGCTCTCCATACGCAAGCCACGGGTCGTATTCAGGAACGTAAACCACCTCAGGATCGGCGGGTTCGATCACGATGGTTTTTCCCTCTTTCTTCACATTTTCTTGCGAGGTGCTTTTCAGGTTGCCCGCCTTCTCCGCCCGGTCGCGCATTTCCTGAACCGCGTTCATTACGTCTTTCTCCTGGTTGACGTAGGCGTCGCCCAGCGAAGAGGTCCAGGCCAGATTCTTATCCATGTTCGCGAGCACTGAAGGAAACTCGACGAGGGCCTTCACGCTCGGATCCCAAGGCTGCTTGTCGACTTCTTTGCCGAGTTCTTCGCCCTTAAGATTGGTATGCTGCTGCAGCCACCGGTCCGCTTCCACAATTTGGTCGGGATAAGTGGCCGCCGCGAGGATTTGTGCCACCAGTGCATCTGGATACAATGCGATTGGGGCGACGAGTTGCTGCAACTGTTCGGGCGTCTGTTGTGCGGCCTGAACCGGCGTTGTCGTGGCCTGAACCGGCGTTGTTGTGGCCTGAACCGGCGTTGTTGTGGCCTGAGCCGGCGGCGGCGCGGCGGGTTGGCCCGCCTGAGCCGCGAACGCTCCGGGGGCTGTGACCAGCACAAGGCACCCGGAAAGCAAAAGCGACAGACTTTGTTTTAGGACTTTCACAATCATTCTCCTTTGGCGCGGGCGCATAGTGCTTATGGCTCCGCCAGATTTGTGGTTATCAGCCAACCAAGTCGACGGCACTTTGAGACGCGAAGCGCCGAAATGTGAGCGGACACGTCGAGTGGTCGCATTGACATGCGATCTCCACCTCGTCGCTGCCCGCGTCGCGACACGCTTGTCCGCAGTATTCGTCCCCATTTGCTACAGGGCACAGGCACGGTATGTGCGCGCACAGTTTTGTCTTTTGATCCACCATTTCAATTCCGTCCTTTCCGGTACCCCACGTTCCCGATCAATTCGGAAACTGCGAATCTTGACGTAGTGCCGTCCCTTGCATTGGCCCGAGTGAGTTTGAGGGAAGCCACTCCAAGCCATCAGGTCTCGACAACTACGTCGTCTCGAGTAAATGCATGCAGCTCTCCAAATGTCGTGTTGCCGCTAAGCCCATGCGTTCTCAGGTATTTTGGTTAATGGCGCGAGGAAGATGAACTGTCCTCCTGTGTCGACAGGTGGATAGCGCTGTCGGCATTTGAACGGCATCAATGGTGTTTCTGGACCTCTTGAGCTGCGCTATCATGTCTTCCAACGTAAGTTGAGAATGCGCTCGATGGAAGCGCATCGAAGTTGACTATGGCCCTGCATAGACGGAGTGTCGTCGTTCCGTCCGGAAGCGGCGCTAACTTTCACCTCACGCTCACCATCAACACCGAGGAGCGCGAATGACGCCCGCAGCCGCCCCCACCGTGTTCGTTGTGGATGACGATGACCTGGTGCGTGCTTCCATTCAGGGCATGCTGAAGTCGGTCGGCTTGCGGTCACAGACCTTCGGGACGGCGCAAGAGTTTCTGCGCAGCAAGCGGTCGGACGGGCCAAGTTGCCTGGTGCTGGACATAAGACTTCCTGGAGTTAACGGCCTCGATTTCCAGCACCAGTTGGTTGACGCAGGCATACTAATTCCCGTCATTTTTATCACCGGGCACGGAGACATTCCGATGACGGTGAAGGCCATGAAATCCGGCGCGGTAGAGTTCCTGACCAAGCCGTTCCGCGACCAGGATTTGCTGGACGCGATCCATCAGGCTTTGGATCGCGACCGGGTATTGCGTCAACACCAGAGTGAAGTGGGCGAATTGCGAAAGCGCTACGAGTTGCTCACCCCACGCGAGCGCGAGGTGATGGGTCTGGTGGTTTCTGGCATGCTCAATAAGCAAATAGCCTTTGACCTTGGAACCAGTGAAATCACCGTGAAGATCCAACGCGGACACGTGATGCGGAAGATGCAGGCTGAATCACTGGCGGAATTGGTCAGAATGGCTGCGAAGCTTGAGCTTCCGCCTGCAAAAGACTAAGAGACTCGACCGATGGGATACCCGGGCAAGGCGAAATGGAGTGCGCGGCCGGCCCTCAGCTACGGCTTGGCTTTGGTCTCGGTCGCAGCGTCCGCGGGCCTGACCAAGCTGTTTCTATACTTTCATTTGCCCTTGGTGTTTAACGCATTTGCGTTATCGGCAATTGCTATAACTTTTTGGTACGGAGGAACCAGGCCCGGCATTCTCTCAGCCGTGCTCTCAGCCCTTGTCCGCAGCTATGTCTTCGACCCTGGAATGGACAGCATGGCTCGGGTTCTCTATGACCTTGTGTTTCTGGTCTTTGCGCTCCTGATGACCGGGGCTACGCGAACCCGGGACGAACTTGAAGTGAGAGTCGCCGAGCGAACCGCGGCACTGACTCGATCGAATGAAGACCTGAAACTTGAGATTGCCGATCGTAACCGGGCTGAAGCAAAACTGCGCGAGAGCGAGGCATACCTGGCGGAAGCGCAAAGGCTTAGCCATACGGGCAGTTGGGCATCGACACCTGCCCTGGGTGAGATCAGGTTCTTTTCCGAGGAATGCTACCGTGTGTGTGGTTTTGATCCGCACGCTGGACCACCACGATACGAGACATTCTTTCAGCGCATCCATCCCGATGATCAAGCCAAAGTTAAGGAAACGGTCGAGACCGCAGGCCGTGAAAAATCGGAGTTCGACGTGGATTATCGAATCATTCATCCCGGTGGAGAGATCAGGAACATCCACGCAATTGGACATCCCGTTTTCAACCCCTCCGGCGACCTCGTTGAGTTTGTTGGCACCGTGATCGATGTTACTGAGCGCAAACTGGCGGAGGAACAAGGCGAGCGATTGCGCGAGGCGCGTGCCGACCTTGCGCGCATAAACCGGGTGACCGCCATGGGAGAACTGACCGCTTCATTGGCCCACGAAGCCAATCAGCCGATAGCCGCTGCGGTCACCGATGCCAACACCTGCTTGCGGTGGCTTACCCGGGATGAACCTGATTTGGTGGAAGCGCGCGAGGCGGCATCGAGAATGGTCAAAGACGCGGCCCGGGCCGCCGAGATCATCGCACGGATCCGGTCGTTCTTCACCAAAGGAATCTCGGAACGAGAGTTGGTGAATGTAAACGAACTCATCCAAGGGATGATCGCCCTCCTGCGCGGCGAAGCAGCGCGACATTCCATATCGATGCGGTCCGAACTGTCAGAGGGCCTTCCCCGGATCGTGGGTGATCGCGTCCAATTGCAGCAGGTACTAATGAACCTCATGATCAACAGCATTGAAGCGATGAAAAATGTCGACGGTGCACGCGAGCTATCGCTCAAGTCGCAGAGTACCGAAAACGGGCAACTGATGGTCTCGGTCAGCGATACCGGAGTGGGCCTGCCGGCAGAACATCAAGCCGACCAGATCTTTGATGCCTTCTTTACCACCAAGCCTGACGGCACCGGGATGGGACTTCGAATCAGCCGCTCCATCGTGGAATCGCACGGCGGCCGCTTGTGGGCGACCGTCAATTCCCCGCGCGGCGCGACTTTCCATCTCACTCTACCTGGCAATGTAGAAAGTCAGGACTGACCCTCGCGTTCTTCATACCAAAGTATGATTGCGCACGTTCGGGTGCGGCTGCTAACTTCTTAGCATGGCCGTCCAAAGAAAGACGAAACTCGTGGCAATCGTAGATGACGATGACTTGATGCGCAGCGCCTTGCAGGGCATGCTCAAATCGGTTGGATTGCCCTCGCAAGCTTTTGCGTCAGCCGAAGAATTCCTGACCTCCGGGCAACAACACCAAACCGCATGTCTAATTACGGACATCCGCATGCCGGGCATGTCCGGTCTGGAATTGCAGGCCAAGCTGAACGCTGAGCATTGCCGGATTCCAACCATCTTCATCACGGCACACGGCGACACAAGAATGCGGATGCAGGCGTTGCGGGCAGGC
>Ga0210400_10005238_pt1 | contig 11043 bp, 5 predicted proteins | sample IncBWH26MmetaG_FD_155456 | JGI IMG/M metagenome (GOLD analysis project Ga0210400, IMG submission 155456) | Forest soil microbial communities from Barre Woods Harvard Forest LTER site, Petersham, Massachusetts, United States - Inc-BW-H-26-M | ecosystem: Environmental > Terrestrial > Soil >...
GCTTCTCTCCCGGCAGCAGCGAAATGTAGTTATCCTCCCAAACGACGGGCAGGATCTCTTCTCCCTTTACGCCCTTATCGACCTTCAACCGCACAAAGAGCGCCAGATTCTTGCTGGGATTCTCAATCGTAAGGTGCGTGACCGCATCCTCACCTTTGCGCTCAGTGCGGTCGGTCACTCTCAACTTCACTTTCGACAATTGCGAGATGGCCGTGAAGTCCGCGTACGACGCAGTTGGCGTCATCCACCATGTAGACTTCGCCCAGTCGAGCGTTTCCGGTTTGGTCGAGAGCCAGTAGAAATTCGATCCCACGAGCTTTCCGGCGGAGTCTGCCAGCTTTAGCACGAGGAAATAGGTGTTGCTCAGTCCGGAGACATCGGGCAGCGTGAAGATCTTCGCCGTGCTGTCGGCGGCGGCATCGACCGAATTCTCCTGCGAAAACTTCTCGGTCGCATCGAGGTTGTAGATCTTGGTTGTGAGTTTGAGCCCTTTGGCGTCGATGTACTCGCTGCTGACCACCCAGATCGAATGATCGTCGTACCCGTACAACGGATGCAGCGCTTCCATTGCCCGCTTGGCGCCGAAATATCCGCCGCCCGGACGCAGGTAGTAGTCGTACAGGTGCCAGATCATCGAGGGCCAGGCGTTGTTCAGCATCCACTGAATCACGCCAGTCGACTGATATTTATTCCGGCTGTACGCCTCGTACATGGCACGCACGCCTTCATAGGTCTGCATCTGTGACTTGATGGCGAAGTCTTCCACATTGTCCGACTTGCCGTAGCGGTTCGCCAGCGCCTCGCTGAACACATTGATGGTTTTGAACTCGCCGCCGCCCGCGTGATAGTTCCACACATCATCGATCGGCCACAGGTGATCTTTACCCACCATCGCACGAATGCTCTCGACTGGCGGAACCGCAGGCCCCATGCTGGTTTCGGTATTGAATCCGTAAGCACCGCCGCATCCCCCGGGATTGCATAGCTTGCGCCCGGGTTGGCCCTCAGGAGTATCCACCTGCCAGTAGTTGGGAGCAACGTATTCGTAGGGCCCGCTCATCTTTGCGCCACTGTCGCCAGTGACGCTGGTCTTCTTTCCGGTAGCTGACGACACCACTGGATTCGGCCACAGCAGTTCTTTCTCGATATCGAGATACATCTGCTCCACATCCGGCGGCGGAGGATTATCGCTCCCGTTCAGCCACATCACCAGGCTGGGATGGCTTCGCAGCCGGTAAATCTGATCCCGCAGCGACTGCTTGGCGATTTCAAAATCCTGCGGCTGCCAGCGCGGCCAGCGCTCCCAGAAATCGCAGCAGCACCATCCCGCCATCACCAGAATGCCCTGATGATCGGCCAGGTTGTAGAACTCTTCCGTCTCCAGCTTTCCTTCCAGTCGGACCGTGTTCAGCCCCATGTCCTTCACGTAGCGGAATTCATCCTGCAGTCGCTCGGAGTTCTCGCGCAGCATCATGTCGGGAGTCCAGCCGCCGCCGCGAATCAGGATGTTCTTGCCGTTGATGTGGAAGGCGCGCCCGCCAACCGAATTGAGGTCGGAAGTGACCTCGCGAATTCCGAACTCGGAGCTCGATTTGTCGCTGGCCGCGTCGCTGACTTCGAATTCCATGTTGAGCTTGTAGAGGTTCGGCGTTCCCATCTGCGCCGGCCACCACAGCCGCGGATTCGATACGACCAGTTGAGAAAACTTGTCAGGCGCGAACGTGACATCCTTGGACTCGTTGGCCGCGAGGTCCACGTCCTGCTCGAAGGTGATGTTCTCGATCTTGCCTTTGAGCTTGCCCTTTACCGCTTGATCGGTACCGTTTTTCACCTGCGCCGTGACAGTGAGTTGCGCACTGTCGTTGGCCGGCGGATTCAACTTCGAAACCACCGTCGGATAGCGCAGCGCGACCGGTCCGCTGGTCGTCACATACACTTCGCGCCACAGTCCCATGTTCTTGTCGGGCGGCGCTGGATTCCAGTCGACGAAAGTGATGGCCAGATCGTGATCGGTGGGTGCGAATGCCTGCACCGCCAGCACATTTTCGGCGCCCGTTTTCGCCGACGAGGTGATGTTCAATTCGTACGTCCGCCAGGCTCCAGCAACGTCGTCCGACTTCGCAATCTGCTTTCCGTTCAGAAAAATATTGGCGCGGTAGTTGATCCCATTGAACTTCAGCCAAATCGTCTTCCCTTTGTACGACGCTGGAATGGTGAACGGCTTGCGATACCACCAGGAGACCGCGTAGGGGCTGTCGGACGCCATGGCAAGGTTCGAGAAATTAGCCCCGATCGGATAGTTCACACCGGGGAAGCTGCGCAGGTTCGTTCCGGGGAACGGGTCAGGCAGAGACTTGTCCCTCACCAAGGCTGCTACCACTGTGCTCGGAATGGTTGCCGTATGCCATCCCTTGGGAGCGAAGCCCGGAGTCGAAATCATTTCCCCCTTGGCCTCGACTTTCGCGGAAGTCTGCAGGGCCCAGCCCTCGCGGAGTATCAGCCTGCTTTCCGCCGTCGGCTTTTCGGTAGGTGCGGCCGGGGTTTTCTGCTGGGCTGCCAGGAACGAACTCAACAGGAATTGCGTCAGAAGGAAGACAGTAAGAGACAGAGGCTTGCCGGGTTTCATGGGGCTCCTTTGCAGGTGCGCGTCGTGATTGGCACGAAGAACTTGGAAAAAGCTGCGCAGAAAGGGATAACACTTCTATTAATTCGTTTCAATAGCGGATTTTGGGCGTGCTGTGGATTCCATTGCCCCGGCCGCGCCGGATTGTCGGTTCCGAAAAGAAGCCCAAGCTGCTCCCTTCTTCACGTTGCTCTTAGCGTGTTCCGGAAGTCCGCGGCATAACTGCAGACGCTTTGAAGGGCGCGGCTTCAAGCCGCGCCGCAGCCCAGCCCTCAACTCTAAGGGCTTTAGCCCATGAGGGAACGTCCGTCTAACAATACCAACATCGGTTACTTTTGCCCTGAATTTACGGGACACGACACTAGTTTATAATTAACAATTCGCCTGTCTATCCCGGAGTGACAAGAACATGATTCGCTTTCTACAAACGTCTGGCCAAACCACGAAGTATATCCTCGGAGGCTTGTTGCTGATCATCTGCGCCTCGATGGTCATCACGCTGATTCCCGGCGGGTTGGGAGGAGATGTCTTTGGCAATGCCCCCGGCAAGGGCGTTGTCGCCAAAGTGGACGGCAACGACATTTCCGCCGATGAGGTTCGCACCACCGCCAAACAGATGCTGCAGCAGCAGATGCAGGGAAGCACCGCCAACATGAGCATGTTGCTGCCTTTCTTTTCCCAGCGCGCCGCTGAGCAATTGATTACCCGACAGGCACTGCTCAGCGAGGCAACCCGCATGGGATTGCGCGTGACCCCTGAGGAAGTGAAAGAAGAATTGCAGCACGGCCGTTACGCCGCGACCTTCTTTCCCGGCGGCAATTTCATCGGGGAACAGGAATACGAGGGTATGCTGAGTCGGGCGAATCTGACTCCCGCAAAGTTCGAAGAGTCAGTCGGCCATGACCTTGTCCTGACCAAACTTCAGGCGCTGATCTCAGGCACCGCCAGCGTGAGCGATTCCGAAATTCATGAGCAGTTCGTAAAGCAGAATACGAAGGTCAAATTCGACTATGCAGTCTTAAAGCAGGACGACATCAAGAAAGGCCTGCATCCCACCGACAGTGAGTTGAAGGCCTACTATCAAAGCCATCTTGCCAGCTATGCCAACTCGATTCCCGAAAAGCGCAAGGTGAAGTACGCCGTCATCGACACCAACAAGGTCGAGAGCGGTGTAACGGTTACCCAGGATGACCTGCAGAACTATTACCAGCAACACCGGGATGCGTATCGCGTGCCGGAGCAAGTGAAGGTCAGCCACATCCTGATCAAGACGCCTTTGCCTGGTCCAGACGGCAAGGTCGACGAGAAGGGAGTGGCGGAAGCGCAGCGCCGTGCCGAGGATCTGTTGAAGCAATTGAAGGGTGGCGCGAAGCTGGAAGATCTCGCCAAGAAATATTCAGAAGACCCTGGCAGTGCGAAAGAGGGCGGATCGCTCGGCTGGATCGGCCGTGGACAGACCGTCGCCGAATTTGAGAAAACTGCGTTCTCGCTTTCCAAGGGCCAGATCAGCGACCTGGTCAAGAGCAGCTACGGCTTTCATATCATCCGGGTTGACGACAAGCAGGATGCGCATATGAAGTCGCTGGACGAGGTGAAGACCGACATCGAGCCCGCTCTCAAGCGTCAAAAAGCTCAGCAGATTGCGCAGCGCCAGGCCGAGAGCCTGCTAAGGGACGCGCGCACCCAGGGTCTCGACGCGGCTGCCGCCAAGCAAAGCATTCCGGTAATCACGTCCGACTTCTTCTCCCGCCGCGACATGCTGCCGGGACTAGGTCCGTCCCCTCAATTCATGGAAGCGGTTTTTGCGGCGCAGGAAAAAGCTCCACCCGACCTGGCTTCGACCTCGCAGGGAACCTCGGTTTATGAACTGCTAGCCATCAAGCCCCCGGCCACGCCGACCTTTGAAGAGATTCGCAGCCGCATCGAAGACGAATTCAAGACCGAGCAATCGAAGACTCTGCTGACGCAAACAGCTCAAGAACTCTCCGATCGCGCCAAGGCCTCCCATGATCTGAAGAAGGCGGCGAAAGAGCTCGGCGCCACGATGAAGACCAGTGATCTGGTTCTGCCCGATGGGCAGGTGCCAGAAGTCGGTTCCATGTCCGGCCAGGCTGCGGTGGCGTTCACCATGAAGCCCGGAGAGATCAGCGTGCCGATCAGCAGCGGCACGGATGCCGCGGTACTTCAGATCCTTGAGAACCAGCAGCCCACCGATGCGGATTACGCCGCCAAGCGCGATCAGATTCGCGATTCTCTGCTGCAGGGCAAGCAGCAGGAGCGCTTTGGGCTGTTTGTCTCGAACCTCGTCGATGAGATGACGAAGTCCGGCAAGATCAAGCGGAATCAGGAAGAGCTGAAAGCGCTCGCCCGCGCCGGCAGCGAGTCCGGAATGTAGCGGCAGGTCATGTCCTTTGCTCGTGCCGCAGGCATCTTACTGCATCCGACGTCATTGCCTTCATGCGGCGGGATCGGCGATTTCGGTCCCGCCGCGTATCGCTTCGTAGACTTTCTTGCGTCCGCCCGTCAGGGCGCCTGGCAGGTTCTGCCTTTGGGCCCGCTGGGCTACGGGAATTCGCCCTATTCCTCGACCTCCGCTTTTGCTGGAAACCCGCTGCTGATCAGTCTTGAACGCCTGGTCGACCATGGCTGGATCGACCACAAACAACTTGATACGCTTCCCTCCGCGTCCGGTCCCGTCGAATACGACCACGTTTTCACGCAGAAACTTCCGCTCCTGTTTGAGGCGGCGCACCGTTTCCTGAAATCCGCTTCCCAGGAGGCCCTTGGCCGTTTCGAGGCCTTTCGGGCAGAGAACGCCTGGTGGCTCGATGACTTTGTCCTGTTCGACTCGCTGCGCGCCCGCCACAAGCTCAAACCCTGGAATCAATGGCCGCACGAACTTGCCTCTCGGGAAACAGCCGCACTGAAGAAGGCTGCGGAAGAACTCGCGGATGACCTGCGAGTGCGGAGCGCCTTGCAGTTCGCATTCTATGAGCAGTGGCGCGCGTTACGTCGATATTGTGCGGAGCGTGCCATCCGCATCGTGGGCGATGTTGCCATCTTTATGAACCACGACAGCGCCGATGTCTGGACTCATCCCGAACTCTTCCGTCTGGATGGCCAGTTGGACCCCGAGGTGGTCGCCGGAGTTCCTCCCGATTTCTTCAGCAAGACCGGACAGCGCTGGGGAAACCCCTTGTACCGCTGGGATGTCATGAAGCAGCAGGGCTATCAGTGGTGGGTACAGCGCCTGCGCTGGGCCACGCAGCATTGCGACTACATACGCCTCGATCACTTCCGTGGCTTCGATCAGTTCTGGGAGATTCCCGCCGCCGATCCAACTGCCGTGAATGGCCGCTGGGTCGATGGCCCGCGCGACGATTTGTTCCTCAAGTTGCGCGAGGCCTTGGGTGGACTCCCCTTCTTCGCCGAAGACCTCGGCTACATCACGCCGGAGGTGCATGCCCTGCGCGACCGGCTGCAAATTCCTGGGATGTCGGTGCTGCAATTTGGTTTCGGCGACGAAGGCGCGCACATGTATCTGCCGCATCGCGCCGCGGGAAAAGTTGTTTACACCGGGACGCATGATAACGACACCGTAGTTGGCTGGTGGCACTCTGGCGCCGCTGAGCACGAACGCCGCAATGCCGAATCCTATCTCGGCCGCTGCGAAGATGGCATCCACTGGGCGTTCATTCGCGCCGCTCAAGGTTCGCCCGGCTGCCTCAGCGTTGTCCCAGTCCAGGACATTCTCGGACTCGGCAGCGAAGCCCGCATGAATACTCCCAGTCTTCACGGCGGCAATTGGCGGTGGCGCATGCAAGAGAACCATCTGAATGGGGACATTGCGTCAAAGATGGCGTTGCTGGCCGAAGTGGGCGACCGTCTCCCCAAGCCATTCGCATCACAATCGAACGACAGCTTTTTTGCCTGAGGAAGATCCTCTTCGCGGAGGATTGGTTCGCCAGTTGGAAAAAGTACCTGACATATGAGCTCACATGTCTGCAGTACGATACTCGTGACATGGACAGGAATGCACCTGCAAAGCGGCAAAACAATTCCAGCCGCTGATGTGACTTGTCCGCTCAGCAATCCCAACACAGCGGGAGTGCTAACGGTCGTGCGCATCATTGCCGAAAACTTGAACCATTCAGGAGCTGGACGCGGAGTCGCCACTTCGCCTTCCAGTACCCAATGCCAGCCTTGCAAAATCCAATTGCTTTCCGGGTCTCCTTCTACTGCATCTTCAGGCGGGCAAAGGTAGCCTAGTCTGTGCGCTTTGGCATCAATGATAACGATGTTTCCCGTTAGGCTGCCTATGTTCTCCGCGGGTGCTCCACTCCTCTTCAGGTATTGTCTCTCAACAACTTGCAGCGCGTAGCGGTGTGACCAACCACAGAAATAGCAAGGTTAGTCATATTGAACCTTCTGTTCTTTCGCCCTTAAGGGTCAATCCGGCAATTCGATCCGGTCGGGATGCTTCTTATCCCGCTCGTGCTCCTCGGCAAGGACTTTTTCGAGCCAGTATGCTTGACGGTCAGCGACCGATTTATTCACAAACGCCGGTGAATGATAGATGACGAAGTCGTCACCGCATGCGTCGCACCGTAGGATCCCCATGGCTTGAAAATCGGCGGTCGCCTCGGCTCGCGTCAGGTCCTTCTTTATTGCCACTGCTTTCATGCGGTCAACTTCTCCGAGTCGGCAGACTTCATTTGGGGCTTTGAGGTCATCCTTTCGCTTCCACTTGCGGCGAAAGTGAGGCAAGGCTCCCATCATCTCTGGACCCAGCTTGCATCAGGTCGATGATCATCGCAAACAGATGGTTCCGGGTCTCAACTCTGACTCCCGCACGAGTGATGTAGCGAATAATGATGTCGACACCGGCTCCCGCCGGCCTGAGATTAACCGACGGCATGGCGCTAAACTGTGGCGAGCCTTCTTCGTGCGTCACCCTCTTCCATTCCGCTTCCGCCATTTTCGCATCCGCTTCCGTTGTCTTCACCGTCGCCTCGTAAATCCCCTTGAGAAGGGGATGAATACTCGTGCCGGGAGGAACACTTACCTTAATCTCATCCCACATCCACTGTCCCACTGTTGAGAAGTTGAAATACTTTCCGCGGATCGCATAGCCGTTTAAAAACGAGACTTTTCTTCCCGTCGGATGGCCATGGGCGGTCCAGTTTCCTGTCTCCAGCAGCCAGGTGCGGAACAGGCCGAGCTGTACCACCTCGCCGCCGACACCATCAATCTCGACCCAGTCTCGAACCCTCACACCGTTAGGCGCCATCAGAACAAACCAACCGCAAAATGCCAGGATGAAATCCTGGAAGACGACCGTCAGGCCTGCGGTCACCAGGCCGAGGATCGTTGGCATCTGTTGTGGTACCCCGAAAATAATCAGCAGGATCAGTAATAGGCCGACCATCTGCGTTCCCAGACTTAGAACTGTTTTCAAAGTCTGCTTTTGGCGAGGATCGTGAACGATCCTTTCCAACGACAATTGGAGTCCCCATCCGGCCAGGACCACCAAAATACAAATCGCCGCAATCAACGCGAGTGACTGCAATATGAGGTGAATTACGATCTTTTGCTGTAACTCGACTTGGTCTCCCCATTGTCCGTAGAGGGACACCAGCTGCTGCTGGGCTCCCAGACGATCGTGGAGGATGCTTAAGATGTTCTGCCGAGCGCTAATTTGTCGCAGCCGGTCGATTCGTTCGGAACTTGATTCTCCAACGGCTCTATTGCCAAGGCCGGCGAGTTCCGTCTTCATGTTTGCCTGATCGCCGGTCAGTGCGGCCACGTCCGCCTTGGCCAATTGCTCAGCCTGCGCAATCAGTTGTTTCCGGTTGCCGAGGGATCGCCACGTTGATAGCTGCTGGGCAAACGTCCTGTATTGTTCGGCTGATGCGACAGCAGTCTGCCCGTCGTCCTGAGAGGCGCGATCCCTGTACTGCTTCATGGCTTCCTGGCGCGCCGCCAGTTCCTGCTGCACGTTGACTCTCTGATCTCCGCTTTCGCGGGCGAGGTCCTCGATCGAATCGGACAGCTCGGCCTGGTCGAGGCCAAGTTGGGCCTTCGCAATCTCCAGGTCGCTGGCGTTGGAAACTGCGGCTGCTGATTTCGTACCCGCGGCTGCACTTAGAGCAGCGATCCGAGCCCCGTCGTTCTTGATGGTCTCTTGAAGCTCATTGACTCTTTGCTGCAATGCCAGCGCCTTACCGTTCAGATTTGGTTTTGCGAGGCTGGCCTGCCTGAGTGATTGCGAGAAGGCCTGGTCGACTTCGTGATCCGCGAGGCGGTCGGCGTCGCGGGCGAATTTCCTCTCCTCCGACGACTGTGCCATGGCGCCGAGAGTCGCCGCTGTCTGCCAAGGCCGTTGATCCACAATTCCGAGAGGCACATAGGCTCCCGTCCAACTCCCCTTCTTGGCTTGCAAGAACGGAAGGTAAGCCATTACCCCGCGAGTCATAAACGCACCCACAAGGGTCACGGCCAGCACAATCAGCATGACTAGGACAGTCAGCCTGAGGGACCGACTCATAAGCACACCTCTTCATTTAGACCTCTGGTTGACTTTATCGCAAACGGAGCACAAACTGAGCCGCTTAATGCAGATGCCCCCGGGCGGTTGCACCCGCTGAAGTCCAGCGCCTTTTCACGGCGCACTGTTACGCCACCTGCGATAACACACACGAATGAGGGAGAAATTTTGGACTAGGTGGCATGCGGTCGGCTGCTCACTCCACTTCCCCAAACACTTTCATCCTGCTTACCACGTGGGTGTGCTCGAATGCGCTGTTCTCCAACGACATGGACACTTGCCGGTTGATGACGAATGCGGCACGAATCCGGAACTCGGCGCCAAGGGTGGCAGGAAACCACACTCCATCTGGCTGCCGCTGATACCAGAAGCGCGGCGAGGGGCGGTCGAAGCGTTGCTCCGCACTTCGCGCAAAAGATGAGTCCAGCATCAGCGCGAGTGCCGCACTGTGGGCAGATGCTTTCGTCAACGGAGTTTCGAGTTGCGTCGTCCATCAAAGACGTATGATACTCCTCAGGAATCAGCGCAATCGCGATCTCCGGCTATGTCTAAACAACTTCGCGCACTTGGGACTCGTCGATGATCTCAGATAGTCGGTCAGCAGGCATTCGACCAAATTGACCGATTGCCCAAGCCCGGCGCACAAAAGCAGGATGTGTCATGAATAGCTCTGTCACTCGGTCGCAGTACGTCGGTGCCTGAGTGAAGCGATACAGATTGGCGAGGGCGTGAATCGCCGCTTTCGGGTCTTGCGTAAACTCAACGCTCGCTCTGTCGGCAGCGTATTCAAAACGACGCGAGAGAAAGTAAAACGCAAGAGTCGGTGCGAATATGACGGAGATGTCGAGAAGAGGTCGGACTGGAGTCAAAGCTGGAGGCAGGAAGAAGCACGTCACCGCAAGGATTGCATAAACGACCCCAAATATCAGGAGCTTCTTGCGACCATGCTTCTCCTTTACGTGCCCTAGTTCGTGCCCAATCACAAAATCGAGTTGAGCGCTGTTGAGAAACTTGCCGTAATTGTCGGTCACCGCGATGCTTTCTGAGAGTCCGTAAGCATTGGTCAGGTGCCCTCTGCCAGCCGGGACAACGTACACTCGCTTTAGGGGCGTCTGCATATTCTTCGCCATGACAAACGCCCGCTTGTAGAGTTCACCAGACTTAACGCGTTGCAGCTTCATGCCCTCAGCCAGCCTGAAGCGCAACGTTCCAACAATGGCAGCTATCGCTGCGGCAACCAGCCACAAGATACCGACTATCCTTCGGTCGTAAATTGCGTCGAACCCAGTGGCGACGAGCAGTAGAGCGATGCTTGGCGAGACTGTCCGCCAAAGCACCAACCGCAGCAGATCGCTTCCTGTCCATCGCCGTCCCATGAACACTCTATCGAGGCAGTAGCAAATCGACTGGACAACAAAAACTATTCCGATTGGTATCACCCAGAAAAGGGCGACCTTTAGCAACGCCACGTCAATCCAACGTAGATGAAGCGCCAGCGTTGAAACAATCGACTTTCCTCGCAAATCCCACAGCGCCCACCAAACCGCAACCATTACCAGTAGGACGATCTGAATCCAACGCCGAGAGGTTATCCACGACGACGTTTTTTCGAAGCTCGTCATTGGCTTGGATACAGAGTGTAGCTTAACTCCTCGGCTCCTCGGTGTACTCGCGCTAGAAAGCGAACCCGTCGATCGAGACTCTGAACTCTGCCATAATGTCTGCCCATGTGCGGGCGCTACAGACTCTCGCGAAGGAAGCAGATCATCGAGGAACATTTCGACTGCTCGAAATGGGACGATGACTGGTCGCCGCGCTACAACATCGCCCCCACCCAGCCCGTCCCCGTCATTCGTCAGAACCCTCAAGAGCC
>Ga0210400_10005239_pt1 | contig 11036 bp, 7 predicted proteins | sample IncBWH26MmetaG_FD_155456 | JGI IMG/M metagenome (GOLD analysis project Ga0210400, IMG submission 155456) | Forest soil microbial communities from Barre Woods Harvard Forest LTER site, Petersham, Massachusetts, United States - Inc-BW-H-26-M | ecosystem: Environmental > Terrestrial > Soil >...
ACGATGGAGCGGCCGAGCTGAGTACGGCGGAGGATCGAGAATCGATATTGGAAGCCGGCTTTCAGAATGCCGTGGAGGGAGGCCGCGTTGGTAGCTCCGCTGAAGATCCAGGCTGGGCGGCCTTCGAGGCGGAGTTGGGCTGCGGCTTGGCGGATGGCAGCGGTGTAGTGGCCGCGTCCGCGCTCGGCGGCGGGAGTCCAGCAGTCGAAGATCATCGCCGCGTTTGAAGACGAGGGCTCCAGGTTGTGCTCAATCTCCGCCAGACGGAAGCCATCGTAGTTGTCGATCCAAAGAAAATGGATAGGGCGTCCGGTTTCATCCTGCAGGAGAAAGCCTGACGCGCCGGGTTGAGCGAGGCGTCCGGCACAGCGCATAAGGTAGCGAAGGGTCGGCGGGTCCTCGGCGTTAAGAATCGAGCCTTCCACCAGATGCTCGCGGGTCAGCGGTATTAGCTGAGTCGTAGAAGGATCGTCCGCTGGAATGTCAGGAGCTTCGAAGAGCAACACCTCATCCTGCGAAGCGATTGATCGCACAACTTTTCGCGCGGAGTATCGGGCAGTGGCGGCAAGCCCGGTTTCGCGGACGCGCGTTGCCACCGTGCCATACGAGGCTCGGGCTTGGCGGAGTTTTTCCCCGAGTTCCGGAAAGCGTGCCGCGGTAGTGCTCACCATCTGGCGACCCACGCTGAGGACGTGCCTGGGGAATCCGCGAGACAGACGGACGTAGCGAGTTTCCCGCATCTCATTGGCATAGCGATCCTTGTAAGACTCATCGCCGAGGCCGAGGTCCATCCATTGCAGCGAACTATCCTTGGCACCTTCTTCCACTAAAAGGCGGAGCAGGCAAGATCCGGGGGACACGTGCGCGTACTCCATTTCGAAAGTGGGCAAATACCAGAACCAGCTGCCGCCAAAGCGGAAGCCGTAGTTCCAGGCAACCGGCCTGCCATCGATCTCCAACTGGCTGATCTTGAGCCAGCCCGATTGAGAGAGCAGATCGCTTAATTGTTGGAGGAAGGCGCGGCGGTCTGGGCCGACCAGCGGGCTGACGCGGTTACTGGCGAGAAAACGCGAAATCTGCGCCGAGACAATCGACTCGAGGCTGGCTCCAATCTGCTCCGGTTCGGTGAGGTGAATGACCTTGATCGAACCGAGGTCGGTGAGGCGCTTCAACGCGCGTTTCTCACGGCTTTTTCCGGCCAGGGAGCGGAGGAGCGTTTCGCGCTGCTTTTCGCCTCCCATGTGAATGACTCCGCAGTTGTAGGCGGTGCGCGAGGTGACGTAAAAGCGTTGCGATCCGGCCACACCGGGAAGTTCCTGAAGCGTGGCAGAATTTGCCGGGACGTTGGCCAGGACAAGATCACTGAGACCCAGCTTTTTGAATTCTTCCAGAAGGGCAAGGACGACGGCTCTGCGATTTTCTGGCGTGCTGACGATGTCGCAGTAGTCGGCCGTACTGGAGGTGAGAAAGAAAGCGGCTCGGGGCGCCTTGGGATCGATGGCCAGCGCTACGACGCCGGCGAGCTGATCGAAGTCGTATACCAGAAAAAGCAGTGTGGAGAGATGGTTATGGAATCCGCGGCTGGCGGCCAAAGCCCATTGGTAGGTGAAAAAAACTTCCGGGTTCTCCATCGCGAGCACCAGCGTGTTCCACGCGGCGGAGAGGTCGGGATCTTCCGGAATTTCTTTGAGGACGGTTACGCGCACAGGTTTTCACGCACTGAGTTCAACCGGAAACCAAGCATCTGCAAGGATGACGCATTCTGGCTGCAGGCGCAAGCCAGCTACGCTCCCACGGCGCGCTGCAGGCGAGTATGAAATCCGCTGAGGTGGGCTGCGTACTCAGGGAGAGTCATATCCGAGGTGACGTGGGTCCGAGGGAGCGCAAAGCGACCGGGACGCTGGGCGGCACCATTCTCGTGCCCGGGTTCGCGTCTGGATTCGCTCCTGGGCTCGCGCCAACTTTCGACGTTGAGGAACGCACACGAGAAGCCAGCCTCTTCCGCGAGGCGAAATCCCCGTTGGCCCATCGTGTCAGGATTGCCGAAGGGATAGGCAAAGGCCCAGACCGGGCGTCCAAGCGCGCGTTCGATCTCGATTTTGCTCTCCTGAATCTCGCGACGCGCTTCCTCATCGCTGCATAAAGAAAGGATGGGATGGGTCCGGGTGTGGGCTCCGATGGTCATTCCTGCAGCCGAGAGTTGTTTGAGGTCGCGAGTGTTCATAAGGCGCCAACGTTGTTGGGAAGGGGCGGGCGGCGGTCCGCATTGAGTACGAACCAGAGCCATCCAGCTGGCCCGCGCTTCGGCGTCGAGCTGCGAAGCTCGCCTAAGCGTGCTCCACCATTCGCTCTGAAGATTCTGCGAAGAGACAGGTAGCGGGCCGTCTTCAAGAGGAGGCCGCAAGTCCAGGTTCTCAAGCGCCCGATTGCGCATTAGATAGTAAAGCTCGTGGTACCACAACATCCCCGGGTCATCGCGACACGAGGCCGCGGTCACGAAAAAGAGACACGGGACATCTTCGCTCTGAAGTATGGGAAGCATCTCCGTCAAGTTGTTGCGCAGGCCATCGTCGCAGGTCACCAGAACGGAGCGTGGTGGAAGCGGCTTCTGGTGTTCGATCGAGGCGCGAAAGTCTTCCGGATGGATGACGCGATAGTGCGTCTTGAGGAATTGCAGATGCTTGCGAAAGGTCTGGGAGTCAACCAGGGGTCCATCGAGAAATTTTTCGACGTCGGAAGAGTCGTGGGAAGGGTCGGCAGGGAGAAGGCCGTGGTAGTTCACGACCCCGTAGCCGCCGATGGGCGGAATCCGGTTGAGCCATCCCGTGCGATGCAGGGCCGGATAGACCGCGTGCTTCAAGAGTGGACTGACGAATCGCATTCGGAGGAGACCGAAATCGTATTGTAACAACCGCGTTTGGGACGACCCCTGCGGTGTTGAGCGCCCGTCGCGGTTTCGTCATTCAAGCGTTCACCTGCCAGAGAGCTATTGTTGCGGCAATGGCTTGACCAGCGCCTGAAGTTGCGAAAAATGCTCCTGGATTTTCGCATTATATGGTTCGGCGTCGTGGGCCTCTTTGACCAGCGCGAGCCCATCCTGAGGCTTCCCTAGCTTGTAGAGAACCCATCCTTTTGTGTCCTTGAAATGAGGGTTTTTCGCGTCCAACCGAAGCGCGCGATCAGCCAGCGAAAGCGCTTCGGTCAGCCTTTCGCCACGCTCCGCAAGCATGTAAGCGAGGTTGTTGTAGCCGTATGGAAACGTGGGGTCAGTCAGCATTGCCTTCCGATAGCTCGCCTCTGCATCGTCATAGCGATCCATACTTTTATAACACCAGCCTATGTCGGCGTAGGTCAGAGCCTGAGAAGAAGGGACCGGCGTCTTCGTGAGATAAGTGTTGAAACTGTCGATTGCCCTCTGGAACTGACCGGTTTGGGAATAGGCGTATCCACGCTTGAAATACACTTCGGGCTTGTCGAACGTTTGTCCCGACACCTTGTCGAAATAGCGCGCTGAGGATTCGTAATCTCGCGCGTCGCAAAATAGTGTAGCCAATTTGAGATAGATATCCGGAGGCGCGGGGGATCCCTGTGCCTCGATTTCATCGGTCGCGTTCGCCAGATTATGGATAAGCAGATCGCGGTCGTACCCGGTTTCCGACGACTCGTTTAAGCTGTCAACTATGAACTTGAACGATCGCTTCCCATTCTGAACGAGAACCCGGCGGGCGCTCACCTGCGTTTTCAGGTCGTCGCTACCGAGTTGCTCCCGCAGCGCTCTAGCGGTGTGTATGTCGTATTCGCCATGTTCTCCAAACACGAACTTCCCGCTGGCGGCGTAGACACTGAGGGCAGAGAGCCATTGCCAGCGGGGCGCGATATCTCTACCGTTTGCGGCGATGTCTTCCCACGGAATCCTGACTCGCTCATTGCTTGGTCCGCGCATGTAAATGTCACCGAGCTTTCGGACTGGGTCGTCGCGATTTTGCTCATACAACAGCGTTATAGAGGTCCCTTGGAGATAATGGCTAGACAGGTCTACCTTGAAGGTTTTGCCGATAACCTTCGACTCTAGGGCGCTACCGGGCCCGACGCCGGAAGGGACTGGCGGCTGGCTTGCATAGACGCGATAGTGGTGTTGGAACCTGAAGACCAGTGTCGTGATGTGCTCACGAGGTAAGAGGATCCACGCGAGATCATACTTGCCTTGCTCTGATGCCCCCTCGTTTTTCCTCACGCTTGAGTAAAGATCAACATCGGGCGACTCGGGGGTGAGTTGCTGTACCACCTCCGGCGGATCGTCTGATTTTTGAGGGCTGACAGGCTGGTCCATGAGATTGATGACAGTCCCCTTTACGTAAGTCCTCTGGATATAAAAGAAGGTGGCGTACACCCAAACGACCGTGGAGACCGCCATCAGGCCATAAGTGGTTATGACCACGGACGTATGGACTTTACGAAAGTAGCCGTGGTCGTCAGCGGTTGCCTTCCGCAAGTTCGCTACCGCACGAGATTGCTGCCAAAAAATAAAGATAGCCGTCAGCGCGTACACCCCATGGGCGGCCAGGACTTCCGAAATGCGGGTCAGGTTACTGATATTCTCGGCCTCCATGCCTCCTCCTCGTCGCTAACTTATTTTCGAAACGCTTGTCCCCAAATTGAAAAGGGGCCACGGCCATGGCCGTGACCCCCTCACAGATGTGATAACTCTTACTCCTTTCCCATAATTCTGTCTAGCCCCTTTCGTGCCATTTCTTGCTGGTTTATCGCGGTAGCGGCTCTTTCATATTCGCCAAGGCATAGGCCAGCACTGCCATCGCTGCGGCGTTTTCCCGGAGTTCACTCGGAACAATCTTGTCCAAGGTATCGGCCGCGGTGTGGTGGTAATTGAAATAAGTGCGACCATCTTGCATGACGCCGAAGGCGGGAACTCCGGCTTCGGACATTCCGGCAATATCGGCTCCGGGAGGATAGGTGCTGGATTGCAGGACCGTCGCGCCGATGCTCTGCAGAACGGATTGCACAGGGTGAAGCGCGTCGCTGGCTGCGGGGCTGGCTTTGATCTCGAAGCCCAGAGGATGGGCAGCGCCAGCGTCGCTCTCGATGGCGGCGACGTGATGAACTAAATCGGCGGCGTATTCCGTCGTGTAAGCCTTGCTGCCGGTGCCTCCGGTTTCTTCGTCCATCCAGGCAATCACGCGCAACGTGCGAGCTGGCCGCAGATGGAGGCGTTGAAGTATTTCGGCAGTCTCCATGGCGATCACCACTCCTGCGCCGTCGTCAATCGCTCCAGTGCCGAGGTCCCAGGAATCGAGATGCCCGGAGACAACTACGATCTGCTCGGGATGTTCCGAACCTCTGAGGTCGGCGATCACGTTGTAGCCGGTTTCGTCCGGCAGCTTCTGGGGAGTGAGAGTGAGATGCATACGGACTTTTCCCTGAGCGGCGAGGTGGACGATGAGGTCGGCGTCTTCGGCGGCTACAGCACCGGCTGGGATTCCGGCGGGAAAACTGAAGCCGGTGTGCGGAAGGCGATAATCGGCATTGCCTACGGAGCGGACGAGGCAGGCGGCCGCGCCCAGATCGGCCGCGGCTTTCGGTCCGGCTCCGCGATAACGCACGGCCTCGCCGTAGGCGGCAAAGGCGAGTCCCGCGGCGGCTTTTTGCTTGTCGTAGATCTCGTTAAAGAGAACGATCTTGCCGGCGACTTTGTCGCGGCCGAGAGCGGCGAGTTCTTCGAAAGTGTTGACTGTCACAACATCGGCAGTCAGGCCGTCGGCGGGAGTCGAGGTGCTTCCGCCAAGTGCAGTGAGCACGATCTTCTGTGTCGTGCCAGGAACCATGCTGGGATACTCAACAAGCGCAGCGGCTTCCGCGCCGCGGACCCAGTGCGGCACCGCCACCGGCTGGAGGCGGACCTCCAGGCCCAGCTTGCGAAGCTCCCCGGCAACATATTCGGCGGCGGCATGTGCCTGGGGCGAGCCACTGGGACGCCCTCCAATGTTTTCGGAGAGATACGCGACCTGGCGGTAGGCATAGTCGTCATTGAGCGCGGCGGCTTTGATGGCGGAAAGCTGCTGCAAAAGCAGCGGAGGGAAATTTTGCTGATCGGTTGCGGAAGCCTGCGGCACGGCCATCCGCGACGTGGGAGACGGCGGCGCTTGCGCGGGAGCCTGAGCCGCGGCGAAAAGTGTCGATAAGAGTAAGAGTATGAAGGCAATCCGGGGGCTGAACCACGAGCGGGAGTCAAGTGTCATAGTTGCTGGTCAGTGTATCTGAGGCGAGCGACCGAGGAAAGCGCTTGACCTCCAGAGCAAGCTCACAACCTGCTTCGCATGGCCACCAAAAAGTGTGGCCCCATTGCTGGGGCCACGTTTAAAGAGGCAAAGTTGGTAGGCGATGTCAGGAAAGGCAATGTGAGTTGCCGCTCCGCCAGCCGGAGCAGCAACTCGGGAAATTTGGTGAAGAGAAGAGAGTGAGGGTCATTCTTTTGGTTGCGGCCTCTTAGTTACAGAGTGGAGAAGCACTTGCCGAGCCAAAGCCCGGAGAGTCGGTGACTGGAATCTACCGAGTTAGTAAGTGGTTGATGGCGATGGGCTTACGGCGTAATCGGCCGCTGGTAGCGGGTTTCGGGTGGCAACGGAGCGGGCACGAACAAGTGCATAAGGCTGCACATTGGTTGCATCGGAAGGGCGCAACCCTATGCTAAGCCTCAAGCCTCGCAGTAAAGGTCTGGGCCAGCCCAGTGCCCGGCCAGGCATGAATATACCATGGTATAGTGGTATATTCCGAGTTGGAGATACGCTATGTCTCGGGCATTCAACGGCCAGATTCATGTCAGAGTTCCGGCCAGCATTCACGAAGAAGTCGCCAGGGAGGCCTTCGACAAGGGGACTTCGATCAGCGGAATTTTGGCGCAGGCGCTGATCGTGCGGCGGGCTCCTAGAAACGTCGATCCGTGGAAATCCATCGAGGAAGTGCAATCCGCCAATCGGGAAGTGCCGGCGGCGGAAGTCGAGAACACGGTCGCCAAGGCCGTGAAGGCTGTCAGGAAAGCCCGGCGCGGGCTTGATTTAAAGAAAGCAAGAATCTGACGTGGGACAAGTGGGAGTCGGACCGCGTCTGGTCATCGACACGAACGTCTTTGTGAGCGGGCTGATTTCGGGGGACGGACCGCCGGGTCGGATCCTAAAAGCCGTGCAGAGCCATCGAGCCATCCACCTGGTTTCCGACCCGATGGTGGAAGAGTATTTGCGCGGGCTCGACTATCCCCGCATCCGGAGATTCAGGAAAATCACCGATGCCTTCGTCGCGGACATCGCCGCTTATCTGGTTTATCAAACCCAGCGGGTCGAATTGCGGTCGCGGATACGAATGAGTCCTGACCCGGATGACGATGTGTTCCTGAATACCGCAGTGGATGGAAGGGCGACGCTGCTGGCCACCGGCGACAAGACAGACCTCCTCGCGCTGCGGAGAGTAGACAGCATTCCGATTGTATCGGCGCGCGAGGCTGTGGAGAGGATGGAGGGTTAGTTCTTACCGCGCTGTGAATGATTTCGCGCTCACGGTTCGGCGTGGGAATACGGATGGAAAGTCAGAATGCCCCACCCTCTCGCGAAAAGCGCGAGAAGGGTGGGGCATCGAATATCCCAGGAGAATTGACCTAGCTGTTTCCCGCCACCGTCCGCAGCTTCCCGGGCAGGAAGTGGTACGGGGGCCATGGTCCGCTAATGGCGACCTGGCAGTTCTTTAACTGCTTGGCGGCCGTGTTGTAGCGGTTCTGGTATTTCTCGACAGACTTGGAATCGATGAGGTGGGCAATATCGATGAGCATGCCTTGAGGGGCGACCTTCTTGCAACTCACTTCTTCTTCCAGCGGGTTAAACAGCTTGTGCACTTGTACCGAAAGCGCCCGCGCCTTGGTCTGGCGCTCACGCTCGCGGGACGCCTTCACGCGCAGCTTCGAAAGATAATCGCCGCCCACCGTATCCGGCAGGACGACATCGATCATAGCCTCCCGCAGCGATCCGTCGGTGACCGTCAACTTGATGTGCATTTCGGACTTTCCCCGAAGCCTGGCGACGCTCACGCCAAAAGCCCGCCGGTTTACCCGGACAGCCTGGCGAAGCGCATCATCGCTCTCAAAGATGGTTCCGAAACGGAACGGCAGCACTGTAGAATTACGGAAACAGCCGCTGACCACGCGGGCGTGGTCGATGACCGCTTTTTGATCGAGTTCCGCACTATTCGGGTCGTATTCGCTCACAATCACAGCAAACTCGCCGCTGGGATAGCTGAGGACAGGGGCTCCGTTCACGCCTTGGACATTTTCAATTACAAAAGGGCGTCGGGAACGGGTGCCGTTGGGAAGGGTCTGGTGCTCGGTAAGGCAGTATGCATACCACGACATATCGAACTCTCCGAACCGGGACGGAGGCTGACGGGCGGCCTCGTTATGTTGTTTTGCACATGCTGCGAATCTGGAAAGTTACTTAGCGGTACAGGACCGATCTGGGAAACCTACTATCTGCCCCGTAGCCCATATTACTAAGGTTTCATCCGAAAATGCAACTTTTTTGTAGCAAGAGGCATCGCACCCGGATTTTTTCGCCAGAAACCAGCCGAACTGTCATGTTGAGCCGAGCTGTGAGGAGAGCGAAGCGGCCCTCGCTGCGGAGTCGAAACGTCCCTAAGATCTTGCACGCAGCTGGTTTACTCGTACCTCAGGCTCTCCACCGGGTCAAGCTGCGAGGCCCGGGCGGCGGGGACGGTGCCGAAGATCACGCCCACAACCGAAGATACGACGATGGCGATGATCGCCGAGAGGCCGGATATGGGAACACGGTATTCAGTAAGAAACCGTATTGAGTAGGGGATGGCGTAGCCAATGACGATTCCGGCGAAGCCTCCAATGAGCGAGATGAGGACGGCCTCGGCGAGAAACTGAAAACGGATTTCGCGGTTGGTGGCGCCGATGGCCTTGCGGATGCCGATCTCGCGGATGCGGGAGGTTACCGTTGCGAGCATGATATTCATGATGCCGATGCCGCTGACCAGCAGCGTGACCATCGAAATCAGAAGTAGCACCCAGGTCAAGCCGGTGGCGATTCGGTCGGCCATGGAAAGCAGCGCGGTGAGATTAGCGACATCGTACACCGACTCCGCCCGGTGCCGCGACTGCAGCACACGCTTGATCTGCGCCGTCGCAGAAATCACCATCGAGGGATCTTCCATGGAGAAATACAAAAGTTTGACGTTCGGTATCTCCATGAAATAGCGGCTTACGGAGTAGGGGATCAACATGGTGTTGTCGACGATCTCCGACTGGCCGAAAGTTTCCACCCGCTCTTTGAAGGTTCCGATGATGGTGAAGGGCAGTCCCGTGAGCTTGATGACCTTGCCCACCGCGGATTGCGTTGAGCCATACACTTCGATCGCCATCTTCTCGGTGATCACGCCGACCTTATTGTGAGCCTGAGAGTCTTCCTGATCGAAGAATCTCCCCGAAGGAATCACGAGATTGCGTACGCGAACATACTCGGGATTGACGCCGAGAATAGTGACGTCCTTCTCTTTGCCGTTGCCGACGGGAACGCGATCGGAAAGTTGGGTTACCGGCGAGGACGCGACGATGCCGGGAACGACCTCCTGCACCGCGTGAAGATCGTCGACGGTGAGCGGGTCGGGATTGGAGTTGCTGATGTGCGGAGCGCCGCCCAGATATTCCGCCCAGATTTCGTTGGTGCCGATGGCCTGAATCTGGTTGAGGACGAACTGTCGTCCAGTCATGCCGATGGTGACGACCAGTATGAGCGACGCAGTTCCGATGACCATGCCCAGAGCGGTGAGGATGAAGCGTACTTTGTTGCTGCAGAAAGTGTCGAAGGCGAAGGCCAGGATCTCGCCGAAGGCCATCTTGGGGCGAAGGCGATCCGGGATGAGAGCGGCTGCCATCTTCACTTTAGACTACGTAGCGGGATCGAAAGGCGCAAGTAAATGCCGCAGGACTGGTAAAGACGGACGCCGGGGTTGGCGTCCCCACATGGGCATTTCGGCAAACGCATGTTCGGTTGTGGCAAAGTAGAGGCTGATCTTTATCGGATTTCCGACCGCAATCAACGTGAGCGAAATTTCTTCTGACAAGCACAAGTCGTTGGATTTTTTTTGGCTGCTGATCCTGACCGTGGGCGCCTTGCTGGTGCAGGGATACCATCCCTTTGCGGAGGATGCGGAAATCTATCTGCCGGGCATCGAGAAGATCCTACACCCCGAGTTGTTTCCCGTGGGGCAGGAATTCTTTTTGTCACACGCGAGCATGACGTTGTTCCCAAATTTTGTTGCCTTCACCCTAAGGCTGACTCACTTGCCGCTGGAATACGGATTGTTCGGGTGGCAGTTGGCGTCCATTTTCCTGCTCCTGCTGGGGTGTTGGGAATTGTCCGGCCTGTTTTTCGCGAGCGTCCGAGCGCGGTGGGGCGGGGTGTGCCTGGTCGCGGCGCTGTTGACGATTCCGGTCGCTGGCACGGCGCTCTACATCATGGACCAGTATTTGAACCCGCGGAATCTTGCGGCCTTTGCGGGAATCTTCGTGCTGGCGCGAACCTTGGAAAAGAAATATGTGAGCGCGCTGTTGTGGCTGGCCTTCGCCGCCTGCATGCATCCGCTGATGTGGGTGTTTCCTTTTTCGTTCTGCGTGTTGTTCGTGGTGCTGGACAGATTCGAGAGCCATTGGAAGAGCACAACGGCGAGCGTGCTCGCGAGCCTGCTGTGGATACCGTTGTCACCGGCGACTTCCCCGGCGTATCACGAAGCCGCGAAAGCGCACGGCTTTCATTACATCCAAAACTGGGCATGGTATGAGTTGCTTGGGATTGTTGCACCCTTGACCCTCTTTTGGTGGTTTGGACATGTTGCTCGCTCCCGGCAGTGGCGCATGATCGAGCGCGTAAGCCGGGCCTTCATCATGTATGGCTTGATCTATTTGGCTGTGGCTCTTCTGATCGATCTTCCCGCGCGCTTCGAAGCACTGGCGCGTC
>Ga0210400_10005240_pt1 | contig 11035 bp, 11 predicted proteins | sample IncBWH26MmetaG_FD_155456 | JGI IMG/M metagenome (GOLD analysis project Ga0210400, IMG submission 155456) | Forest soil microbial communities from Barre Woods Harvard Forest LTER site, Petersham, Massachusetts, United States - Inc-BW-H-26-M | ecosystem: Environmental > Terrestrial > Soil >...
CTGTCGCCACGCAACCAGTCAGCCGCGTTGACCCTTGGTACTTCTCCTTCGAACGCCGGATTGCTCCTGAGCCCTGATGGCTTCCTCCGCGACACGGTTGAACAGCGCCTGATCGCCCATTGCGTGGGACATCAGCAATCCACCTTGGACGGCGCTCGAAAAGACCAGCGCACGCTTTTCCGGTTCGCCTGCGCCTGATCCCGCGAAGGCGGAGATCAACCAATTTCGACAGGCAACAAAGTAGCCTTTGAGGGCCTCCCCAACGGGCTCCGGCAGGCCGGCGTGCTCGGCGGCCAATATGCCACACAGACAGATTCCAGCCTTCGACAGCCTCTTCCTGTAGGCGTCGCGCACGGCACCAAGCTTGTCGGCCAATGTTCGATCATCCTCGGCGTCGCCGAAGGCCGCCAACATTTGCTCCTGATAATTCCTCATTAGCCTGACGCCGAGATCGGCCTTCGTTGGAAAATAATAGTGCACGCTGGCGCTCTTGATCCCGACATCATCGGCAAGATCGCGAAAGCTGAACCCGTAAAAACCGGCCCGCCGTATCCGTGCCTCGGCGGCCCGCAGAATTTCATCCCTCATGCATCCACCACCCGAAATCTATCTATCGATAGATAACCGCTTGACAGGCATTTTGCCATGCGCTTATCGTCTACCTATCGATAGATAGAAACCGGAGGGAAGCGGCCATGACGGCGTCCAACAAGGAAATCGTGCTCGAAGTCCTCAAGCGGGCCTTTATCGAGCGAGATCCAACGGTCGTTGAGCGGCTTTTTGGCGCGAGCTACAAGCAGCACAATCCGGTCATCCCGGATGGTGCATCAGCCATTGCCGGTATGATCCCGACCCTCACCGGCTTGACCTATGAGCCCGGGATGGCTGTTGCGGATGGCAGCCTCGTCATGGTGCACGGGCGCTATACTGGATGGGGACCAAAGCCGATGGTTGCGGTCGACATCTTCCGTGTCGAGGACGGCAAAGTCGTGGAACATTGGGATGTGATGCAGGAGGAAGTTCCTGCCGCAAACACTGCGAGTGGCAATGCCATGTTCACGAAGCCCTAGTCGATTGCACGAACCGAGCGTAACAACCCGATTATAAAGGGCTTTTTGAGGTGTGGGACTGTAACGCGCGGGAGAGCGCTGCAACCCATGAAAAAGCCCGCCAGAGGCGGGCTAATTCGTGGATCTGATCCAAAAAAGCTTGGTTGCGGGGATAGGATTTGAACCTATGACCTTCAGGTTATGAGCCTGACGAGCTACCGGGCTGCTCCACCCCGCGATAAACCGTTGCTTGCCCCCTCAAAAACCGATTTCCGAAAAGGATTTTTCCAACGCCCGAGGGCGCCGATCGATCCTGTCCGGAGGCTTCCTGAGAAGGCGACCCCGGGCAGTGCCCCTGGGTGCGAGCGGTATGTACCAACGCGGACCGGCTTTGGAAAGGCCCTCAAGCCACCTTTTCCAGTTTTTATGACGGCTAAATTACGCGATTCCGGGGCGAAATCGGCCCCGCAAGAGAACTCTTGCCAGAAGTTCCACAAAAGCCCAGCCTTAGCCCCAAAAACAAGACCTCAAGGGAAACGCCATTCGAGGGGAAACGCCATGGACCAGCCATTGAAAAGCCCGGGCCAGAATGCCCTGGACGATGCCTTTCACGCCATGTTCGAACTATCGCGGACCATGCCCGCGCCGGATCTGGCCCTGCGGCTTGACCGGCTGGCGCGGCTGCGCGCCATTGTCTCGGACAACGAGACCCGGTTCGCGCAGGCCATCTCGGCCGATTTCGGCCACCGCAGCACCACCGAGACCGCGATCGCGGAAACAATATTGGTGCTGGGCGAGATCAAGCACGCCGCCAAGCAACTGAAGAAATGGATGGCGCCGCAGCGGGTTGCGACCGCGCTGCAATTCATGCCCGCCAAAAATCGCCTGATGCCGCAGCCGCTCGGCGTCGTCGGCATTATCTCGCCGTGGAATTATCCGCTGCAACTGACGCTGGCGCCGGCGGTGGGGGCGCTGGCCGCAGGCAACCGCGTGATGATCAAGCCGAGCGAACTGGTGCCGCGCTTTTCAGCCTTGCTGAAGGAAGTGATCGCGGCAAAATTCGACCCGACCGAAATGCTCGTGACCGGCATCGACGACGATATCGCCAAGGCCTTCGCCGCGCTGCCGTTCGACCATCTGATTTTCACGGGCTCGACCCGTGTCGGCCGTCTGGTCGCCGAGGCGGCGGGGCGCAACCTGACGCCGGTCACGCTCGAACTCGGCGGTAAATCACCCGCCATCATCGATCGCTCCGCCGATCTGACGCAAGCCGCCGAGCGGATCGCCTATGCCAAACTGGTCAACGCCGGCCAGACCTGCATCGCGCCCGACTACGTGCTGGTGCCGGAAAGTCAGTCGCAGGATTTCGCCGACCAGGTGCAGGGCCATATGCGGCGCATGTTCGGCACCGATCCGGACAACAAGGACTACACCTCGATCGTTTCCGACCGGCACTATGCGCGCCTCCAAAGCCTGCTGACGGACGCCGCCGCCAAGGGCGCGCGAATCATGCAGGTGGCGCGACCTGACGACCCTGCCTGGAAATCGAAACGCAAGTTTCCGCCGACCATCATTGTCGGCGTCACACCGGATATGACTATCATGCAGGAGGAAATTTTCGGACCGCTGTTGCCGATCATAGGCTACCAGGATGCAGGAGAGCCGGTTGCCTACATCAACAGGCATGACAGGCCGCTGGCGCTCTATTGGTTCGGCACGGACGATGCGGCGCGCGACGAGGTGCTGGCCCGCACGGTGTCCGGCGGCGTCACCGTCAACGACTGCCTGTTTCACTTTACCCAGATCAATCAGCCGATGGGCGGCGTCGGCGCCTCCGGCACCGGCGCCTATCACGGCGAATGGGGCTTCAAGACCCTGAGCAAGCTGAAGCCGGTATTTTTTCGCTCGCCGCTCAACCGGCTGGCCGATCTCTACCCGCCCTATGGCGCCAAGATCGCGCGGCTGGAGAAGCTGCTGCGGTTCATGTCGTAATTCAGGGTTGTCATTCCGGGGCGATGCGAAGCATCGAGCTACGATGTGCAATTGCACATCGGAGAATCTCGAGATTCCGGGTCTGGTCCTTCGGACCATCCCGGAATGACGAACAAAAAGTAAAAACGGGGGGATGGGGATGGGCGTGACGGACACTTTTGATTTTGTCGTGGTCGGCGGCGGCTCCGGCGGGTGCGCGGTGGCGAGCCGGCTTTCCGAGGATCCCGCCACCTCGGTGGCGCTGCTGGAGGCCGGAGGCAAGGACGATAATTGGGTGGTCACTACGCCCGGCGCGCTGATCCTGATGTTGTCCGGCAAGGTCAACAATTGGGCGTTCGATACCGTGCCGCAGGCAGGCCTCAACGGCCGGATCGGCTATCAGCCGCGCGGCAAGGGGCTCGGCGGCTCGTCCGCGATCAATGCGATGGTCTATATCCGCGGCCATCGCAGCGATTACGACCGGTGGGCCGACCTCGGCAATACCGGATGGTCCTATGCCGATGTGCTGCCCTATTTCAAACGCTCGGAAGACAATTCCGAACTCGATGGCGAGTATCACGGCAAGGGTGGCCCGCTCCATGTCTCGGGATCGCGGTCCGACAATCCGGTGCGCGAGATCTATCTGCAGGCCGCGCGCGAGGCGCAATTCCGCATCCGCGAGGATTTTAACGCCGACGAACAGGAAGGCCTCGGCGCCTACCAGCTCACGCAGAAGAACGGCGAGCGCTGGAGCGCGGCGCGCGGCTATATTCACCCCTTCATGGCCTCGCGCGCCAATCTGCGCGTCGAGACCCATGCGCAGGCGACCCGCATCCTGTTCGAGGGCAAGCGCGCGGTCGGCGTCGAATACCGGCAGGGCAAGGACATCAAACAAATTCGCGCCCGCCGCGAAGTGATCGTTTCCTCCGGCGCGTTCCAGACACCGCAACTGCTGATGCTGTCAAGTGTCGGCGACAGCGCCGCGCTCGCCAAACACGGCATTGCATCGACGCATCATCTGCCGGGTGTCGGACAGAACCTGCAGGATCATCCGGACTTTGTTTTTGGTTTCACCTCTGACGCGCCGCACTTCGCGGGCCTGTCATTCGGCGGCATCGCGCGAATCTTCAAGGGCATCGCGCAATACCGGCGCGAGCGGCGCGGGCCGATGACGTCGAACGTCGCCGAATGCGGCGGCTTTCTCAAGACCCGGCCCGATCTCGACGTGCCCGATATCCAGCTACATTTCTGCATGGCGATGGTGGAAGATCACGGCCGCAAGCCGCGCTGGGGTTCCGGCTTCTCCTGTCACGTCTGTTTGTTGCGTCCCGAAAGCCGCGGCAGCGTCGGGCTGCAAAGCGCCGATCCATTCGCTGCGCCGGCGATCGATCCGAATTTTCTCGGCGAGGAGGCCGATCTCGATGCCATGGTCGCGGGCTTCAAGATGACCAGGCGGTTGCTGGACGCGCCCGCGCTCAAAGCGCTGCAAACCTCCGATGTATTCACGGCGGGCGTCGAAACCGACGACGACATTCGCAAGGTGCTGCGCAACCATGTCGATACCGTCTATCACCCGGTCGGCACCTGCAAGATGGGCGTCAACGATCCTCTCGCGGTGGTCGATCCGAAACTCAGAGTATATGGGCTCGACGGCCTGCGCGTGGTCGATGCATCCGTGATGCCGACCCTGATCGGCGGCAACACCAATGCGCCGACCATCATGATCGGCGAGAAAGCCGCCGACATGATCAAGGCGGAGATACGGGTGGGATAATGGGCCGCCTATAAAGTCCTCATCCTGAGGAGCATCGCCAACGGGTCGCGCGAATGCGCGCCCGATGACAGGCTCCGCGATGTGTCTCGAAGGATGGCCACAATCTCATGGTTCGAGACGGCGCTAGCGCGCCTCCTCACCATGAGGACCGGGTGTTCCCTCAACCCAGGTCCTCGTCCTGAGCAGCGCTTGCGCGCGTCTCGAAGGATGGCCACAATCTCATGGTTCGAGACGGCGCTGGCGCGCCTCCTCACCATGAGGACCGGGTGTTCCCTCAACCCAGATCCTCGTCCTGAGGAGCGCGCTTGCGCGCGTCTCGAAGGACGAGCGACACGAACCTCCTCATCCCTCGAGACGCCGCTTGCGCGGCTCCTCAGGATGAGGATAACGCGCGCGTCTGCTTCCTCACGTCAGCAAGAACCCGCCATCCACGGTGACGACGCTGCCGGTCATGTAGCGCGAGGCATTCGACGCCAGCAGCAGGATCGCGCCGTCGAGATCGGATTCGGCGCCGACCCGGCGCTGCGGAATCCGCTTTGTCAGTTTCTCGCCCGCTGGCGTCGACCAGAAGTCGTGATTGATGGCGGTATCGATATAGCCGGGCGCCAGCGCGTTGACGCGGATGCGATTGCCGGCCAGTTCCAGCGCCATCGCCTTGGTGCCCTGGATGATCCCCGCCTTGGATATCGTGTAGGGCGAGAGAAATTTCATGACGCCGGAACCAAGCACGGAAGCGATATTGACGATATTGCCTTCCTGTTTGCGCGCGATCATTCGCCGCGCCATTTCGGTGGCCGCGAAATACGCGCCCTTGAGGTTGGCGTTGATGACGGAGTCCCAATCCGCCTCGGTTTGATCGACCGCGAGTTTCTCCACCGCGATGCCGGCATTGTTGATCAGCACGCTGACCGGACCCAACGCGGCCTCGGCGCTGTCGATCGCCTTTCCGATCGAGGCGACATCCGTCACGTCCATCTGCACCGCGACGGCGCGTCCGCCCTGTCCTCGAATCTCATCTTCGAGACTTTTCAACCTGGTGGTCTGGCGCGCCGCCAGCACGACCGCGGCGCCATGCGCGGACAGGACCCGCGCGAATTGTCGCCCTAAACCCTGGGATGCACCGGTGATGAATACAATTTCTTTACTGACGTCGAATAAGTCAGACATGGCGAGTTCCCCGGAGATGACAGGGTTCATTGATACAGACGATTTTCACGATCACAAACTCGATTTGTTGACCAATAACGCGTCGCGCACAAAGCAAGAAGATACCGGTCATGAACAGCTTCGACGCCGCCATCTGCATCGGATTGCTGATTGCCGTGGTCACCGGCTTCAACGCCGGCTTGCTGCGCAGCGGCGTGACGATACTGGCCTATTTGATCGCGATGCCGGTCACGGTCTGGGCGATGTCGATGCTGTATCGCGGGATCGGCATCGAACTCTCGCTGACGCAGAATTCGCCGTTTTTCTTCGGAATTTTTCTGGTGATCGGCCTGGTGCTGGGAAAATTCATGCGGATGGCGGTCGATGACGCCATTGGGCCTGCTGCCGGCATTGGAGATCGCCTCGCCGGTGCGGCGCTTGGCGTCGTGCGCGTGGGCCTGGTCGCGATCACGCTGGTGCTGGTCTTCGATCAGCTCATACCAGCGGACCGCCAGCCGGCGTTCCTCAACGGTTCGCAGTTGCGGCCGCTGCTGTCGGAGGTCGGGGAAAAGGGTTTTAAATCCCTGCCACCGGATGTTACGGCCATGATCGACCGCTTCAAGCGTGAGCAGCGGATATAGCGGTTCGCAAATCCGCCCGATCGCGGACCGCAGTCTTTCCTGATATGCATTTTGGCCATGCGATAGTTCCTTGCCGTGATCTCTTATCAGAGCCGCCGGCCTTGGCTAAGATGGCCTTATCAGGCTACAAAAAATCATCTGAACCGACGGGAGTGAGACAGTGGATCTTGGGATCAAAGGCCGCCGCGCAATCGTATGCGCATCCAGCAAGGGTTTGGGACGCGCCTGCGCGATGGCGCTGGCCGCCGAAGGCGTGCATGTCACGCTGACCGCGCGGGGCGCGGAAGCGCTGGCGAAAACCGCCGGCGAAATACGTCATTTGCATCCCGGCGTCACGGTAACGGAAGTCGCCGGCGACATCACCACCCCCGCGGGCCGCGAAGCGGCGCTGAAGGCCTGCCCCGATCCGGATATCCTGGTCAATAATGCCGGTGGCCCGCCGCCCGGCGATTTCCGCAACTGGACCCGCGACGACTGGATCAAGGCGATCGATGCCAACATGCTGACCCCGATCGAGCTGATCAAGGCGACCGTGGATGGCATGATGGCGCGAAAATTCGGCCGCATCGTCAACATCACATCCGCCGCGGTGAAGGCGCCAATCGAGGTGCTGGGATTGTCCAACGGCGCACGCGCCGGCCTCACCGGCTTTGTCGCCGGTGTTGCGCGCAAGACCGTGATCAACAACGTCACCATCAACGCCCTGCTGCCGGGTCCGTTCAATACCGACCGGCTGCGCGGCGCGGTTGCAAAGGCGGAAGCGGAAAAGCGCGGCACCACCGTGGATGCGATGCTCGCGGAACGGGCGAAACTCAATCCCGCCGGCCGCTTCGGCGAGCCTGAGGAATTCGGCCTGGCCTGCGCTTTCCTGTGCGGCGCCAAGGCCGGCTTCATCACCGGCCAGAACATCCTGCTCGACGGCGGCGCCTTCCCCGGCACGCTGTAGAAAGCATCACCGAGTACGAAAGGCGCGGCCTGTATTGACGCCGCGCCTTTCGCTAATCATTGCACCGGCGTGGTGCGCTCGTCGGTCCACGACACTCCGAATTCGTCGAGGCCTTCAGCCAGAAAATCGCCGAGCAGCGGTTCGCCGAGCAGGTAGCGCGCGGTCCGCTCATTGCGCCCTTCCGCCGCTTCACGGCGCAGATCGTTCCATTCCTCGATGGTGCCGTCGCCGCGGCCAAGCCGCACCAGCGCGACCAGATCGATCTGTTCGTCTTCGGTCAGGGCATCGATGAACTCGGTGATTTCGCGAACGACCGGATCGCGGCCGTTATCCTCGAGCAGATCGATCATATCGTCGTCGGACCCGTTGGACCCGGCATTCAGATCGGACGCCGCATCCTTGACATCGAATTCTCGCGCTTTCTCGATCAAAAAAGCGACTTTTTCGGCTGAAATCGCTAGTTCCGGCATCGCGCGCTCCTCGCTTGGATGATCCCGATAACGCCCGTCCGCGCAAGATGATCCATTGCGCGCAGCCGCGGAAACCAGCATCTTTCGCCGCAAGAAACGAAAACACAGGGAAGGATTGAGGGAAGCGCCGCATGCAATGGAAGGTGGGCAAGGTCAAGATCACAAAAATCGTCGAGTTGGAGACGACCGGCAGCACGCGCTTCATCCTGCCGTTGGCCAGCAACGAAGAAATCCGCAAATTGCCCTGGCTCATTCCCCATTTCGCGACCGAGGAAGGCCGCCTCAAGATGTCGATCCATTCGCTGGTGGTCGAGACGCCCTCGCGCCGGATCGTGGTCGATACCGGGCTTGGCAACGACAAGGAAGGCCGTATCGCGCCGGGCTGGAATCACCGGAAAACGCCCTTCCTCGATAGTATGACGGCGGCCGGTTTCCCTCCTGACAGCATCGACACCGTGCTTTGCACCCACCTGCACGTCGATCATGTCGGCTGGAACACAAAACTCACCGGCGGCGAATGGGTGCCAACCTTCGCCAATGCGCGCTATGTGTTCGGCAAAACCGAATACGAGCATTGGCGCGACCACAGCACGGCGCCCGACAAAGCGGCGGTATTTCACGACTCCGTGAAGCCGATCGCGGACGCGGGCAAGGCCGATCTCGTCGCCAGCGATGCCAGGCTTTGCGATGAAATCACCCTGATCCCGACGCCCGGCCACAGTCCGGGCCATATGAGCGTCCACATCCAATCTGCCGGTGAGGAAGGCCTGCTCACTGGCGATGTCGCCCACCATCCCTGCCAGATGGCGCATCTCGACTGGTCATCGACCGCCGATTCCGATCCCGCTCGATCGGCCGTCACGCGGCGCGAATTGTTCTCGCGGTTTGCCGACACCCCGACGCTGGTCATCGGCGGGCACTTCAACGCCGCCCGCATCAAGCGTGACGGCGCTGCGTTCAAATTCATCGTCTAGGACGGGATCGCGAGACCGCGGCGCGGACAGAAGCAGCGAAGCGCAGTCAGCCATTGAATTTCACCCGGTGCTGTTCCATGAAACATCCAAGCAACCAGACCACCCCAGGGAGTAGTGAGACATGAAGCTCGTTCGTTACGGAGCCATTGGACAGGAAAAGCCCGGTTTGATCGACAAATCCGGCCAATTGCGCGATCTGTCCGGCCATGTCCGGGATCTCGATGGCGAGGCCTATGCACCGGCCTCGCTGGCCAAGCTCGCTGCCCTCGATGCCGCCAAGTTGCCTGCCGTCAGCGGCAAGCCCCGGCTCGGCGCACCCGTCACCGGCATCTCGAAATTCGTCGCGATCGGACTGAACTATACCGACCATGCCAAGGAGACCGGAAATCCGATTCCGGCCGAGCCGATTTTCTTCCTGAAGGCCAATACCTCGCTGTGCGGCCCGAACGATCCGGTGGAGAAACCGCGCGGATCGACCAAGCTCGACTGGGAAGTCGAAATCGCCGCCATCATCGGCACCCGCGCCAAATATGTCTCGGAGGCCGACGCGCTCAATCACGTCGCCGGCTATTGCGTCTGCAACGACGTGTCCGAGCGCAATTTCCAGATTGAGCGCCTGGGTCAATGGACCAAGGGCAAGTCCCACGACACGTTCGGCCCGGTTGGCCCGTGGCTCGTCACCAAGGACGAGATAGCGGATGTGCAGAAACTGTCGATGTGGCTCGACGTCAACGGCCAGCGCCGCCAGACCGGATCGACCACAACCATGATCTTCACCATGGCGAAGTGCATTTCCTATGTCTCGCAGTTCATGACGCTGCTGCCCGGCGATATCGTCACCACGGGCACGCCGCCCGGCGTCGGCCTCGGCATGAAGCCGCCGCAGTTCCTCAATGTCGGCGACGTGGTCACGCTCGGCATCGAAGGACTCGGCGAGCAGCGGCAGGAAATCGTTGCAGCGTAGAGTGAGCATTAATCGCCGCGACAAGTGCTGGTCCCGCCATCCCGCGTCTTTCGTGCAACTTGCAGTTAAGACGCGGATGCCGGCACATCCGGTGCGAAGACGTGCTTCGCACTTTTGGCCGGGCACGACGGCTTTTCCCTGAGGTAATAATCACATGAAACTCACATATTCCGCAGCCTCACCATTCGCCCGCAAGGTGCGGATGGCCGCAATCGAACTCGGCCTGATCGACAAAATCGAATTCGTGCCGACGGCCGTAGCTCCGGGCCAGCCCAACGATGAATATTCGCAGATCAATCCGCTGAAGAAACTGCCGGCGCTGATTACGGACGATGGCGACGTCATTATCGATTCCTATGTCATCGTCGAATATCTCGATGAGCTCGCCGGCGGCGGAAAATTGATTCCGGCGTCCGGAGCGACGCGGTGGAAGGTCAAGAGCGATCACTCGCTGCTCCAGGGCATGCTCGATTCCATGCTGCTGTGCCGCTACGAGAGAATGGTGCGGCCGCAGGGGTTGCAGTGGCAGGCGTGGTCCGACGATCACTGGAACCGGGCCTGGAATGGCATGGCGCGCTTCGAGAGGCAGACGGATGTGCTGTCGCGCCCGCTGGATATCGTACAGCTGGCGCTGGTTTGCGTGCTCGGCTACGCCGATTTCCGCTTTCCCGATTGCGGCTGGCGCAAAGCCTATCCGAAGCTCGACGCATTCCATGATAGGATGCTGAGCCGGCCGTCGGTCAAGATCTCGGTACCGCCACCGGCCTGACGCGGAGGAGTCGACATGAGTCCCAAGCTTGCCGTCGGCGACCTTACCATCCATCGCATCGTCGAACAGGAGACCACCTTCCTGCCGGCGCTGGAGCTATTGCCCGCCCTGACGCCGGATCTGCTCGCGCATAACAGGTCCTGGATGCAGGACGCCGGCGCCATCGACGCCGAGGATGTGCTGATCCTGTGCTTCCAGTCGTATGTCGTGAAGACGCCGCATCACACCATTCTGATCGACAGCTGCATCGGCAATGACAAGCCGCGGCCGCTGCGCCCGAAATGGAACATGAAGACCGACAACACCTATATGCGCATGCTGGCGACCGCAG
>Ga0210400_10005242_pt1 | contig 11034 bp, 12 predicted proteins | sample IncBWH26MmetaG_FD_155456 | JGI IMG/M metagenome (GOLD analysis project Ga0210400, IMG submission 155456) | Forest soil microbial communities from Barre Woods Harvard Forest LTER site, Petersham, Massachusetts, United States - Inc-BW-H-26-M | ecosystem: Environmental > Terrestrial > Soil >...
CGGCGTCTGGCCCGACCCGCTGATCTTTAAACAGGTGATTATTCCGTGGCTGGTGAAAACGCTGCAAGCGCAGTAAGGCAGGGGTCAGGGGTCGGTGATCAGTGGCCAGTGATCCGTAATCAAAGTAACCGGTCACAGAGACCGACGAGATTCGTTCTCGGAAGCTCGCATCAGGAAGATTCATATCAGGGCATGCCTTCAGGTATGCCGTAGAGTCCGCGGTTAGTCCGGTCGCCTTTAGGCGCTGAAGTTTCGGATCGAAGCCCAAGCCAGCGCCTGAAGGCGCGATTGAATTGGAGTGACATGTACGGCATCGCTGAAGCGATGCCCTGATAAAGAATCAAAATCCGACTTTCAGTAGCAGCCGTTTCAGTCAGCCATGACCGATCCAATCGTAACCCCAGAATCCGATTCCGCATCCCAGGTACCGCGTCGCAAGCCGCTCTACACCTCCCTCTGGGCGCAGGTACTGGCCGCCATGGCGATTGCGATCGTGCTCGGATATTTCAGTCCGGCGCGCGCCGTCGCCATGAAGCCGCTCGGCGACGCCTTCATCCGGCTGATTACGATGATCATCACGATCCTCATCTTCTGCACAGTCGTCACTGGAATTGCGGGCATGCAGGATTTGAAGAAAGTTGGCCGGGTCGGAGGCAAAGCTCTTCTTTATTTTGAAATCGTCTCGACCATAGCGCTCGTCATCGGACTGATCGTCGGCAATGTGGTCCGCCCCGGCAGCGGATTCAACGTCAACACGGCCACGCTGGATGCGAAGTCCGTGGCCGAGTACGCCGGTCAGGCCAAGGCCCAGGGTGTCACCGAATTCCTGATGCACATTATTCCTACGACGGTGACCGACGCGTTCGCCAAGGGTGACATCCTGCAGGTGGTTTTCATCTCGATCCTGTTCGGCTTTGCCTTATCCTCGGCTGGCCCGCGCGCCAAGCCGATTGTGTCTTTGTTGGAATCGCTCACCCAGGTTGTCTTCCGCGTGGTGAACATTCTCATGCTATTCGCGCCGATCGGTGCCTTTGGAGCCATGGCATTCACCATCGGCAAATATGGCTTCGCCTCGCTCGGACCGCTCGCCCGGCTGATCGCCACTTTCTGGATCACATCGATTCTTTTCGTCCTGATCGTGCTAGGCGCGATTGCCGCTGTAGCCGGCTTCAGCATCGTAAAATTTCTCCTTCACATCAAAGAAGAAATCCTGCTGGTGCTGGCGACCAGTTCGTCAGAAACCGCTATCCCGACTCTTATGGAGAAGCTGGAAAACCTCGGCTGCTCGCGCTCCCTGGTAGGACTAGTCGTCCCCACCGGCTACACCTTCAATACCGACGGCAGCAGCCTCTACATGACGTTGGCGGCTTTGTTCGTGGCCCAGGCTACCAACACTCACTTAACGTTGTTGGAACAGCTCACGATTTTTTCGGTTGCGACTCTTACCTCGAAAGGCGCCAGCGGCGTGCAGGGAGCGTCGTTCATCGCGCTCGTCGCAACATTATCAGTCGTGCCCACGATTCCAGTGGCGGGGATGGCGCTCATCCTCGGCATCGACCGCTTTATGAGCATGTTCCGCGCGCTGGTGAACATGATCGGCAACGGCGTAGCCACGATCGTGGTGGCGCGCTGGGAGAATGAGTTGGGGCGGGAGGCACTGCGGAGTAGGCTGGCGTAAAGCTGGCACTCGTGAAGGGGGAAACAGGCAGGTCATTCGATGCTGTCGTGGCTGGACTCATCAGTTGAACAGTGCCCTTCGGTCGCCTCCCATCGCCTTATACTTCTATAATGCGATTTGAGGAGCGCGAACTTAAGTCCTATGCCGAACCTGTGACTTCGAACCTGCTCACGGAAGGAGAAGTTTATTTCTCTGTCCAGTTTGCAGACGAGGACATGCTGATTCCGATCTTGGAAGCATGGGTTTTCGCAGGTCGAAAACTTGATCCCAAAGATGTGGAGGGACATCTCTACTTTCAGGACTTGGCGTCGTACCGGCAAGGTATCCGCTACGCCTCTGCCACTGCCGAAAATGCAAGCTTCCAACTAGCGACGGAGAACGGTGCTAAGCACATCTTTGAGTACGATCGCGCCCTCGATCAGCTCATGCTCTGCTCTCTGCGGAGGAAAGCATTCCGTTAGGAGTCCTGTTTCTTCGATTGTTGGTGAAATCTCGCATTAGCTGACAACTCCTGGGCAGCACGCTCATGATCGTTTCAAGCTAGGAGCTGAGCTCTATGACTCGGAAAATTGCTCTCATAACCGGCGCCAACGGCGGCCTCGGCACTCACGTCACAAAAGCCTTTCTGGATGCCGGCTTCACGGTCGTCGGCCTCTCTCCCAAAATCCAGCAGTCCGACTTCGACCATCCAAATTTCATTGCCCTTCCTGCCTCGCTCAACAGCCTCGGCGATGCGAAGAAAGCCGTAGCCAGCGTGATCGACCGCTGCGGCAAGATCGACGTGCTCGCTCATCTTGTCGGCGGTTTCACCGGCGGCCAGACCATCGCCGAAACTGACGACGCCACCTGGCAGCGAATGTTCGACGCGAATCTGAATAGCGCTTTCCACATTCTGCGCGCGGTGATTCCTGAAATGCGCAAGGCCCAGGCAGGACGCATCATCGCCATCGGCAGCCGCCAGGCGCTGGAGCCCGCACCGAAGATCGGTGCCTACAGCGCGTCGAAGGCCGCGCTGGTCTCGCTGATCGAGACCGTAGCGCTCGAAAACAAAGACGCAGGAATCACCGCCAACGTCATCCTGCCCGGCACCATGGACACGCCGGCCAATCGCAAAGATATGCCCGGCGCGGACGCCTCCAAATGGGTGCAGCCAGCCTCCGTGGCCAGCCTGGTCGTGTGGCTTGCGGGTGACGCCGGCAAAGACGTCACGGGAGCGGCGATTCCTGTCTATGGCAGCGCACTCTAGGAACTAAGGCTAGCGTCGCGGCCCTCAGTTCACGCCATGAGTTCATGTTGTCATCCTGAGCAAAGCCAAGGACCTACGCATTCTGATTGCAGCGCCTTACTTCAGACGCCCCATTAGAACCAGCCGGGTCCTTCCCACTTTGGGCCAGTAACCCCTTCGTAACCACCCCTGCACAATTTTTGTTGCACGTTAACATTCGTGCAATATCCGGCAACTAACATAGATGCAGGAGTCCTCATGGGTTCGGCGCGGACATCGAAATCGTTGCCGTTGCAAGTCGCGGCCGTCTGCTTTCGCAGGCGCGGCGCAACCGTCGAGTTCCTCCTGGTCAATACCAACGGCGGAAACAAGTGGACCTTCCCCAAAGGTTCGACAGAAGCCCGCCTGTCTCACAGTCAGGCAGCCGAGCGTGAAGCCGCCGAAGAAGCCGGCGCACTGGGAACCATCGAGCCGCGTCACTTTCATCTCTATGTCCATTCCAAGGGCGTGTTCTGGCAGCCGGGCGGTGTGCAGGAGTTTGTGGTCAAGGCTTTTCTGATGGAAGTCCATCAAACCCGCCGCCCCGACGAAGACAATCGCAAGCCCATCTGGCTGAATCCGCAAGAAGCCAAGCGGCGGCTCGCCAAGGGCCGCGAGATCAAGTACGCCCACGAACTCGAGGCCGTGATCGATCGCGCGCTTGAGCGAATTCAGTTTCACAGCGAGTTGTGGGGGAAATATACCGAGAATCGCAACGCGCGCGCGATTGCCCGCTAGGCTGGCTTTCAAAATATATCCTCAAGAATTGTGGGATACTACCGGGATGCAATTCCGCCCGGAGGCTCCGATCAGAAAGTTGCCAATCGACCTAGCCCGTATAGAGAGCGCAAAAGGGCTTTGGCTGATTGCCGTTGATAGCGTCGCCGAAACCATCGCCGGAACCACGCTTCTCGTCGGGATAACTCTTGAACAAAGCATCGACGACCAGAGTTTTCAGATGAGGCATCTCGAAGCAATGGTTGACTGCAATGCAGCCCGCGAGCCGGAAAACGGCCAAGAGTTGTTGGATCGCATTCGCAAGTGGATCGAGACTACGGACGAGGATGGGTTCCTGGACTTGACCAGCATCTCCAATTGAACTTGTCCGAGTGGGTTTCGATCTCTTTGACGGTTTTATGAGACGATGAATTAGCCTCATGATTCAGCTTTCCGGCGCCGGAAAACGTTTCGGCCACAAACTCCTGTTTGAAAATACCGACTGGCTCATCACGCCACGCGACCGCGTCGGACTCGTCGGCGCCAACGGAACCGGCAAGTCCACCTTGATGAAAATTCTCGCCGGGCTCGACTCCCTCGACTACGGCGCGCTCACCGTCGCCAAGGGAACCACCGTCGGATACCTGCCGCAGGACGGCCTCTCACTCTCTGGCCGCACTGTCTTTGATGAGTGCATGGTTGTGTTTTCTGACCTGCGCGCGATGGAACTGGAATTGGAAGCTTTGCTGCACAAGTTCGCCGAACTCGACCACGCCAGCCCCGAATATGCCGGTGTCGCTGACCGTTATCACAGCCTGGAACACGAATTCCGCACCCGCGACGGCTACTCACTCGAAGCGGAAGTAGGAAGGGTCTTGATGGGGCTCGGCTTTAGCAAGGAAGACTGGGGGCGGCAAACGGATGAGTTTTCCGGCGGCTGGCAGATGCGGCTGGCGCTCGCCAAACTTCTCATGCAAAAGCCCAACCTGCTGTTGCTGGACGAGCCGACCAATCATCTTGACCTGGAAGCGCGCAATTGGCTGGAAGAATATCTGCACAACTATCCGCACTCTTTCGTTCTGATCTCGCACGACCGCTATTTTCTCGACGTGACGGTTAATAAAATTGCGGAGATCTGGAACAAGCGTTTCTGGTTTTACACCGGCAACTACGACAAGTTCCTGTCGCAAAAAACGCAGCGTAACGAACAACTGCAAGCTGCCTACCGGAATCAGCGGGACCGCATCGAGCAATTAGAAGTGTTCATCAACCGCTTCCGTTATCAGGCGACCAAAGCCAAGCAGGTACAGAGCCGCATCAAGGAATTGGAAAAGATCGAGCGCATCGAAATTCCACCCGAAGAAAAGACGATCCACTTCTCATTCCCGCAGCCCAAGCCAAGCGGGCGAATTGTGGCCGAGTTCGAAGGAGCAGCAAAAAGTTACCCCGCTAAAAGCGTGCTCAACAACGGTACGTCACCGGCCGCCGGCGAAAAAGAAGTCTTCCGCGACGTGAACTTCCTTATCGAGCGCGGCGATCGCATCGCCCTGGTCGGGGTAAATGGTGCGGGAAAATCGACGCTCATCAAGCTGCTCGCGGGTACGGAACTGCCGACCCTCGGTGAGTTCCGCCTCGGCCACAACGTGCAGGCCGACTACTTCGCGCAGGATCAATACAAGGAACTTGATCAGGACGCCCGCATTCTCGATGACCTCGGCGCCGCATCCCCCGGCTCCACGCAAACCGAACTGCGCAGCCTGCTGGGATGTTTTTTGTTTTCCGAGGATGATGTCTTCAAAAAGATCGGAGTACTCTCCGGCGGCGAGCGTGGCCGCTATGCCCTGTTGCGCCTGCTGCTGCATCCGGCGAATTTTCTGCTCCTCGATGAACCTACCAACCACCTCGACCTCCGCGCCAAAGACGTTCTGCTCGATGCGCTCATGGAATATACCGGCACGGTCGTGTTTGTCTCACACGATCGCTACTTTATCGATAAGTTAGCCACGCGCGTGTTCGAAATCGGCGACGGCAAAGTCGAAGTCTATCCCGGCAATTACGAGGACTATCTTTGGCGCAAACAGGGCGGCAGCGCAAAGCAAAATGAAGCGATCCGCCAGCAGTTGGCCGCAACCGAACCGCCGCGGCCGCAGAGCCCTTCGAATGGCAATGAAGCGCCTGCGTCCGCTGAATCCGAGCCCGCGGCCAAATTAAAACGCATGAATCCCATCAAGCGAAAAAAGATGGAAGACCGCATTCATGAACTGGAGCGCGAAATCAGCCAAGCGGAAGACAGGATCGCCAAATACGAAACGCAGCTTCAAAATTACATCAGCGCCGAAGAGAGCCAGCGCCAGTCCCAGGAACTCGATCAGCAGAAAACCACACACGCCGCTCTGTTGAAGGAATGGGAAGATCTCGCCGGGTCGCTCCAAGCCGACTAACGGCCACACCATATGCCGCAGTCGTACACTCTCTTCCGTAATCTCGGAGGTTACTTACCTGTGTGCGATAGTGAGCATGGCCAAAGGGACACGAACGGACCAAGGCCTGAGATTTCAGACCACCGCGGGACGGCGTTGCGTTCTCAGGGCGCGACGTGACGCAACGCGGAACCCAAGGAAGGTCGCAATGCTGCAGCCCTCAGAATACTCGTACAACGGCAAATCCAACCCTCCAGCTCCGAATCAACCAAACTTCAACCCAGTGAAAACGGTGAGCGCGCCGGTCGAGCAGGCCACGATTGGCCGCACTCTCGTCATCAAGGGCGAACTCAGCGGTTCTGAGGCTCTTTATATCGATGGCCGCATCGAAGGGAAGATCAGCCTGCCTGAGAATCGCGTTACCATCGGCCGCAACGGCGTCGTGCAGGCCAATATCACCGCCCGCGAAGTCGTAGTCATGGGCAAGGTATCCGGAAACATCGAATGCACCGACCGTGTCGATATCCGCAGCGAAGGTTCCGTCACGGGAGACGTCTCCACCATCCGCATCAGCGTGGAAGATGGCGCAGTACTCAAGGGCGGCATCGAGGTGCGCAGCGGCGAACACAAGCAGAACCAATCCCAACAGAAACCGGAAGCACAGAAGGCCGCAGAGCCACCCAAAGCTATGGCCGCAACCGCAAACGCTTAATTCCCGCGCAGCAACCACTGTGCAAAAATAACGAAAAGGGGCACGAAACCACGTGCCCCTTTCTTCTTTTCCAAATGTTCAACCTCTCTGAACGCCCGTGAAGGTTACTTCTCTTTGCCCGGTTTCAGGTCTTCGCCCGGCTTCAAATCCAGCGAGGCGGAGTTCATGCAGTACCGCAACCCCGTGGGCGCTGGACCATCTTCGAATACATGCCCCAGGTGTGCGCCGCAGTTGGCGCAACGGGCCTCAGTGCGAACCATTCCATAACTCGAATCTTTGTGCTCTTCCACCTTGCCATCATCCGCAGGCTTGTAAAAGCTCGGCCAGCCTGTGCCGGAATCAAATTTGGTGGACGAGTCAAACAACGGCTCACCGCAGCAGACGCAGTGATACGTCCCCTTATCCTTGGTCTTCCAATACTTGCCGGTAAATGCCGGCTCCGTTCCCGCCTCCTGCGTCACGTGATACTGCTCCGGCGTGAGTTCTTGCTTCAACTCCGATTCGCTTTTCATCGTTTTCTCTGCCATGAATGTATGCTCCAATCCAAAATAACGAGATGCCAGTAGTCCGTTTATCCCTTCCATTGGATGTTCAACGCCCCGAAAAGTGGCGGATTCTAACAGGGGCCAACCGATGCGTGTGACATCCGTCACAAGGAAATTGTGACATCCAACCTTGTTCTCCACTGCCCTTTCAGGACAATATCGTTGCAACGTCTGCGAGTCCCTCGGGCCCGGCTTCCCCCTCAGAAGGGGCCGGGCCTTTTCTCAATCGTCTAGCTTTTCGCCAATCTTCACGTAGCTTGCCCGGAAAAACAGCAGCGGATCCCCCTCCCGCACAACCACTTCTTCCACTTCGGCGATGAAAATGGTGTGGTCACCGGCCTCCTGCGTCGATTGCAGCCTGCATTCCAGGTAAGCCAAAGCCCCGTTGAGTACGGGAGTTCCCTTCACCGTCCGTTCAAAGCGAGCCCCGGCTTCCGCTTCGGCATGCTGATGATCGCGCACCGGCCGCGCGTAATACTCAGAAATCGCCCGCTGATCCTCAGCTAAGATATTGATGCCAAATCGCTTCTTGGCATGCAGATGGGCGTGGGTGCGGGCGTTGCGGTCAACGCAGACGAGCAATAACGGCGGATCCAGCGAAACGGACGCAAAAGCATTGGCCGTCATGCCATCCACCTCGCCCTCTAAGTCGACCGTGATAATGGTCACGCCCGTGGCAAAACATCCCATCGCCCTTCGAAATTCGGTTGGAGTCAGACTCATAACGCCGCCGGCGGCATTGAGGCCGCGACTGGTTACATTACTACGGGAGCGGCTGGCTGGGGTCAATGAGTGAATCGCCTAATTACAACAGTAATTCGATGCAATCTGTTTGCACGCCTAAAATGAGCGAGAGTGAAACTGCCACTCAGGAGGGCGGTGAACAGTGAACGGCGCGTCCATGAGGTTCTTCGTATTGGTTTCATCCCTGTGTCTGTTCGCCCTTGCCTGCAATGGTCGCCGTGAGGCCGTAGAGAACACACCGCCCGACTTCACCGGGTTCTGGAAGTGGCGTTGTTCTGACGCATGGGGCGTTCAAATTAAGAAACAGAAGGAAAACCTGTTCTCGGTCTCCTTTTGTGGGCCCGGCGGTTGCTTTGAGCCGGGCACATGGATGCCGAACACGCCGATCCTAGGAGACCCAAGATACCGCTACATCAATGCTACGACACTCGAAGTTCAGCATGGGGACGGTTGGCAGCCACTCACAAAGTGCACTACGAACACCAACCCCGCGCTGGACTATTCGACGATGCCCTCTCAGTCGCCCAGCACAAAAGAACGGGGCAACTCGTACGCTGTTTCCCAACCCAGCGGGAGAATACCTGAATCTGATTGTGGCCGAACAGTAAAAATGCGAGTTTATTCGGACGCCGATCTGTCGGAGGAAACGGGCGATGTGAGTGGAACTGAGTTGGCGATCACAGAGAAGAAGGACTCAGCGATCGATGCGCTGTTGTTCCTTTACGAGGGCGCACCAAATGATGAAGCCATACCATTGGCCGGCAGCACCGCAGGTAAGCACCTGACGTTGCAAGGTAACTGGGTCGAGCACCAAGTGGAATATCCTTCGAAGAAGGAAATCGTTCAAACGCACCTCGTAACCGTGGATGGAATGCTTGATTTGGCCACGTTTCAAGGCGACCTGAAGATTGAGGGTTTGTCCTCCCCAGTCAAAGCTCGGCTTAAACGGGTTTCACAAATCTGGCTTTGCAGGAAAGCGACTCCACCACCGAAAAAGCCCTAGTTGGCGAAAAATTGCCATGGCACTCATCGACCCTGTCGTCAAAGCCCCATGATTTTTCGTCGGACGATAGCTTCCAGTAGTGTGGGATCCGTAAAATGAGGGAGATGCGGTGGTGAATGAGAGCCAGAGGAGCGGGGGGCCATGGAAACACCGAGTGAAAGCAATCCCAAATCAAATCCGGCCAAGGCCGAGGCGCATATCAAAAGTGCTCAACAGATTCTAAAGGCACTGCAAGGGAAGATCGGACAACATCCAGAAATCGGCGCGGCCATTACGAAACTGGAGATGGCCCTGAATGATCTCGCGATCCAGACTGGCGGCTTGCTGTAGCCGACGCGGTTGCGCATCCCAAGGGATCACTGTCGTAACATCACCCTATCCATCACAATCCAGCCCAGCCTATACTTGCGGCCATGCCCGGCGGTAGAAAATTTTATCCTCCTCGAAGCTGGTCAACGGTTTTTACTGGAAGTTTCGCTGATCGTGCTACTGGTTGTCCTCGCCGGGGCTTTGTTGTCCAAGTGACCTGGCTCCGGTAGTTGGCGTAACGTCGCCGTGGCGCTGATCGACACGATGCAAGCCAGTCACCCTCAGAGCCGAAGGGAAGATGCACGCAAACCAAAGCCTGAACATCGACGCAGGCGAAAATGCGTCCTACTGCTCTGTGCCAATCACGCCGTCGGACATCCAATCGCACGCCACTCCCAGGAAACTATTCGATGTGCAATACGCCTCGTCAATCTGCACATAGTTGACGCCAAAGTACAGACTGTTCTGAAAATTTTGGCCCTTTGGCTCCTTTGGACCATACGCGTGCGCACCCTGCGTAGTCTCCGTTCCGTCGAACGTATCGCTCAGGTAGAACAAGGCAGTCGCACACTCAGGGTCCTGGGGGGTAGTGCACAGTGGCTCAACGGACTCATAGTAGGTACCCGACGTGAGCTTCACTGGTTTCGGGAGTTGTACCAAGATGGTGTATTCGGGGCAGTCGCTGTTACCCCCGCAGTCATTCCCTAAATTGCGGCCGGTCGGTGTCGCAGTGCCCTCGGTCGTACCAGAGGCGATGATTTTGCCCCCATCCCCCGCCTTCATCCCCGAGCGGATCGACCACCGCGGTGTGGAAGGATCCATTACGTCTGTGTAAATGAACACGACGTTCGAGAACAAACCAGTCACAGTCCAGGTTTTGCCTTTTGGAACGGTGAACGCCGAATACACCTGTATGTTTTCCGCTGGGGGCTTTCCGACCTTCCATCCCAGGGAAACTCCGTTAGCAAAAGGCACAAAGTTAACCGATGCAATGTCAGAGTCACCGCCGTAAAACAAGCATGGGCTGCAGTAGCTGGGAGGTCCTGCCGTTTGAATCGGGTCGTGGTCAACACCCGCCTCCCCGTTCGACTGCAAGACCAATGGAGCGGATGGCATCCCTTGCGCCATCATCCGGTTGCTCAAAACCACCAGCACTGCGCAAAGCGCAACCAGAATGCTCGTGCTTTTCATGGTAGCCCCCCGTTCCGCGCCAGTGTACAGGACGCGAATCCAAATTCGCAAAAGGTTTGGTTCTGGGAGCGACTGTCCGAAATGCTTCCGGGTGCGAAGCCGCGATAGGCTTGGACCGACTGACCACTGGCCCCTGACCACTGTTGTATGATTCGATGCATCCGCACCCTACGGAACCAAGCTTTGTGACGACGACTGCCATCAGAACCAGTGCCCTGGAGAACAGTGCATCCCCGGCTACAGAACTGGCCGATCTGCAGCTTGGCTCGCCCATCTCGCGCGCCCTTGCTCTGCGCCTGATCCGCTGCCCTGACGACGATCTCCCCGCGCTGCTGGCCGCCGCCCGCGCCGCTAAAGAACAATTCAAGCCCGGAGTCATCACCTATTCGCGAAAGGTTTTTCTTCCGCTCACCAACCTTTGCCGCGACTACTGTGGCTACTGCACCTTCCG
>Ga0210400_10005243_pt1 | contig 11034 bp, 5 predicted proteins | sample IncBWH26MmetaG_FD_155456 | JGI IMG/M metagenome (GOLD analysis project Ga0210400, IMG submission 155456) | Forest soil microbial communities from Barre Woods Harvard Forest LTER site, Petersham, Massachusetts, United States - Inc-BW-H-26-M | ecosystem: Environmental > Terrestrial > Soil >...
ACCGTGCCGACCGTCGGCAAGCTGATCGAAAACGGCATCACGGAGATCCGCACGCTGTACGTCAACGATCTGGACCGTGGTCCGTATATTTCGGACACCCTGCGCATCGATCCGACCAAGACGCGGCTCGAGGCGCTGGTGGAAATCTACCGCATGATGCGCCCCGGCGAGCCGCCGACCAAGGATGCCGCCGAGAACCTGTTCCAGAACCTGTTCTTCAACGGCGAGCGCTACGATCTGTCGCCGGTCGGCCGCATGAAGTTCAATCGCCGCGTGGGCCGCGAGGAAATCACGGGCTCGGGCGTTCTCAGCAAGGAAGACATCATCGAGGTCATGAAGACCTTGATCGACATTCGCAACGGCAACGGCCACGTGGACGACATCGATCACCTCGGCAATCGGCGCGTGCGCAGCGTCGGTGAAATGGCGGAGAACGCCTTCCGCATCGGCCTGGTGCGCGTCGAGCGCGCCGTCAAGGAGCGCCTGACCATCGCCGAGAGCGAGCCGATCATACCGCAGGAGATGATCAACGCGAAGCCGGTGGCGGCCGCGGTGAAGGAATTCTTCGGCTCCTCGCAGCTCTCGCAGTTCATGGACCAGAACAATCCGCTGTCGGAAGTCACGCACAAACGGCGTGTTTCCGCGCTCGGCCCAGGCGGCCTGACGCGCGAGCGTGCCGGATTCGAAGTACGCGACGTGCATCCGACGCATTACGGCCGGGTGTGCCCGATCGAAACGCCGGAAGGCCCGAACATCGGCCTGATCAATTCGCTGGCCGTGTATGCGCGCACCAACGACTACGGATTCCTGGAAACCCCGTATCGGCGCGTTTCGAACGGCAAGGTCACGGACAAGATCGATTACCTGTCGGCCATCGAAGAAGGTCAGTACGTGATCGCGCAGGCGAATGCCACGCTCAACGACAAGGGCGAGTTCACCGACGACCTGATTTCCTGCCGGACGCAGAACGAGTTCACGCTGTCGGCGCCCGACAAGATCGACTTCATGGACGTGAGTCCGAAGCAGATCGTATCGGTGGCGGCATCGTTGATTCCCTTCCTGGAGCACGACGACGCGAACCGCGCGCTCATGGGATCGAACATGCAGCGCCAGGCGGTTCCGACGCTGCGTTCGGAAACGCCTCTGGTGGGTACCGGCATGGAACGGGCGGTCGCCATCGACTCCGGCGTCACGGTGGTGGCGCGGCGCGGCGGCAGCGTCGATTCCGTCGATGCCTCGCGCATCGTGGTGCGGGTGAACGACGATGAAACGACCGCCGGCGAACCCGGCGTCGACATCTATTCGCTCACCAAGTACACGCGCTCGAACCAGAACACCTGCATCAATCAGCGCCCGCTGGTGAAGGCCGGGGATGCGATCAAGCGCGGCGACGTGCTGGCGGATGGTCCGTCCACCGATCTGGGCGAGCTTGCGCTCGGTCAGAACCTCCTGGTCGCCTTCATGCCGTGGAACGGCTACAACTTCGAGGACTCGATCCTGATCTCCGAAAGAGTGGTCGAGGAGGATCGGTTCACGACGATTCATATCGAAGAACTCACCTGCGTGGCGCGCGACACCAAGCTCGGACCCGAAGAAATCACCGCGGATATTCCCAATGTGGGCGACTCGGCGTTGGCGAAGCTCGACGAAGCAGGCATCGCCTTCATCGGCGCCGAAGTGCGCGCCGGCGACATCCTGGTGGGCAAGGTTACGCCGAAGGGCGAGACCCAATTGACGCCCGAGGAGAAGCTGCTGCGCGCGATCTTCGGCGAGAAGGCCTCCGATGTGAAGGATACCTCGCTGCGTGTGCCGCCCGGCAGGGACGGCACCGTGATCGACGTGCGCGTGTTCACGCGCGATGGGGTCGAGAAGGACTCGCGCGCACTGGCGATCGAGAAATCCGAGCTCGAGCGGGTACGCAAGGACTTGGCCGATCAGCAGCGCATTCTGGAAGACGACTTGTTCCAGCGCGTGCGCGGCATGATCGAAGGCAAGGCGGCCGAGGCAGGCCCGAAGAAGATCAAGGCCGGCACGCAGATCGACGATGCCTACCTGGCCGATCTGCCGCGTGAGCAGTGGTTCGAGATCCGCTTCAAGGAAGAGGAAACCAATGCACAGCTCGAGACGGTTTCCGAGCGTCTGAAGGGCCAGCGCAAGGCCTTTGAAAAGCGCTTCGAAGAAAAGAAGGCCAAGATCACCGCGGGCGATGATCTCGCTCCCGGCGTGCTCAAGATGGTCAAGGTGTACCTGGCGGTGAAGCGCCGGGTGCAGCCCGGCGACAAGATGGCGGGACGCCACGGCAACAAGGGCGTGATCTCCTCCATCGTGCCGGTCGAGGACATGCCGTACATGGCCGACGGCACGCCGGTGGACATCGTGCTGAATCCCTTGGGCGTGCCCTCGCGCATGAACATCGGTCAGATTCTGGAAACCCACTTGGGGTGGGCCGCCAAGGGCTTGGGCGCCAAGATCGGCAAGATGCTGGAAGCCCAGCATGCGGTCGTGGAATTGCGCAAGTTTCTGGGCCAGGTCTACAACGAAACCGGCGGCCAGAAAGAAGACATCAAGTCCATGAGCGATGCCGAAGTCATCGAGCTTGCCAGTAACCTGAAGAAAGGCGTGCCGATGGCCACTCCGGTGTTCGACGGTGCCAGCGAAGATGAGATCAAGAGCCTCTTGACGCTCGCGGATCTGCCGACTTCGGGCCAGACCACTCTGCACGACGGACGCACCGGCGAGCAGTTCGAGCGGCCGGTCACCGTCGGCTACATGTACATGTTGAAACTCAACCACTTGGTCGACGACAAGATGCACGCGCGCTCCACCGGGCCGTACAGCTTGGTCACTCAGCAGCCGCTGGGCGGCAAGGCGCAGTTCGGCGGTCAGCGCTTCGGCGAGATGGAAGTGTGGGCGCTGGAGGCGTATGGCGCCGCGTACACCTTGCAGGAAATGCTCACCGTCAAGTCGGACGACGTCAACGGGCGTACGCAGATGTACAAGGCGATCGTCGATGGCAACCATGAAATGAAAGCCGGCATGCCGGAATCGTTCAATGTCTTGGTGAAGGAGATCCGTTCCTTGGCCATCAACATCGAACTAGAGAGCGAGGCCTAATCAATGAAAGACTTACTCAAGTTGTTCAAGCAGCAAGTGCCGGTCGAGAATTTCGATTCGATCAAGATCGGGCTCGCGTCGCCGGACATGATCCGCTCCTGGTCGTATGGCGAGGTCAAGAAGCCGGAGACCATCAACTACCGCACGTTCAAGCCGGAACGCGACGGCCTGTTCTGCGCGAAGATCTTCGGCCCCGTCAAGGATTACGAGTGCCTGTGCGGCAAGTACAAGCGCCTGAAGCACCGCGGCGTGGTATGCGAGAAGTGCGGCGTCGAGGTGACCCAGTCGAAGGTGCGCCGCGAGCGCATGGGTCACATCGAGCTGGCGAGCCCGACCGCGCACATCTGGTTCTTGAAGTCCTTGCCGTCGCGCATCGGGCTGATGCTGGACATGACTCTGCGCGAAATCGAGCGCGTGCTGTACTTCGAGGCCTTCGTCGTGGTCGATCCGGGCATGACCTCGCTGCAGCGCGGTCAACTGCTCACCGATGAGATGTATCTCGAGTCGATCGAGGAACATGGCGACGAGTTCGATGCCCGCATGGGCGCCGAGGCGGTCCACGAGCTCTTGAAGTCGATGGATTTGCCGTCCGAGGTGGTCAAGGTCCGTGAGGACATGGCGAACACGAACTCCGAGACGAAGATCAAGCGCTTGTCGAAGCGTTTGAAGCTCATCGAGGCGTTCATGGAATCCGGCAACAAGCCGGAATGGATGGTGCTGACCGTATTGCCGGTGTTGCCGCCGGACCTGCGCCCCTTGGTTCCGCTCGACGGCGGCCGCTTCGCGACCTCCGATCTGAACGATTTGTACCGCCGCGTCATCAACCGCAACAACCGGCTGCGCCGTCTGTTGGAATTGAACGCCCCGGACATCATCGTGCGCAACGAAAAGCGCATGCTGCAGGAAGCGGTGGACGCGCTGCTCGACAACGGCCGCCGCGGCCGTGCGATCACCGGCACCAACAAGCGTCCGCTCAAGTCCTTGGCCGACATGATCAAGGGCAAGCAGGGCCGGTTCCGCCAGAACCTGCTCGGCAAGCGCGTCGATTACTCGGGCCGTTCGGTCATCGTCGTGGGTCCGACGCTGCGTCTGCACCAGTGCGGATTGCCGAAGAAGATGGCGCTGGAATTGTTCAAGCCGTTCATCTTCTCCAAGCTGCAGCTGCGCGGCGAAGCCTCGACCATCAAGGCGGCGAAGCGCCTGGTGGAGCGCGAGGGACCGGAGGTGTGGGACATCCTCGAAGAGGTGATTCGCGAGCATCCCGTGCTCCTGAACCGTGCGCCGACGCTGCACCGCCTCGGCATCCAGGCATTTGAACCGGTACTGATCGAGGGCAAGGCGATCCAACTGCATCCGTTGGTTTGCACGGCGTTCAACGCCGACTTCGACGGCGACCAAATGGCCGTTCACGTACCGCTGTCGATCGAAGCGCAATTGGAAGCACGCGCGTTGATGATGTCGTCGAACAACATTCTCTCGCCCGCCAACGGCGATCCCATCATCGTGCCCTCGCAGGACGTGGTGCTGGGGTTGTACTACATGACCCGCGAGCGCGTGGGTGCGAAGGGTGAAGGCATGGCGTTCAGCGACGTCGCCGAAGTCCATCGCGCCTACGAGAGCCGCAACCTCGATCTGCAGGCCAAGGTGAAGGTGCGCCTGTCCGAGTGGACCCGCCCCGAGAAGGGCGCCGACCTGGTGAAGCGCACGCGAGTGGTGGACACCACGGCGGGCCGGGCGCTGTTGTCCGAAATCCTGCCGCATGGGCTTTCGTTCGATGCCATCAATCAGGATATGACCAAGAAGATGATTTCCGGAACGATCAACGCGTGCTATCGCACCGTGGGTCTGAAGGAGACCGTCGTGTTCGCGGACCAGCTGATGTACACCGGCTTCCACTACGCGACGCGCGCGGGCGTGTCGATCGGCGTGGACGACATGGTCGTGCCGCTGCAGAAGACCAAGATTCTCGCCACGGCCGAGAAGGAAGTGAAGGAGATCCAGGAGCAATACTCCTCCGGACTCGTCACCAACGGCGAACGCTACAACAAGGTGGTGGACATCTGGTCGCGCACCAATGACCAGGTGGCCAAGGCCATGATGGAGAAGCTCGGCACCGATGAGGTCAGCGACACCAAGGGCAACAAGGTCAGACAGAAGTCGTTCAACTCCATCTTCATGATGGCCGATTCCGGCGCGCGCGGTTCCGCGGCGCAGATTCGCCAGCTCGCCGGCATGCGCGGCCTGATGGCGAAGCCGGACGGCTCCATCATCGAGACGCCGATCACGGCGAATTTCCGCGAGGGCCTGAACGTACTGCAGTACTTCATCTCGACTCACGGAGCGCGTAAAGGCTTGGCCGATACCGCCCTGAAGACCGCCAACTCGGGCTACCTGACCCGCCGTTTGGTCGACGTGGCGCAGGACTTGGTCGTGACCGAGATCGATTGCGGCACGGTCAACGGACTGTCGATCACGCCCATCGTCGAAGGCGGCGACGTGGTCGAAGGCTTGGGCGAGCGCGTACTGGGCCGCGTCGTCTCCGAAGACGTAGTGGTCGCCTCGAGCGGCGAAGTGCTCGTCAAGGCCGGCGTGCTGATCGACGAGAAGCTGGTCAAGCTGCTGGAAAAGATGGGCATAGACCAGGTGATGGTGCGTTCGCCCATCACCTGCGAAACCCGCTATGGCGTGTGCGCCCAGTGCTACGGCCGCGATCTGGGCCGGGGCCATCGCATCAACATCGGCGAAGCAGTGGGCGTCATTGCCGCGCAGTCGATCGGCGAGCCGGGCACCCAGCTCACCATGCGTACCTTCCACGTCGGCGGCGCGGCTTCGCGAGCGGCTGCTGCCAATGGCGTCGAGGTGAAGAGCAAGGGCACCATTCGCCTGCACAACATCAAGACCGTGCGCCACGAGAAGGGGCATCTGGTCGCGGTGTCGCGCTCGGGTGAATTGGGCGTGGTGGACGAGTTCGGCCGCGAGCGTGAGCGCTACAAGATTCCGTACGGCGCGACCATCACTGTCAACGATGCGGACATCGTCGTGGCGGGACAGGCGGTTGCCAATTGGGATCCGCATACTCACCCCGTGGTCACGGAAGTGGCGGGCATGATCAAGTTCTCCGACTTCGTCGACGGCATCACCGTGACGAGCCAGGTGGACGATGTCACCGGCCTCACCTCGACCGTGGTGCTCGATCCGAAGCAGCGTGGCTCGGGCGGCAAGGACTTGCGTCCGGTCGTGCGCCTGACCAATGCCAAGGGCAAGGAAGTCACCTTTGCCAACACCGATATCCCGGCCGTCTACGCGTTGCCGGCGGGCGCGATCGTCAGCCTGGAAGACGGCTCCAAGGTGTCGGTGGGCGATGTCATCGCGCGCATTCCGCAGGAATCCTCCAAGACTCGCGACATCACGGGCGGTCTGCCGCGCGTCGCCGACCTGTTCGAGGCGCGCAAGCCGAAGGATTCGGCGATTCTGGCGGAGCGCAGCGGCACCGTCAGCTTCGGCAAGGAAACCAAGGGCAAGCGGCGCTTGATCATCACCAATGAAGGCAGCGACAAGTACGAGGAGTTGATCCCCAAGTGGCGCCATCTCAACGTGTTCGAAGGCGAGCAGGTGGAGAAGGGCGAGGTGATCGCCGACGGCGAGCCGAACCCGCACGACATCCTGCGTCTACAGGGTGTCGAGGCGCTGGCGAATTACCTGGTGCGCGAAATCCAAGACGTGTACCGCTTGCAGGGCGTGAAGATCAACGACAAGCACATCGAAGTCATCGTGCGGCAGATGCTGCGCAAGATCGAGGTGTTGGATGCCGGTGATTCAGCCCTGCTGCGCGGCGAGCAGATGGATCGTGGACGGCTGCTCGACGTCATTGCGAAGCAAAAGGCGGAGGGCAAGCATCAGTCGACCTGGGAACCCATGCTGTTGGGCATCACCAAGGCATCCTTGGCGACCGAGTCCTTCATTTCGGCGGCTTCGTTCCAAGAGACCACCCGCGTGCTGACCGAAGCGGCGGTGCGAGGGCTCAAGGACGATCTGCGCGGACTGAAGGAGAACGTCATCGTCGGCCGCCTCATACCCGCCGGCACCGGCTTTGCGTATCATGCGCGGCGCCGACGGGCATTCGACGACAGTCGCCGGCGTAGTTTCATGGATGTGAGCGGCGGCATCGGCGATTCGGATGATGCTGTACCGGCAGGGGATACAGAGGCTGCCGAATAAAATAATAAGAAGTATCGAAAGGATATGGCCCCGGATTCGCAAGAGTCCGGGGCCTTTTTTTTGCGCTCTTCTGCGAGCGGCGGCGGCTGCGTCGGTGTAGGTAGTTCTACCCAATCGGCAAGCTGCGCGCGGGTATAAGTTCCCATTGTGACGCCGTCGCCCGCGATGCAATGTACCGGCGTCGACCACTTACGCGCGGAGAAGAATTAATAAGTGGGCGGAGTCGCGAGACCCGACTGTCGCTGAACGCATCGCGGAACGATTCTTAAGAGGGGATTCATATGATTTACGGTATAGGCGCCGCGGCCGCGCGCCGTCATGGGTTCGTTGTGAGCGCAGGGGTGGCCTTGGCCGGCGTGGCTGCGCTACTAGGGGCGCAGCCCGCCTTCTCCGCTTACGAGGTCGTCACGGTGACCAACGGCGGCACGATCGACGGCGTCGTGACTCTGTCGGGAACCGCACCGACGGAGGCGCCGATCAAGGTCACCAAGAACCAGGATTACTGCGGCCAGACCATTCCCGATCCCGCATATACGGTCGATGCCAGCGGCGGCGTGGCCAACGTGATCGTGTACCTCAAGGACATCACGAAGGGCAAGGCGGCACCGAGCGAACCGCTGGCCTTGGTCAATTCGAAATGCATGTTTGCGCCGCGCGCGCAGGGCGCCATGGTCAGCCAGCAGGTCAAGATCTCCTCCGAGGACACGGTGCTTCACAACACCCATCCGCAGAACGCCGAGACCAGCGCGACCATCTTCAACGTGGCACTGCCCTTCAAGGGATTCTCGGTGACCAAACCATTGCCGGCGATGCCGATGATGATCAAGGTCAAGTGCGACGCCCACGAGTGGATGCACGCGTGGATCATGGAGCTCGAGCATCCCTACTACGCGACGACTTCCGCGGACGGCCATTTCACCATCAAAGACGTGCCGCCGGGCAACTACACGTTGGCGGTGTGGCATGAGGTCGCGGGCGAGAAATCGGCTCCGGTGGTGGTGGCGGCGGGTCAAACCGTGAAGCCCAAGATCACCCTCGCAGCCAAATAATCAGATTCAGCGTACGGAGTAGTCATGACACGAAATAGATCGTTGCGGGCAGTGGTGCAGTTCGCGGTATTCGCGGTCGTCATGTTCGTCTTCATTTCACCGGCGTCCGCGATTCCGGCATTCGCGCGCAAGTACTCACTGCGCTGCACCGCCTGTCACGAGTCCTGGCCGGTGTTGAACGATTTCGGCAGGAATTTTCGCGACAATGGCTATCAGCTGCGGCTCGGCAAGGACGACACCGTAACGGCCGATAACGGCTACTGGCCGGTGGCGATCCACGTCACGCCGAGCTACGTCTATACCAAGGTCACCAATCAAGCGACCGATCAGGGCACCAAGGACATCGGCACCGGCGGCATTGCCGACGCCTCGATCGACCTGCTCACCGCGGGCGTGTTGACCCCCAACATTTCCTTCCTGGTGGTGCCAACCGGGTTTGCCTCGGATGGCAATGTGCATTTGGAATCGTACTGGGCGTATTTTTCGCGATTGATCGGCAACTCCGATTGGTTCAACGTTCGCGTCGGACAGTTCGAGATCGACCTGCCGGCCTCCGCGCATAGAAACCTGGAGCTGACCGACAACTACCTGCTCTATTCCTATCATCCATCGGTCCCGGGCGGCACCAATATCGCCGGCTACGACATGGGCGAGAACCAGCGCGGGGTGGAAATCGTCGGTCATGACGCGGCCTCGCTGACCCGTTACACGGCCACGATTTTCACCGCGCACGATTCCTTGGGCTCGGCCAATGCCCTCGATTCGCCATCGTTCTATGGGCACTTCCAGAAGTACTTCCGCTTCGACGACGGACCGGTGTCACAGTTCGAGGTGGGCGTGTGGGGAGCACTTGCCAACTACCCGACGGAGTTCCTGACCAGCGGCGGTACTCCCATTCCCGGCAGCGGCAGTCATCTGCAGTCCTCGACCCGGTTTGGATTTGAATCCAATGTCTGGTTCGGGCCACTGGTCGCGCCACTGCATCTGAATTTGGTTTACGGGCACGGCTCGGACAAGCAGGCTCTGTTTCAGGGTGCCGCCGATCGCGCCGGTACCTTCAACGGAGGGTTTCTCGAGGCGATCTGGGTGCCGAGCGCCGATCTGCTCCACTGGAGCGTGTTCGGTCGCTACGACGTGATCCGCAATCAAAACCAACCGCTGAGCAGCACTCCGTCGAACTACAACGACCAGAATCAGTGGACGCTCGGCGCGATCTACACCATCGCCTACAGCATTCGCGATGAAATAGCGCTGCATGCCGAGATCTCTTCGGACAAGGCGAAGGGAATCGGAGCCGGGGGTCTCGATCAGCGCACGGATTCGATCATGTTCGGTGTCGATTTCGTTTACTAGCGTTGTCGCGCCGTTGCGCATCCGAATGTCTTGAGGGGGAACATATGTTTTATCGCGTCGCGCAATCTATATTTTTGCTCGCTGGGGCGCTGTTCGCGAGTTCATTCGCGGCGGCGGCCACCGGCGACGTCAAGACCGGCAAGCTCGTGTACGAGCGGTACTGCCTGTCCTGCCACGGTGCACAGGGCAACGGCCAGGGTGAGGCGGCCGACGGCATGAGCACCAAGCCGCGCGACTATCGCCAGGGCACGTACAAGTGGCGCAGCACCCCGTCCGGTTCTCTGCCGCTCGACTCCGATCTCGAGCACACGCTGATGAACGGTCTGTACGGAACTTACATGCCGACGTGGAGAGCCCTCGATGAGCGCTCGCGCCGCGACGTGATCGCCTACATCAAGACATTTTCGCCGCGCTTCGGGACGGAGCAGCCGCAGGCTCCCATCGTCATTCCGCCCGACCCAGGCTACAGCGACGCCTCGGTGGCGCGCGGCGACGCCGTGTACAAAAAGTACAACTGCTCGCAATGCCATGGCGCGGGCGGCCAAGGCGACGGTCCCTCCGCGCACGAACTCAAGGACGACTGGGGCAACGTCATAGTGCCCTACGACTTGACCAAGGGCCACGTCAAGTGCGGCGACAAGTCCACCGACATCTATCGAGTATTCATGTCCGGCCTCGCCGGTACGCCGATGCCGACCTTCGCGGATTCGTTGAGCACTGCGGATGCGTGGGACCTCGTGCACTTCATTCAGAGCTTGAGCCCGGGATACGCCAAGAACATGGCGGGTGCCGGCACGACGGGGGGCAGCCCGTGAGCGACAAAGACCATCATTCCGAATCGATCACGAGATACGAGCCCTCCGGCATCGAAGAAAAGCACGGCATCATTCCAATGTGGCTCGCCGTCGTGTACGCGGCCATGTTCGTGTGGATGGTGTGGTACACGATCGTATTCTGGACGGACAAGGGCTGAACCATGAGCACCGCAGCGAACACGATGTTTGGAGGCGGGCGCGCAGCAGCCCCGGCGGTTGGCGCGACTACCGGCGAGTTGTTCGATCGCGAACTCATTCTCAAGTACATGGCAGCCGGGTCCTTCTGGCTGGTGTTCGCACCCACCATCGGCGCCATCGTGTCGATCAAGTTCAACTACTACGATTTCCTGGGTCACATATCCTGGCTCACCTGGGGCCGGCTGCGACCGGTACACGTCATGGGCGTTGTGTTCGGGGGGTTCTCGACCGCCGTGATCGGGTTGACCTACTTCATCGTGCCGAGGCTGTGCGGGGTGCCCATGTAC
>Ga0210400_10005245_pt1 | contig 11032 bp, 7 predicted proteins | sample IncBWH26MmetaG_FD_155456 | JGI IMG/M metagenome (GOLD analysis project Ga0210400, IMG submission 155456) | Forest soil microbial communities from Barre Woods Harvard Forest LTER site, Petersham, Massachusetts, United States - Inc-BW-H-26-M | ecosystem: Environmental > Terrestrial > Soil >...
AAACCGTTCACGCTGCCATGGATATTCCGCTATATCGGCCCCATGAAAATCGATTTGTTCGTCGGAAGGATGAAAGGAAACGAATTTCCCGCGGATCCGATCTTCCACGGCGAAAAAATCTCTTTCAAGCCGACAAAGAATCTCGAATTCGGATTCAGTCGTACGACGGAGTTTGGCGGAACAGGGCGAGCCATGACGCTCGGGGCGATCTGGCACAGCTACGTGGCGTATTCGAGTTCGGTGAACTACGGCCCGAATGATAATCCCGGCCATCGCGTGGGTGGATTCGATTTCTCCTACAAGCTGCCGTTCGTCAGGAACTGGCTGACGCTCTATGCGGACTCGATGACTAGCGACGACCCGAATCCGATTGATGCTCCGCGCCGTGCGCCCATCGACGGAGGGTTGTATTTAACGAAGTTTCCCTTTATCCCGAAATTGGATTTGCATGTCGAAGGAATTTTCACGGATACCACAACCTCGCGGAGCACCGCGGGGCAGTTCTCGTACTGGGAACTCTTCTACCACGACGCGTATACCAACAAAAATTTCATCATGGGCAGTTGGGTCGGACGCGAAGGCACGGGTGAGCAGGCGTGGATGAACTACTGGTTCAGCCCGAAGAGCAGCTTGCAGTTTGGCTACCGGCATCTGCAGGTTGATGGCGATTTCATTCCCGGCGGCGTAAAGCTGCACGATGAATTTGTAAAGGCCAACCTCTGGGTGAGCAACAGTCTGAATGTCACAGCACTTCTGCAGCACGAGCAATGGACCGCGCCATTGCTGGCGCCGACACCGCAAACGAATTGGACCTCGTCCGTGGGGATCATCTTTCAGCCCGATAAATTTTTCGCGCGCGGGCAAAATCCACGGGCCACGTCTCTGACCGAACAACAGGACGGGGGCACAACGCAATGACCGAGCGCCGAATAAAAGACGAACTCGGACTCGTGCCAGGCGAGCGCGGCGTGTTTCTGGAGGAGTCTCCAGAGGAACTGCGCGCTGCTCGCGAACGTACCGCGACGAACCTGCGTCTTCTGTGGGAACAGCGGCGATTCCTGTTGCGATGGGCGGTCATCGGGCTTGTCGTGAGCGCCGTGCTCGCCTTCCTCATACCTTCCCGGTACGTCGCCACGACGCAGTTGATGCCTCCCGACAACCAGTCCGGCGGCGGGGCGGCTGCGCTCTTGGCGGTGGCGGGGCGCGGCGGCAGCGGTGGCGGCGGCGGCGGATCGAGTTTGGCAGGACTTGCGGGAGATCTGCTGGGCGCGAAGAATTCCGGCGCGCTGTTCGTGGGAATTCTTTCCAGCCGGACGGTGCAGGATCGCCTGATCGAAGAGTTCGATCTGCGGCGAGAGTATTGGGATTCGAAACTGGAAGACGCCCGGACGGATTTGGCGAGTCATACCTCGGTTTCCGAAGACCGCAAGAGCGGGATCATCTCGATTTCCGTATGGGATCACAATCCGCAAAAAGCGGCGGCGATGGCTGGCGCATACGTGAAGGAATTGGATCGCCTGGTAGCACAGGTCAGCACTTCGGCGGCAAGGCGTGAGCGTATTTTCCTGGAAGATCGGTTGCATACGGTGAAGCGGGACCTGGATGCTTCCGCGGCAAAGTTCAGCGAGTTTGCCAGCAAAAACACGGCCATCGATATACCGGCACAAGGTAAAGCGATGGTGGAAGCTGCGGCAAGTTTGCAGGGGCAACTTATTTTCGCGGAATCGGAGCTGCACGGGCTGGAAGCAATCTATACCGACCAAAACGTCCGCGTTCGCGCGCTTCGGGCACGGGTTGCCGAGCTACGCACGCAACTTGGAAAAATGGGCGGAGAGGCTGGCGCCGCGGGTGCACTTCCGTCCAACAGTGATCCATCTCTTTACCCGTCAATCCGCCAACTGCCAGTGCTCGGTGTGACCTATGCCGACTTGTACCGGAACACAAAAATCCAGGAAACGGTTTTTGAGCTTTTGACGCAACAGTACGAGCTGTCAAAGGTGCAGGAAGCGAAAGAAATCCCAAGCGTCAAGGTTCTCGATGCGGCTGTCGTGCCCACCAAGAAGTCGTTTCCGCCTCGTGGCGTGTTTTCGACGGTAGGTGCCATTCTCTTTTTCCTGGGTGCATGCGCATGGATTTTTGCGCATCGCAGTTACGCAGCAATCGATCCACGGGACCCGAGAAAGCTGCTTGCGGAGGAAGTGACGCTGACTTTGAAAGCCAGGAGCGTTACTACCACGGCCGGGGCTGCGGCTATGTTGAAAGGACTTGTGGGGCGGGGCTCGGAGAACGGTGAGGCTGCGGCCTCGAATGGGGATGGCATTGGCACAGGCCATAACGCTGGAAATGGAGATGAGCCAGACGATCACCGGAGCCAGGCGGCGGGAAAAGGTTCCTTGTGAGTGCAGAGGCTAAGAATTCATGGGAGCTATGAACGGATCCGCGACCAGAAGAGTTACTGCTGATCCTCCCGCGCAGTGGGAGCCGCCGAAGGAACTCCATGCGCGGAGCTGGACCGATGAGCATGCGCGGTCTGTGTTCCATGCCCGGAAATGGCGGACGCAAGGCGGGTTGGCCAGGCAGTCGATCTACGCGATCATTGACGTCCTGCTGGTGTGCGGCAACGCCTTGCTGATTTTTGGAAGCCGTTTCGGGTTCTCGAACATTTGGGCTGCGGGTGTTGCATCGACACAGGTGATTGGCCACATTTCGGTGCAAGCTTATCCAGGTTTCTTGATTCTTTATTGCTCGCTGATTTTTCTGGGTTGCGTAAGTCAGGGGCTCTATCGCACTCCGCGTGAGTTGACCGCAATGGCGGAATCCGTTCGGGTCGCCAAGGCGGTGGGAATCGCCACGGCGCTGCTGGTCCTCTTTATTTTCACGTCGGGCAATCGCGAAATCTCAAGAGTCGTCGTAGTTTTAACTGGTGCAGCTAACATTGTCACGCTCTCCGGCTGGCGGTACGCGAAACGCCGGGTCGTTTTGCACCGCGCGGAGAATGGGCAGGGGCAGTCGCGGGCGCTGATCGTCGGCGCGGGGAAAATGGGCCAGGCGTTTGCAAGCTGGCTGGAGCAAAACCGCCACCTCGGGTATGACGTCTGCGGCTTCCTGGACCCGCATCCAAACGGGGACAAGCGCGTGCTTGGCGGTGTGAATGAGCTGCGCAGAGTCGCGTTGGCACAATTTGTGGATGAAGTGTTTGTCACGCTGCCTTCTGACGGCCCGATGATCAAGCAATTGTTTCTGGAGGCGCGCGACCTGCGGCTGGATCTGCACGTTTTGCCGGATCTGTATGACGGCTTGGCTTGGCGCGCGCCGCTGCACATGATTGGTGGATTTCCGATTCTGGAACTGCATCGGGAGCCGATCCCGACGATTGGGCTGGCCATCAAGCGGGCGATCGATTTTATGGCCTCGCTGGCGGGATTGTTGCTGGTGTCCCCACTGCTGTTGGTCGCGGGAATCTGGATTCGGCTGGATTCCGAAGGGCCGGCGATCTACCGGGCGCCTCGCGTCGGGAAAAAAGGGAAGCGGTTTGTTTGTTATAAGCTGCGGACGATGGTGATTTGCGCGGATGAGGAGAAACAGAAGCTTCGCAAAAAGAATCAGAGGAATGGGCCTTTCTTCAAGATGGAGGGCGATCCGCGGGTGACGCGGTGCGGGCGATGGCTGAGGAAACTAAGTATTGATGAATTGCCACAACTCATAAATGTGCTGCGGGGAGAGATGAGCCTGGTGGGGCCTCGGCCGCATCCGGTGGACGATTACGAGCAGTACACGCTGGAGCACTTGCGGAGGCTGGACGTGAAGCCGGGAATGACGGGATTGTGGCAGGTGATGGCGCGGCGGGATCCGTCGTTTGAAACCAATATGAAACTGGACTTGGAGTACATCGAAAACTGGAGTTTGGGGTTGGATGTGAAGATCCTGCTGCGGACGGTTCCCGCAGTGGTGAGAGCGGAAGGAGTATGAAGGGGCTTGCGACTTGGTTACTCCCCCCTCCCCCCCGTTTTTTGAAAGTGATAGTTTTCAGGGGGTTTAGGCGGGCTGTAAGTTGTTTAGAATCTATCAGTTTTAAACTGATAGATTCCAAAGAAGTTAGAAACTAAGCACAAGGTGCGGTCGGCAAAGGTGACTTTGCATACAAAGCTCCATATAGTAACGCACTTGGGCAGGTAATGTAAAGGGTAATATAAGGGATAGTAACTGGCGGGGAAGCGGGAAAGGATAACGAAACGTGCGATCGGTGGCAGAGGTAGAAGCAATACTAGCGCGAATGGCGGCTTGCCGGGTTTTGGTCGTGGGGGACCAAATGCTGGACGAGTATCTGCACGGCGAAATCGGCCGCATCTCCCCAGAAGCCCCGGTTCCGGTCATGCACCTACAGCGTAGCGAGAGCCGTCTGGGCGGCGCTTCGAACGTCGCACGCAATGTCGCTGCTTTAGGCGCCCACGTATCGGTTTTCGGCGTGGTGGGAGCGGATCGCGCGGGTGAAGCGCTTTGCGGCCACCTGGACGAGTTGCGAATCGATCGAACAGGGCTGGCGGTCTGCAACAAGCGTCCGACGACCCGAAAAACTCGGTTAATGTCCATCGAGCACAATCAGCAGGTGTTTCGTTTCGATGACGAAGTAACGGACGAGATTACAGCGGAGCAAGAGCACGTTCTCCTGAAGTCAGTTGCCGAGGCGATTCCAGACGCGGACGCGGTCATTTGCTCGGATTACCTTAAGGGAGTCCTTACTCGCAGCGTTTTGCAGGAGGTCGCCCAGCTTGGGCGCAGGTTCAAGGTTCCCGTAATCACCGCGCCTAAGGACGCTGAGCCCGACAAGTACGCCCGCGCGTCCGTGCTGCTGCCCAATTTCCGGGAATTCACCCGCCTGGTTCACCATCGCAAAAACGGCCACAGTAACGGCTGGATTGATCCCGCGGCCCTTACCCTGATTGAGCAGCACGAATTTGACGCGCTGCTGGTCACGCGGGGGAAGGAAGGGATGAGCTTGTTCGAACGGGTTTCTGGGGAATTGTCACGCGAGGATATTCCCGCGGTTTCCCAAGCGGTGTTCGATGTCACTGGAGCAGGGGACACGTCTCTTGCGGTGTTTGCGCTGTGCCTTGCCGCTGGCGCGACCCGCAGCCACGCGGCGCAACTCGCAAATCTCGCGGCTGGAATAGCGGTCAGCAAGCGTGGCACGGCTTGCGTCACGCCGGAAGAAATTCTGCAAAGAATCGTTGACGTATCTAGTGATTTGTCTCTGGAGACTCATGCGGGAGCCGATTGAGGAAGGAGCACGCGGAGACATGAGCGCCGTACGGGCAGGATTGATTGAACCCGTGGCCGAGGCTCCCTCGGCTGGAGCGGTGAAACTCGGTGGATTCCTGGTTACGCCTGCGAGACTTCGTGTTTGGGTAATGAAATCGGCGCTCGCGCTCCTGGACCAGGGGCTCTTTTCCGGGGCGGGCTTCGCCGTAAACCTGCTGCTGGCGCGCTGGATGGCACCGGAGTTGTATGGCGCATTTGCCGTGGCATTTGCGGGATTCTTGTTTGTTTCGGGATTTCATAACGTGCTGCTTTTGGAACCACTCACCGTGCTGGGGCCTTCGCAGTATGCGGACAGGCTGCCGGAGTATTTTCGCGCGCAGATCATTGTGCACCTGGTTTTGGTCGGACCTCTTTCCGCAGTGACGCTTTTGGCGAGTCTCGTAATATGGCAAATTGCGCCGGGGAGTCCTCTGACTGGCGCGGTGCTCGGCGTAGGACTTGCGCTGCCGTTTCTGCTTCTTCTGTGGCTTATCAGGAGAATGCATTACGTTATGCAGAGGCCAGCGGTGGCCGTGGCAGGGAGCGGGCTTAATCTGCTATTCGTGGTGGCCGGACTCGCGACGCTTCGGCATTTCGCGCGGCTTGGCGCGTTCAGCGCATTCCTGCTGATGGCGTGCGGAGGCGTGCTCGCCTGTTGCCTGCTGCTCTGGCGACTCGGATTGTTGAGACCTAAACCAGCTACAGAGCCGAAGATTCCGTGGCGCCGAGCGCTGTTGGGAAACTGGAATTACGGCCGCTGGCTGGTGGGTAGCACGGTGCTGTCGTCCGTCTGGAGCCAGGCGCAGATGTTCCTGACGGCAGCCCTGCTTGGTCTGGGGGCGGCAGGAATTCTTCGCGCCATGCAGATCCCGTCGCTGGTGATGACGCAGGTGGTAGCCGCCGGAGGACTGCTGGTTCTGCCTTCCTTTTCCTATGATTTTGGAAAGGGGTCGCTGCGGCAACTGCGGCACAAAGCGATGCTCACCAGCGTTGCTCTCGGCACAGCGGGGGTGTGCTTTGCCGGACTCCTGGTATTTTTTTCCGGGCCGACAGAGCGCCTTTTGTTCGGCGGAAAATACGCGAATTATGCCTGGGTGATGCCGATTCTTGCTCTGATTCCAGCGGCTATGGGTGTGTTGACGGGTTATTCGATGGCGATGCGGGCGTCGCACAAGCCGCGCTTTGATCTCCTTGCAAGTGCCATTACCGTTCCCGTTGGGCTGGTTTCGGCGTTTTTTTTTATGCGTTGGTGGGGGCTTGCCGGTGCCGCTGCCAGTATGGCGTTTGGGTTCGTCGCGTATGCGATTTCCATCTGTGGGATCTACTATTTCCCGAGCGCAATCGGTCAGAAATGAGGGCATGATGGGCGGTCGATATGTGGACTAGAACCGCCGGATTGCTTCTCGTCGGCTACCTGTGCCTGAGCCGTACATTCGCGTATGTGGGCGTCCCTGCGTGGAAGGCGTTCATCGGCGAAGCCGTGCTGGTGTTATTCGTCGTCGCGGGTCCTCGGATGGGCAAAATGAAATGGCCCTGGATCGCCTGGAAGATGGCTGTGCTTCGACCATTACTTTATTGCTATATGCTGTTTCTGGGCTACGGTGTCTTTCAGGTGTTTCGTGGGATTCAGGCTGGAAATCCTCCATTGGTGGCGCTAAGGGATTTGGCGTTCAACCTCTATCCCGTCTACTTCCTGCTGGGAATTTGGGCCGGGGTAACGCGGCCCGATCTTTTGCCCCGGCTCATCCGAGGCTTTGCCTGGTTCAACGGAATCTACGGAGTGCTCTTCATTCTATTCCTAAATCGTCTGAACTGGTCCTTGCCGGGAGTGGGCGAAGATGTGGCAGCCGTTCCGATTTTTGCCCAACCAATTTACTCCTTTGTTGCTTTGCTGGGACTGCTTGCCTTTGAGAAGAGCTTAAGCCGCAGTTGGCACATCTATCTTTTAAACGGCTTTGTGATGCTCGGGATGCAGATTCGCGCCGAGTGGTTTGCGTTCGCGATTGGAGTGGTTGTGTGGTGCGCGCTAACCCGGCAGGGCATGCGTGTCGTACAAGCGGGAGCCGTGTTCGCGTCCTTGCTTGCCGTTATGTATTTCACGGATCTTCGCCTTCCGAGCCCCCAGCTACGAGCGGAAACGGATATCTCGGTGAAACAACTCGTGGATCGCGGGTTGGCGCCTTTTCGTTCTGATGTGACTGACGAGAAGGCCGCCGCAGGACTTGGAAACGTGGATCCCCAGGAAGCGACCTTTGTATTCCGAACGGTCTGGTGGCTCGCAATTTGGGACTCCGTACACTCGAGTCTTCAAACGACGGTCCTGGGCCATGGCTACGGGTTCCCACTAGGGGATCTGGTCCCCTATCTCGAAGGCGAATTCATCCGCACGCCGCACAATGAATTTTTCTTCGCGCTTGGTTACACCGGGTGGCTCGGCGTCGCGCTGTTCTTCCTATTTGAACTGGGGATTCTTCGCTTACTCATAGAGGCGCGCCGTACTACCGCGGAACCATTTGGAATCGTTTTGTGGGTGGCCATGATGATCCTCGGGATGTTTTTCCCGCTGTGTGAGACGCCGTACGGGGCTATCCCCTTTTACCTAAGCCTGGGCTGGGTGGCAGCCGGAGGAATCGGGCTACGAGTGCAGACTGCCTCATGAACGAGCGAGCAAACCAAGTCGTGGTGCCGATGATCGAATTTGATGAATCACGTTACTACGGGTTCGGCTTGTGGCTGGGGATTCGAAACTTGATGCGGAATGGCTTCTCACTTGGACTGCGGAAGACGATCGGCAAGATCACCCAACCGATTAATTCGTATTCCCGCTTTCCGGAGTACTACTGGATGGACCGTGCGATTCGAGAGTTCGCAGGTTCAATGTCGACGAGGGAGACGTTGCGGGTTTTGGACGTTGGAAGCCCGAAGTGCTTTGGCCTGTATCTGGCCTATACGTTGCCTTTATCGATCGAGATGACCGACATCAGCGCGCTGAACGTGGACGAATACCGAACCATGTGGAAAGCCATCGAGGCAGGGGCAAAAGGAACCGCCACCTTCGCGCTGCAAGACGCTCGTTCCCTTGAATATCCGGCGAATTCATTCGATGTTGTCTACTGTATGTCGGTTGTAGAACACATTGAGGGGCCGGATGCGGATAGTGAAGGCATTCGTGAGCTGTTGAGGGTAGTGAGACCAGGGGGGGTAGTGGTATTGAGCGTTCCGTTCGGGGACCATTACGTGGAACAGCAGAGAGTGGGCTTCGCACGATCGGTTGAAAAGACTCGAGACGAAGAGGCCTACTTTTTTCAGCGAATTTACAACAAGAACAAGCTGAGGGACCGCGTGAAGGGTCACTTGGGTGAGGCCGGGATCAAGGCAGAGTGGACGATTTGGCGGCGATCGCATTTATCGTTAAAGATCCTCAGCGCGATGGGCGAAAACACCCGTGGGTTACTCGGTTTTGTGAATCCGTGGATTTCACGGAAGGTGAACCGATGCTCCTCTGGGATTGGGGAAGCCATCCCATCAGCATATAGCGCGGTGCACTCAACCGGGGACATTTATGGTGACGTTATTCTCGTTGCTCAAAAGGCGATTTCCCGGGATGGAAATGGTGCGTACGCCGAATGAGCGAAGATGGAGGCCTTTGCGATGGCTGATTTGGGAAAAGCAACTGGCAGGAGAATGGAGGCGGCTGAGCGGGAGCCCCTCTTAATGAAGTTTTGACTTCACAGATTACGGGTAGGACATTCAGCCGCACACGAAAGGTATGGTGATTGAGGATGAGAATGCCAATACTGGAGCCGCTTCGACGTTTCACCTATTCTCCCGTCGTTGCAGCCGGCCTGCGCAGGTTGGGGCTTCGTAAGGTATTGCAATCCGCGTACGCACGGCTGCGTGGCAATCCGAGTCTAGTGACGCTGTCGCTACAGGGTCTCGAGGGCCACTTTGCCTCTCGCACGCCCCAGGAACTCCGCTGCATCGAGAGTACTTGGTATGCGGAGAAGGAACTATTGAGCGGTGTTCTGGCGAGTCTACGGGCGGGGGAAGTGTTCATGGATGTAGGAAGCAACCTAGGGCTCTTCAGTGTTTTCGCAGCCAAAGCAGTGGGGTTAGCAGGAACGGTTGTTGCATTTGAACCCGAATCCACTGCTTATAATAGGTTGGTAGAAAATGTTAGGCTAAATGGATTACAAAACGTAAGAATCCTCAAGCTTGCATTGAGTGACCGGCTTGGAAAGAAAAAGCTAGCTCTGGGCGATCCCGGGGCAGCCACCCAGTCCGCGCACCTCAGCGAAGAAGATGGCCCCTCCGAAGTTGTCGATTCGTCTGATTACGACTCTCTCGCCACGGATCATTCATTTCCGATTCCGCGTGTTGTAAAAATGGACATTGAGGGCCACGAGTTTGCAGCCCTCAATGGAATGCGGGCTACTCTATCGAGCCCCTCCTGCATCGCGCTATTTTGTGAGGTTCATCCCTTGGATCTGCCGAATGGTATCAAGATACAGGATATAGTTGCTCTAATTGAGTCCTTCGGTTTTGAGTCCGTCCGCCGAGAGGACCGGGGTGAGCAGGTTCATGTTATGGCGACGAAGGGACAAGCACTCCTCAAAAGAGTTGAGAGCTAAAGGCTTCATGAGTGGAGATATCAACGGACCCGAGGCCGCTGCGAGAGCGGTGCTCCTGAAGATGCCACCCGGAAAGTGGCGTCTAATACGTGCCCTTGAAGCACTTCTAAGGGTTGTGTGTTCGCTGGTGCCCTCGCCCCTGAAATCTGCAACCGAGAGAGCAGAGCCGAAGAGCATCCTGGTGGTGGAGTATTGGAATCTCGGCGACCTTGCGATCCTCGTTCCGTTTCTCAGGAACTTGCGAGGCAGTTTCCCAGGGGCCCGCATTGCACTGCTCGTGAACAGCAATCTGCAGACCTTCCTCCAGGGACAAGACCTCGTCGATGAGTTCATCCCCATTCGTGTTCCCTGGGCGCAGCACTTTTCCCGTTGGCAAAAATACAATCCATTTTCGGGGCTTTGGCTACCCCTTCTGAAAGCGATTTGGAGTTTGCGAGGAAGAAATTTTGACCTGGCATTTTCCGGGCGCATGGATATTCGCGACAACCTCTTGATGTGGCTCTCCGGTGCACGACGGCGGGTTGGGTACGGGATCGGCGGCGGGGGATTTTTGCTTACGGACCGTGTTGGGCCCGAACTTTCGCGCCCCCATCGAACCGATTTATGGCTCCAACTCTTGAAAAAGAGCGGAGTTGAGAGGACGGCGACTGCGGAAAAGTTTCACCTCTCCCCTGAGAGCCTGAGTCAGGCTCGGTCGCTGCTTGCCGACCTGAACGTCCCCGAGGGAGCGACGATCGTTGGCGTTCATTCGGGTGCCCGGATTGCGATCAGACGCTGGGGAGACGACAGATTTGCCGAGGTCGCTAAAGATCTCTTGAAAGACGAAGACGTGCACGTCCTATGGTTCTTGGAGCCCAAGGCGCTAGGGCAGGCACCCAAGCTGGATCGTTGCCACGAGGTTCGCCTCAGCTTCGAGGATTTCTTGGCAGCGTTGTCTCGGTGCGATCTTCTGGTTTGCAACGATAGCGGCCCCATGCATTTGGCTGGTCTTCTGCGAGTTCCTGTGGTCGCCGTGTTTGGCTCAACGAACCCGGTGTGGTTCGGGCCACAGGGCCCGCTAGACCGCGTCGTGATTCGTCCGGAGATGTGGTGCCGGCCGTGTT
>Ga0210400_10005247_pt1 | contig 11030 bp, 5 predicted proteins | sample IncBWH26MmetaG_FD_155456 | JGI IMG/M metagenome (GOLD analysis project Ga0210400, IMG submission 155456) | Forest soil microbial communities from Barre Woods Harvard Forest LTER site, Petersham, Massachusetts, United States - Inc-BW-H-26-M | ecosystem: Environmental > Terrestrial > Soil >...
TTCGCTGGTTCGCGCAATCAGCGCTTCGACCTGTCCCGCTATATTGGTGGCAATGCCGTAGATACCCAGCAGCCGCAGATCGAAGAAGCGCAGGAATACGGCCTTGTCGAATTGACTCAGCACCAGGGACAGAATGCTGGAAGGCATCACAAAGCGTGTGAATTGGAAGATGTCGCGCGCGGCTGTGCGATCAAATCCAAATCGTGGGCGGTACTCCTTGTAGAACAGGTAACTGAATGACACGAACAGTACCCGGCTCAGCAGCAGTCCGTAGACCATGCCCCAGAAGCTGCGCGAAAAGTAGCAATAGATGAGCGTGAATGCGGTGCTGATCGAGATCGCGACGAAATCCGAATACATGACCAGACGGGTATTGCGCTTTCGGGCCGCGATGGGAATGGAATTCGACTCCAGCGCGTCGATCAGGAACCAAAGCGAGAAGACCCGCAGCGGCGAACTCAAGGCGGGCGTCCCGAAAAGATGCACCAGGAACGGAGTCGCAACGAACATTATCGCGGCGTTCAATATTGAGCGCACGAAGCGGATGGTCCAGGCGGTATTCAGATAGATCGGGCTATCCCCATTTGGCGCCCTGACGATCGAAGTATAGGTGCCGACATCGGAAAGCATCGCGAGGGTGAAGGAAACCGACATCAGAATCGTGATGATTCCATACGCATCCGGCAGCAAAATGCGGGTCAGGATGAGGCTGCTGCCGAATTTGACGGTCGCCAGCCCAAAAAATGTCGCCAACGAAGCAACCAGATCGCCCTTGAGATTTATTTTGGTAAATATGCGCATTTGGTCAGAACCAGGCCGGCGTACGACCGACTCATTGCGAAGCAGCCGGGCCTCCGATTCAGGATCTTGTAATTATTCTTGCCGGCACGCCGATCGCTGTTGCCCCTTCCGGGACATCGCCAATCACCACGGCGTTCGCACCGATCTTGGCGTGCGCGCCGACAAAAATGCCGCCCAGCAATTTTGCGCCGGCGCCGATATCGACGTGGCCCTTGATCGTGGGCACGCCGCCGGCGCCAATGCCTATAGTAACCTGCTGGAATATCAAACAGTTGGGGCCAATGCTTGCCTCTGGGTGGATCACGATCCCATTGGGATGCGGCACCAGCAGGCCGCCGCTGATCTTACAATTCACCGGAATGTCAGCGCCCGCGACGGCACCCCAAAACCGGTGTCGCAGCACCGCGAGCTTGCGCCCGGTCCAGGCCAGCAAGGATCGAGAGCCGGAGTGCCGCTGATGCGCCCGTATGCTGGCAAGCAGCGAGCGGCCCGGGTCCCAGGCCAGCAGCGCCTTGCGTTCCCGCGACCAGTCGGGCGCTTCTGCTGATATCGGGAATCGGCCTTGCTTTGGATCTGCAGCACCCACCTCGCCCTCCAGCGCGACCTGTTTGAGGCCGCGCCCAGAAAAGTTATTTTGCCACCTGAACTGTAGCAGTTGAACGATAGGTAATTCGACTCGCAGCGTGTAGGCGTTCGCCGCTTTCTGGTCCGCAAATGTTGCGTTATCGTAACGATACTGCGTACTTTTGGATCGCCATGCCGTCTTTCAGACAATCCCTGCTCCTGGCCGCGGCAATCGGCATTTCATCCGCTTCAGGAGCCGAAGGGCCGCTGGATGCGACGGCTGCGAATCCCCTTGGCATCAATCTCGCCGCCGTCGCTTACTACTCTCCAGAGCAGCCTTTTCTGAATATCCTCAAGAGCGGCGGCAGTTCCTCTGCGGTCGGCAACACGATTGGCTGGTACACCGCCACCGCAGACGCCTGGGACACCCAGGAGGAATCCTATTTGCAGCTGGACCCGGACGGCTACCCGACATCGCTGACCGCGTCCCCCACGCTGCGGGGGCGCCAGCGATTCACATTCGTCAAGACGGTTCTGAACTATAACCTGCCCAACCCCGCACCCGGTCAAGCCACCGTTTATCCCGCCGGACGATATCGATTGCAGTTCGAAGGACAAGGCACTGTCGAGCTGGCCGGGGATGCCGGCCGTGTTTCCGGCGACACCTGCCCCGCGGATCTCGCGCTGAGCAACAAAAGCGCTAACACCTATGTTGCGTGCACCTTTACGGTCAGAACTCCAGGCGCCAAGGCTGGCATCCTCCTGGAAATAACCGCGATCCCAAACGCCACCGACCATCCTCGCGACATCAGCGTTGTGCGAGATGCTTTCGCCGCGAATTACGATGCGGGGGCCATCTTCAATCCGGCCTTCATCAGGGCGATCAATGGCTTTTCCAGCCTGCGCTTCATGGAATGGATGAATGCGAACAATGAATTCTCCGGCTACGCCAATGCGGGCGTAATCCCCTCCGGTGCAACCACTCTCACGCTGACAAGCGTGTGGCCTAACCCGTCCGGCGATTATCCGATCGTGTTTATCGATGGGGAGCGACGCACAGCCAATTTCAATCTGGGTTCCACGTCTGTCTCGTGGCGCGGGGCCCTTGCCCATGAGATCAGCGGTAACGGGAAGACCTGGCAGTGGGCATCGCAAACCTATTACGCCCCCTTCTACGTCATCAACAAGACCTGGGCGAATCGTGCGCTGCCTTCCAATGCTTTCTGGGACCTCAAGGATGGCGTGCCGCTCGAGATAATCGTCGCACTTTGCAACCAGCTCCAGGCCAACTGTCACGTGAACGTACCGTTGATGTATTCGGACACCGATATTGCCGCGATGGCACAGCTTGTAATGCTCGGAACCAACATGCAAAGCGGGCGCAGCGGACTGTCCGCGCCGCTTACCGCAAGTTTCGAGTTGTCGAATGAAGTCTGGAATTCCGCATTCGTGCAATATGATATCGCCGCCTCCCTTGGGGGAATCACCTGGCCGGCTGCCGCGCCATCGGGCGGTAATTACGCCTGGAACCGCAACTACTACGGCATGCGAACCGCGCAAATGGCGAAAGACCTGCAGACGGCCGCGGGTACCGCGCTCTTTGCCCGGGTGATTCCGGTACTCGCGGCACAGGCCGCCTCCACGCATTCGGCGATTTCCGCCCTGCAGTCTTCCTATTGGTCAGGTGGTCCTGCCGCGAATTATCCGATCAAGGCCCTGGCCATCGCCCCCTACTGGGGCAGCAACCCCTCGCCCAGCGACTGCGCGGCGATGACCGGCCAGAAAGATGGCGGCCTGGCCGATTTCTTCGCCACTCTGAGCCGCCAAACGGGAGCCAGCGGCTATACCTATGCCAGTGTGCCGTCCGGGGGCTACTTGGGACAGGCCGAGGGCTGGATCAAAAGCTACACCGGGCTAATGTCCGCCTATCCGTCCATGAACCTGATCGCCTATGAGGGCGGTCAGAATTTTTATGCAACCGCTTCGGGGACGTGCGCCGGCTGGCCCGCATTGATCACGGCTGCTGAGCGTGATGCGCGCATGGGCACCGCCTACACGCGCTACCTGGCTGCCTGGCAGGCCGATGTTGGCGGCAAAGGGGCCAATGTCATGAATCTATTCAATGACGTTTACCCCCCGTCTCAGTACGGAGCGTGGGGGCTGCTGGAATCAGTCATGCAGACCGTCGACCCCTTATCGTCGGCACCGCCAAAGTATCAGGCCGTGCGGAACTATATCCGCCCCAGATAACGCCCGGCGCAAACGCTCACCGACGAGCGCTTTTACCCGTGGCGATTAATTGCCGGGAAAGCGCTGATCCCAATCGCATGGCGGCCCGTTCAAGATATCGGTACGACAACCAGATGATCAAGAGGTCAAGCAATAGGTATGGCCAGGGAAGCGCTTTCCGACACCCCCCGGGTGGTACGAGAGGCCCTGCGCACGTAGAACGCAGACAGCGATACCCGCGCGTTGACCTGAAACACCCTGATCAAGAGCGTCGTGATGATGAATCCACTGATGACAAAGAAGCATTGGACCCCCAGCACGCCGGTGTAGCTTGAGAAGAATTCGAAGAGCCCTCATCGCAGCTGACATGATCCTGAGCAGCCAGAGTCAGCGTCCGCGAAAAAACTTCCGAGGTGGTATCGAATGGCATGGTGAAGAATCACCAGGCTGACACTGGTGCCGCGCCCGGCGTCCAGGATCCGATCTCTATGGCGTTCTGGTGTTGGCGTATTTTCGCGTTCCATCCGAAATCCCGCGCCCCGCGTAGGTCTGTGCGTGTTTGGCGACGCCGCACTCGGATACTCGCCCCCGGCGGTGCCGGAGTCTTAAGTCTCTGGATTCGTTGACGATCTGTCGCCGACGATCGTGACCGCGCACCCGCCGGCGTGCCCGCCGTCCACCGAATCACTCAATAATGGGTGGGCATGGGCCGAGTCGTTGATCTTTCCGGGTACGGCGCTGAAGGACTCGTCCGCGTTCAGCGACACGCAATTTCAACAATAAAATTAACCGCTTATCCATGGATGTAGGAGATTCCCGACACCTGGCGTCGGTGAATGCCTACACGCTGTAGGACTCTATTCTCGATGCGACTCTCGCAGTGCGCTTCAAGTTCATATTAATCAACATGTTTCCGCCGCTGGCACAACAGTTGCTCTGTAGTCCTGACGCCGGAAGGCCGCCGCGCACGGATAAGGACATCTGCAAGTCGCTTTCCTCGGCAGTGGTCAGCAGCGTCCGCTTGAATTGAACCGAAGAAGTGGGAGTTGCTGGTCGATGACGCATACGATGTTTCCGGGACGTTCGGTCCTGCTGACTTGCACCCTGGCTCTCGTAGCCGCACTCGCTGGGTGCCATGAGACCAGTACCTCCGGTGCCACAGACCAGGCGGCGGCCGAAAATAATACGGCTCCCACTAACGGCACGAGTGGCAGCGCCCCGTCCGGCGGCACGACTTCCAATTCCACCTCTGGCACCTCGGTCGTCTCCTCAAACGTGCTCGCCAACGCCGCCCCTGCCGCCGGCAGCACCTTGACGGGCCCGACCGCCTCGAATCCGCTCGGAATCAATCTTGCCACAGTCGCCTACTACTCCCCCGAGCAGCCGTTCCTGAACATCGTGAAGTCCGGCGGCAGCTCATCCGCCATTGGCAACCTCGTTGGCTGGTACACCGCCACCAATTCAGCCTGGGATACCCAGGAGGAAGCCTATTTGCAGTTGGATCCGGACGGCTATCCGACCTCGCTCACGGCCGCCGGCGCGCTCTCAGGGGCACAGCAGTTCACGTTGGTCAAGACGGTGGTCAACTATAACCTGCCCGGCGTTTCGCCCGGCCAGTCCAGCGTGTACCCACCGGGCACCTATCGATTGAAATTCGAGGGCCAGGGCACGGTGCAGGTCGCAGGCGATGCCAGCTACGTTGCCGGCAACACATGCCCGTCCAGTCTGGCCTTGAGCAATAGCAGCGCCAACACCTATGTCTCGTGCACCTTCACGGTCGCCAGCCCGGGCGCGAATGGCGGAATTCTGCTCGAAATCACCGCCATCCCCAACAGCGCCGATCATCCGCGCGACATCAGCATTGTGCAAAACGCGTATGCCTCGAATTACGACGCAGGGGCCATCTTCAATCCTGCCTTCCTGACGGCGTTGAGTGGATTTTCCAGTCTGCGCTTCATGGAATGGATGAAGGCGAACAATGAATTCTCGGGGTATCCGAACTCAGGATCATTGCTCGTTGGGGCAACCAGTCTCACGCTGTCAAGTCCCTGGAATGCCGCATCCAGCACCTACCCGGTCATCTTTATCGATGGGGAGCGGCGCACCGCCACCTTCACGTTGGGTTCCACGACCGTCAGCTGGACGGGCGGCCTTGCCAATGCCATCAACCCCAGCGGCAGCACCTGGCAGTGGGGCACGCAGACCTATTACGCCGCCTTCTTTATCATCAACAAAACCTGGGCGAATCGCGCGCAGCCTTCCAATGCATTCTGGGACATGCAGGATGGCGTTCCATTGGAAGTCATCACCGCCCTTTGCAATCAGCTGAAGGCAAACTGCCATATCAATGTGCCACTGACGTATTCAGACAGCGATATTCAAGCCATGGCACAGCTGGTGATGTCGGGAGCTAACATGCAAAGCGGCTACCGTGCGCTGGCAGCTCCCCTGACGGCAAGCTTCGAGTTGTCCAACGAGACCTGGAATGGGGTATTCGACCAATATGATATTGCCGCATCCCTGGGAAGCCTGACCTGGCCGACTTCCGCTCCCTCGGGCGGCAACGCGGCCTGGAACCGTAATTATTTCGGCATGCGTACCGCGCAGATGGCAAGCGATCTGCAAACCGCCGTCGGGACGAGCCTCTTTGCCCGTGTGATTCCAGTCCTCGGCGCGCAGGCGGCCAACCCGGACACGGCAAGATCCGCCCTCCAAACCGCCTATTGGGCCAACGGCCCGGCAGCAAACTACCCGATCAAGGCCGTTGCGATCGCCCCGTATTGGGGGAACAACCCCTCCACCCAGGATTGCACCACCATGACCGGCCAAAGCGACGGCGGCCTAAGCGACTTCTTTGCCACGCTCACGAGCCAGACCGGCGCCAGCGGCAACACCTATTCCAGTGTTCCCCCGGGCGGCTATCTGGGTGAGGCGGAGAGCTCGATCAAGGGCTTTACCACCTTGATGGCCAACTACCCGTCCATGAAGCTGATCGCCTACGAAGGGGGCCAGAACTTCTATGCGACGACTTCCGGTACGTGCTCCGGATGGAGCACCTTGATCACCGCCGCCGAGCGTGATGCCCGCATGGGTACCGCATACAGCAATTACCTGAACTTCTGGCAGACCAATGTGGGTGGCACCAGCGCCAACGTCAACAACATCTTCAATGACATTTACCCCGTCTCCAGCTACGGCGTGTGGGGCCTGCTGGAATCGGTCATGCAAACCATTACCCCGTTGACTTCAGCACCGCCCAAGTATCAAGCCGCCATGAGATACATTCAGCAGTGATCGCAGGTCGAGCGCCCTTATGCTGATTGGGGTGCGTCGCCATCGAAACCCTGCAATCTTGCCTCCTTGGCGGTCGCCACCGCGGGTTGCGCCATGCGGCAGCGCAAATACGCCGCGGCCAAGCCGGCGAGCACATAGAACATCTTTTCATAACCGAAGACAAAGCTGCAGTTATAAATCATCAGCAGCGTGCCAACGATGCAGGCCAGCAGGCAGCCGCCAAGGCGCGCCAGATCGCTGTCACGATCCCGGACTTCCTTCATGAATCGGTAGCTCTTGATCATGCCAAGCAGCATGAATCCGACAAAAAGGCTCAAACCGACGAGTCCATATTCAAGCGCGGTGCCGGCATAGGTATTGACGAGGTCAATGATGCCCTGCCCCTGTCGCAGCCCTTGCATCTTGGACATGAAATCCTGGTCCCCGAAGAAAGGATGATTCAGGATCAGATCCCATGAGGTGCTGGCGAGGCGTTGCCGGTAATCCAGACTCCCTGTTTCGACCGTGCCGCCCATGAAAGGCAACACGGCGGCGATCCGGTGCCCCAACGGGGTGAGCGCTATGACCCCGGACAGCACCACCACCAGTGCGGATGCACGGGCCAGGCGCTGAAAGACTTTGACATCAAGGGCGATTGCGACCAGACAAATGACCACCGCACCGATCCAGGGGCCCCGCGAATAGGCACCGAAGAGTCCGGCCCACAGGATAATCGCGATCGCCGCTCGCTTCAGCTTGGACTCGACATGCGGCTGTAAATAGATCCAGAAACCAAAGGCCACGGCCAGCAGATATCCCAATGCCAAGGGGTGCCCTGCGGATGCCTGTGCACGCAGCACGCCATCGCGCAGCAGATACGCCATTAGCGCCCCGGAATCGTTGGGGCTGAAGCGCAGTGCCAACCCCTGAAACAGCAGCCAATGTCGCAGGCTCTCGAATACCGCCTCGAGGGCCATCACGCAAGACACCACACAGAAAGCCGCCATCGCATCGACGATTTTGGCTTTGCTGGTACAGGAACGACTGACCGCATAGAACAGCGCATACACGTCGATCATGAACAGAAAAAGGCGCCGCAGCACGTTGGTCGCCGAGTCATGCAGGAGAAAGGCCCCCGGCATATCCGGCCTAACATACAACAGCGTCTGCAGCAGGCCGAATCCGAGCAACAATACATCCATGCCCTGCAGGCCGCGCACCGGCCGCGCGGCCCGATCACTTCTGAGCCGCACTATCAGGGGGACCAGAATGCAGAGCGACAGCAATCGGTAGTTACCGATGTCAAAGAGCAGATTGATTCCCGGAAATGGAATCGAAACGGCCAGTGGTGGAATGACGTGCAGCAACACCAGGTACAGCGCGATGGGATTGGAATCCTTTCGGCCCGCCCGTAAGATCAATGGCGCAGCCACCAACAGGTACAGCCAAATATTGGGACTCAGGAAGCCGACGCAGGTCAGGATGAACCAAAGATTCCGGCGTCGATCAAAGTCCGGTTCCGCGGTAAATCGCAACGCGAAGGGTTTCAGGAACAGGAAGGCAATCGTGCTGATGAAAAGCACCACCACCAGCTCTTTGAAATTAGGCATGACCGACTCGCGCCTTATCCGTCCGGATAGGCGACTTGACCCTTCGGCGAAACGCGGGTCGAATACGGGCGCAGGAGATTCAACTCATCGGTCAGCACCCGTTCCATCGCCGACCGCGATCCGATGCGACTGAAGGTATGGTCCGCGCCCTTTATGATGAGGACGCGGCAAAAATCACCGAGCTTTCTGACCGAAGAGCCGCCCAGAATCTTCAGCAGATCGATTCCCGGCTCACGCTCGGCGAATATGAAGGTGACCTGCACGCCGCGCCCGACGATGTCTTCAAGCTCCACGCCCAGATCATTGCGTAGCCTGATGCGCAAGGCCCGCGCCACGTTGCGCAGCAGGGCTTCAGAGGACAGCGCCTGCCGATAAACGTAGATTTTGAAGATTCTCCACACATTGACCCGCCCGGACAGCAGGCGCCGCCACGCGATCGCCGATTGCATGCGATCGCGGTACACACCCGGATTTCGCACGACCTCCGCGAGCTGCAGGTCATCCAAAGTCATGTCTTCAGACCAGAAGTAATTCTGGGGATTCACCATCAGCACCCGCTCGATCGCAAGTCCGGCCGCCGCCGCACGCAGCGCGTGATAAGCCCCTGAACAAAGACCCATGAGCGTGACTTCCCGAATGTCGTAGCGCTCGCGCAAATGTGCGATGGCATCACGAATGTCATCCAGCGCGGCCGGCGGAAACACCTCGTCATCGGGTCGATCGGCTCTGGTGTCGCTGTCGCCGAGACCCGCCAGATCCATGCGCAAGACAAAGTAACCGCTGCCCGACCAGCGGCGTGCCAGCGACACATACATGCGGCTCGCACCCATGTGCTGGTCGGCACCGGCATTGATCAGAATGACGCCGCGCCGGCGCACCTCGGTGGGAGAAGGTTGCGTCAGGATGCCAAACAGCGCCGCCTCGGAACCGAACGAGATGGGATGTTCCCGGCGACTGTCGTCGCATGAACCGTTGGCGGGAAGCTTCAGCTCAGGCGTCGCATTGTCGGGGATGCTCGGGGATGCTGGCGAAATTGCGGGTCCAGTCTGCTGCTCAAGATTCTTGGTCAGGCGCTTTAACCAGCTGCCGATCGCGCCCGCCATGGCATCCGGCACGACGGCAAGCTGAGGCGCCACCAGCGCCATCTGCACGAAACCAGTCAGCTCCAGGTACTGCGTGGTCACACCCGCAGCAAGCAGTGCCTCATACCAGCTGCGTGCAATCGGCAGGTCGTTCCGGTCAAGGACCAGCGCGTGCGAGACCGGCGGCGCCGGCAGCTTGGTTAGATCGATCTTCGACAAGGTGTCTATGGTTGCAGCCGACATCATGTAGCCGCTGAACTCGAAGGATCCGGGCGTCGTGGCCTCAAGATCCGTGTCGCGGTGAATCGTTCCGTGGGGGTCGGAGTCCAATTGGGACGCGAGCCGGGCCGTGCGCAATTCGCGAAGGTAGCGCTTGCCCCTGATCACCGGCGCCACCAGCAACAGGCCTTCGATGCGGGTGGACCGTGCCGCGGCCAGCGTGGCGAGCAGCGCGCCGAGCCGGATACCGAGCAAACACACTTTTTCGACGCCGGTGCGGCGCCGAAGCTCGGTCACGGCCGCGAGGATATCCTCCACCCATGCCGTGATCTGGTCTTCATCCGGGTCAATGTCGGCCGAGTCACCGCACCCCTGGTAGTCGAAGCGCAGCGACGGCACGCCATGTTTCGCGGCATTCTGCGCAAACGTTCTGACGCTGCGGTGTACGCACAAACCCTCGTATCCGAAGGGCTTGCAGATCACCAGTCCGACCTTCGCCGGACTCATCACGGCCGGCCAATGCAGCCACCCGAACAGCTCATGATCACCGGAGGGAAAGTACAAAGCCTCGCTCACGTTTTCCTTCGTGATGACCTGTCTGAATCGGCTGGAACGATCGTGCGGAAGGGTTTGCATACCAGTACGGCTAGGCGGTATTCCCAGCGTCGACCGTGAGCGTCACGCCTGTAATGTTACGTGCGCTGTCGCTCAATAGATACAATACCGCATGCGCGACATCGTCGGCGCCAGCCATGCGTTTCAGGGCGCTGCGACGCGCGATCTGCTCACGCTGTCCGGCATCGAGTGCTTCGGTCATGTCGGTGTCGATAAACCCTGGCGCGATGGCATTCACCGTAATGTTGAGGGGTCCCACCTCACGCGCCAGCGAGCGGGTGAACCCGAGCAGCGCCGCTTTGGTCGCCGAATAGGCGGCGAGCCCGCTGTACCCGGTGCTGGCGACAATAGAGGCCATGTTGATGACCCGGCCAGTGCCTTCCACCATCATCGAGCGTAGGACATACTTGGTCATGAGGATGGGTGCAATCGTGTTCAGTCGTACCAGCGCTTCCACCCGCTCATCCGGCATGAGGGTCAGAACCCCCGAGGTGCCAATGCCGGCATTGTTCACCAGCCCATAGATTGGGCCGAATTCCTTGCGCAGCGTGCCGACAAATGTCCCGAGATCTTCCGTCCGGGAAAGATCACAGGCACGAAAGTGCAAGCGACCCGTCGCGGATTCCGGCGCAGCGTC
>Ga0210400_10005248_pt1 | contig 11027 bp, 10 predicted proteins | sample IncBWH26MmetaG_FD_155456 | JGI IMG/M metagenome (GOLD analysis project Ga0210400, IMG submission 155456) | Forest soil microbial communities from Barre Woods Harvard Forest LTER site, Petersham, Massachusetts, United States - Inc-BW-H-26-M | ecosystem: Environmental > Terrestrial > Soil >...
CTCGGCCGCCCGCTGCGCATCAAGGCCGGATTCGATCCCACCGCGCCCGATCTCCACGTGGGCCACACCGTCCTGCTGCGCAAAATGAAGCATTTTCAGGATCTGGGTCATACGGTCATTTTTCTGATTGGCGACACGACGGGGCTGATCGGCGATCCCACGGGCCGCAATATCACGCGTCCACCCATGACGCGCGAACAGATCAATCAGAACGCTGAAACCTACAAGGCGCAAGTGTTCAAAATCCTGGACCCGGCCAAGACAGAACTGCGCTTTAACAGCGAGTGGCTGGAGCCGATGAAGTTCGAAGACGTGATCCGGCTGAGCGCCAAGTACACGGTCGCTCGGATCCTGGAGCGCGACGAATTCGCCAAGCGGCTCAAGGAAGGCACTCCGATTTCCATGCATGAGCTGCTGTATCCGCTAGCGCAGGGATACGATTCGGTGGCGCTCAAGTGCGATGTCGAGCTCGGCGGTACGGATCAAAAGTTCAATTTGCTGGTCGGCCGCGAGCTGCAGCGCGATTTCGGCCAGCCTCCGCAGATTGTCGCCACAGTGCCGCTGTTGGTGGGAACGGACGGCGTCGACAAGATGTCGAAGTCCAAGGGCAATTACATCGGCATTACCGAGCCGCCCAAGGTGATGTTCCGCAAGGTGATGGGAATCAGCGACCACTTGATGTGGCGCTACTGGGAACTACTGACCGATCTTTCACTGGAAGAGATCGGCGCGCTGAAGTCGCGCGAGCCGATGCGGGTGAAAAAAGAGCTGGCCGCTCGGATCGTGGCGGATTTCCACTCTGCCGCGGATGCCGGGCAAGCCGAGGAAGACTTCGTACGCGAAGTGCAGCAGGGGGCCGAGCCAGCGAATATACCACTGTACCCAGGCGGTTCCCCGCGCGACATTCGACTCCCTCAGTTCATCCTTAACAGTGGCATGTCAGGTACGCGGTCGGAAGCCGAGCGCCTGCTAAAAGCAGGAGCAGTGGAGATTAACGGCGTTCGCCAGAAGGATATGGTGTTCCCAGCCAAGCCAGGTACCTATACGTTGCGTGTCGGCAAAAAATGGCTGCGCTTCATCGTGAAAGAGTAAAGATCACATCGATCGGCGCCTCCACTTCCATTGCTTGTCCGTTAAGAAACGTCGGACGGTAAATCCACTGGCTCACCGCATCGATCGCGGCCTGCCGCAGCAGTGGGTGTCCGCTCAGCACTTGCAGTCTCTGGATAGTGCCGTCCTTCGCGATGATGCCGAGCAGATGAACGGTACCCGAAATGCGGAGTTGGCGCGCAGTCTGCGGATACCCTGGCAGGACCTGTTTGATCAGTTTCGCGGACTGCACGTCGCCGCCGACGCGCACCAGCGTCTCGGGCGGCGTAACAACGTCTGGCTTGACGGGAGCCGTTTCCAATCGCGGCAACGTTGCCGGCGAACCGATGGGAAGAGCCGGAACGCCTTGAGTGGCCGGAATCACCGGCGCATCCAAATCGACGATGATCATGCCGGCCTGAGGGTAATCAGAGTGAAGAACGACCGGCGGCCGGAATACGCCCGGCAAGGCCAAGCCGCTCGATCGGGCGGCAGGCTGCGATTTGGCGATAGGCGGCTCGGGTGGCCGCCATATTGACAGCACGGGAATCATCTCCGGTGCTCGCAACGCCGGAAGCACCTCGTGATAAAACAGCGGCGCTACCAATAAGACACCGGCGACGAGAATTTGTGCCGTGAAAGATGCCGCGAACGTCGCGGTTTTTCGTGTGCCGGCATGATCGATGAGAAGCGATTGTTCGAACATGCCGGGATAGACACTCGAACACCCAGAAATGTTGCAGAGTCAGAACTGGAAATAGACGAACGGCACGGCTTTCTCGGTCACGCCGATCAGCTCGACCGAGAAAAGCAGCGTCACCACGGCGGCGACGTAGGCCCATGCGGGTCCATGCGCCAGGCTTTCAATCCACTCCGTCTTCTCTTCCAACAGCGCGATCACCAGCGACAAAGCCAGTACGCATCCGAGCCAAGCAGGGATCAGAACTCCTTTTCCATGCCAAGAAAACATTTGTTGAATCACGTACACACTGTCGTGAAGTGTGGCTGCCCGGAAGAACACCCAGCCCGTGCAGACTAATACGAAAGTCAGCAGCGCCCGAAACGGATACAGCAACCAGTGCGGCGGTTCCTGGAACTTTTTGCGGCCGAACACACGTTCCAAGCCGAGCAGTGCTCCGTGGTATCCGCCCCAGATCACGAAATTCCAGCTAGCGCCATGCCACAAGCCGCCCAGCAGCATGGTCAGCATCAGGTTGCGGTAGGTCATCAGCGAGCCGTGCCGGTTGCCGCCCAGCGGAATGTAAAGATAATCGCGCAGCCAGCGCGAAAGCGAAATGTGCCACCGATGCCAGAAATCGGTGATGCTGAACGCCAGATACGGTCTGCGGAAGTTAGCAGGAAAGTGAAACCCGAGCAAAAGGGCCATGCCGATGGCCATGTCGGTGTAGCCGGAAAAATCGAAAAAGATCTGCATGGCGAAGGCGCCCACGCCGCTCCAGGCAGCCGGTGCGCCGGGGTGTGCCGCGAGGTTCTTAAAGTACGAATCCGCGATCTGCGCGAACTGGTCGGCCAACGCCATCTTCTTTGCCAGTCCCAATAAGATCCATAGAACGCCGCGCAGCTTCTCTTCGCTGACCGGAGGCACCCACTCGTAGTAATTCGAAAAGAATTCGCGCGCGCGGACAATGGGACCAGCCACCAATTGAGGAAAGAACGCGATGAACAGCGCGTAATCGATGGGATTGCGGATGGCCTTCTGCTCGCGGCGATACACGTCCACCACGTAAGACATACTCTGGAACGTGTGGAAGCTGATCCCCAGCGGTAGCACGATCGAGAGCGCGAAGGCATGCGCGTCCTTGCGCAACGCTTCGGCCAACATGCTTGCCAGAAAGTTGTAGTACTTGAAGAATCCGAGGAATCCGAGGTTGGCGGCCAGGCTGAGCACCAGGAACAGTTTCCTGCGGCGAGGTGTTTCGACACGCTCCATCCAGATGGCGGCCACGTAGTCGATCGCGGTGAGCGAAAGCAAGAGAGGCGCGAATCGCCAATTCCAGCTCATGTAGAAGAAGTAGCTGGCGATCAGCAGAATCCACCTTCGCCACGGCTGCGGCGAGACATAGAAGAGCCCCAACGTCACCAACAGGAACAGAAAGAACTGGGGAGTGTTGAACAGCATGCGGGGTTAGCGCGGCGGACCCAGAATGCGGCTCACCTCCTGCGTGAGCATCAGCGAGAAACGGTCGATGCCGGGTCCGTTCAGGTGCAATTCATCATGGAACAGTTCCGGTGTTTCCAGGGAATCGAAGAAGTGCTCGTCGATCAGCGTAACGTTGGGCTGCGCCGCCAACTCGCGCACCGAGCTGTGCGGATCGTAGCGAGGCTGATCGGGGCGCACCCAGCCTCCGCGCGGCAGCCGCAAAAAAATGAGACGCGTCGTCGAGCCGCGATAGCGTTCGTGAATCTTGCCAAGCCAGTATTTCAAATACCGGCCCTGGTCCCCGGTTTCCGGCGGGAGCGGATCCAGCAGGCGAGCCTTCAGGCCCTCTACTCGGGCGGGGTCGGCGGACGCGGGAGCGGTCACGGTCTTGGCCGCCCAATCGACGCGGAAGTCCGAGAGCGTGTCAGGCGGCCCGGAGTAACCGTAGAACCATCCGAACGAATCACGGTGAGACAGTTTGGCATAGCGGAAGCGGCTGACCGGATGCAGCATCAGATCCTCGAAATCACGCTTGTAAACCAGGCCCTTGAAAAGAATTCCACGGGCGGCTTTCCATTGCCGCTTGGGATCGCGAAAAGACCGGCTGTATTCCCATAGGTCGCTCAAGCGCAGATGCGCGATGACGTAGCTCAGATCGGCCTCGTTGTCGATTTCGCCGTTGAATTTGTCGGCGTCGTCGTAGCTTTCCACGGCCATCACGATCGCCCGGTAAAGATTCGCAGCCGGATCGGTATCGCGCAGCATGTAATACCAGGAGCGCGGCGATGCCCCCGGTGCGGCGATAGTTCCGAAGGTATAGCCGGTCTCCGGCGTGTGCTGGTTCGAGAGGCGCGGCAGCAGGAGCATGCGGGAATCGCCGATCCCCAGGATTTGCGGGCCGTCCTTCGGACGCTCACGCTCATTGCGGAGGATGGTCTCGAGGTAGCCGGTGGAGGCGTCCGGATTGAGGATCCAGGGATACAGCCCGGTGTGGAAGATCGTTCCTTCCATCGCGGCGAAGGCAATTATGCTCGCGAACATGACAGGGGCGGCGCGCATCACGATCCAGCCTCAGACGATGCGGCCGTCGCGCATGGTCACCGTGCGGTCGGCGTATGCCGCGGCTTCCGGATCGTGCGTGATCATGAGAATAGTCTGGCCCAGGCGCTTATTCAGGCCCTGCAGGATCGAAAGCACTGCCGTGGAATTCTCCGAGTCCAGATTTCCGGTAGGCTCGTCCGCCAGAAGCAGAGCCGGGCGATTCACCAGGGCGCGGGCGATCGCGATGCGCTGCTGTTCGCCGCCTGAAAGCGCGCGCGGTTTGTGGTGCAGCCGGCTGGCGATGCCCAGCAGCTTGAGGATTTCTTCGAATTGAGTATCGCGCTCGTTTCCGTTCTTCTTGCCCGCAAGGCTTTTACCCGCAATGTCCCGCGCGATATCGATATTGCCCGCGCCGGTCAGCGTCGGCAGCAGGTTGTATTTCTGGAATACGAAGCCAACGGTCGTCTTCCGGAGCCGAGTGCGATCCCCTTCGCTCATCTTGATCAGATCACGCCCGTCGATCAGCACAGTGCCGGAGGTCGGCGGCGTCAGGCCTCCGAGTATATGAAACAGCGTGGATTTGCCGGAGCCGCTGGGTCCGACCACCGCTACAAACTCGCCGCGCTCGATCTTGAGGTTGACGCCGCGCAACGCGTGGACTTCGACTTCGCCGACGCGATAGGTTTTGGTGAGATTCTGTGCGACGACCTCAGTCATATGCCAGGGCCTCGATTGCGTCCTGCCGGGCCGCGCGCAGGCCGGGATACAGCGCTCCGACAATCGCGCCCGTCAGAGCGATGGCGGTGACCGTCAGATACCAATCGGCTACGATCTCCTGAGGCATCTGCGGGGCAAATATCCGCATGAGCGCGCGTGTTCCGTAAGTCATCAGGATTCCCGCGATCGTTCCAGTCAGCGCCAGCAGCACGGTTTCCCGCATCAGGATTCCGACGATGTATACCGGCGACGCTCCCAAGGCCTTCAGAATTCCGATTTCCCGTGTACGCTCCAGCACGGCCGTATACATGGAAAGACACACGACCAAGAATCCGATCAACACCGAGACGCCGATCACTACGCTCGTAAATTCCTTGATATAGGGGACGCTATTCGTGCTGAATAACGAGACAAAATCCTCGATCGAATCAACTTTATAGGTGGCGAGTTCCATCTGCAGATCTTCTTTGACGGCGTTCGTGTTGGCGGGATCGTCAAGCTTTACGTAAATGGTTGACACTTGACCGTGCGCGGAGAATAACTCCTGCAGCGCGCCGATGTCGGCGAACGTCCGGGAGAGCTTGCCCTGCTCAACGATGCCCGAAACGCGCCAGCTGTGGGCGAATTCGTAAGGGCTCCCCGGTTGAAGATGTTTCTGCCGGGCGAAGACTTCATCGACCACGAGGTCATTGGGACCCTCGAACAGCCGGCCCTTAATCACTTTCAAGCCGCCGCTCATCGCATTGAACTCATCCAGGTGAATCCCGGTAATGGAATTGAATGAGTCGATGTATTTCACGTACGTGCCGGTCGCCATTGTGACGTGAGGCCTGCCTCGCACCACGTTCACGATCTTTTCATTCATCGTGAGGGAAAACGTGAATCCGGCGCTATCCGGCGGGCGAATGAGGATATCCGCTCCCGTGCCCTGAGAGCGCGACGCCATGTCGTCCAGGACGCCCCTGCTGAGCCCGACCAGCGTGAGGATCAGCGTGACCTCCACGCCAATCGCGAAAACGCTTAGAAGGGTCCGCACCGGGCGGTGCTTTAGATTCTCGAAAACCAGGCGATGGATCAACGTTCTATCTTACCAGCCGGGCTTACCAGCCAAGCCTGTGAAACCACGGCGAGCGCTGCGATGACGGCCGTTTCGGCGCGCAGCATCAATGCTCCCATGGACACGGGGGTCCATCCCGCGGCATTGAAACAGGCGCGTTCTTCTTCGGTCCAGCCGCCCTCCGGGCCCGTGAGGATGGCGACTGTGTCCTGGGCGGTCCGCACTGCGGGGAGCGCTCCCAGAAGCGGCGCGGTCCCTGGGGTCTCGTCCAGCGCGAAGCGATACGATCCTGGCCGGGCGAGAGCGTCGTTAAGCGAAATGGGTTCTGCGATCTCCGGAAGAACCGCACGCCGGGATTGCTGGCTGGATTCAAGCGCGATCCGGCGCCAGCGTTCCACGCGTTTGGCGGCGGCCTTTTCTAAACCGCGATCGCTGCGCGCGGCTTCCACGGGAATGATTTCGGTCACACCCAACTCCGTGGCTTTTTCTACAATCCATTCAAAGCGATCGAACTTGATGAGCGCGGCGTACAACTCGAGACGCGCGGAGGGCGGCGCAGGGGGAAGCTTTTCGAGTGTCCTGAAGACTACGTTTTCCTTGCGGGCGGTCTCGATCTCGGCCAGATACACATTGAGATTGTCGGAAATTTCGTAGCGCTGCCCGGCTTCCACGCGCAGCACGCGGGTCAAGTGACGAGCGTCCTCGCCCTCGACTTTTGCACGGCCGTTGCGCACCTCGTCCACAAAAAACCGTCGCCGCATGCGTATCCTAAGTCTTAATGATCGCCCATCTGCGGGGGACGCTCCTCGAAAAACATCCGAACCTGGTAATCGTCGAGACCGGCGGGGTCGGCTACGAAATCACGATCCCGGTATCGGCTTATTCATCATTGCCGGAAACCGGCGCGCAGGTACAGTTGCACATTCACACGCATGTGCGGGAAGACGCCCTGTCCTTGTTCGGATTCGTTTCTGCCGCAGACAAAGCTCTGTTCGAAAAACTGATTACAGTCAGCGGCATCGGGCCGAAACTGGCCGTGACGGCGCTGGGCGGGCTGACGGCGCCGGACCTGGCGGCGGCAATCCGCGAGGGATCCATCGAGCAATTGGTGCGGATTCCCGGCGTCGGCAAGAAAACCGCGGAACGCATGATCCTGGAACTGCGCGACAAACTGGACCTGTTGCCGGGTGTAGCGCGCGCGGCCGCGGCCTCCGCCAAGAGCGCCTTCAATACCACCGAGGAAGACGTGATTTCGGCGCTGGCGAATTTTGGGGCATCGCGTGCGTCGGCAGAAGCGGCGGTAACCAAGGCTAAATCGGCAAGCGAAGGGAATGATTTTGACGGGTTGTTCCGCAGGGCGTTGAAGTTAGTGCGATAGGCGTACCTAGTACACTGAAACTTCATGCGCGAAGACGGCATTGTTTCCGCGTCGCTCAAGGAAGATGAGCGGCAGTTCGAGGCCACGCTACGGCCGCATAAACTAGCCGACTTTGCCGGCCAGTCCAAAGTCAAGGAGAACCTTGCCATCGCCATCGAAGCCGCGCGCCGCCGTGGCGAAGCCATGGACCACGTGCTACTGTACGGCCCGCCCGGATTGGGCAAGACGACGCTCGCCGGGATCATCGCCGCCGAACTGGGTGTGCAGATCCAGCAGACTTCGGGGCCGGTACTGCAGAAAAAACTCGACCTGGTCGGCATCCTGAGCAATATTCAGGAGCGCGAGGTTTTCTTCATCGACGAGATCCACCGGCTGCAGCCGGATGTGGAGGAGATGATCTATTCGGCGCTCGAAGATTTCCGGATGGACATCCTGATCGGCACGGGCCCGGGCGCGCGCACGGTGGCCATGGAACTGAAGAAATTCACGGCCATCGGCGCCACCACGCGGCAAGGATTGATCAGCGCGCCGTTACGCGGCCGCTTCGGCCTGGTCCTGAGGCTGAACCACTACGAACAGGAGGAGCTGGCGCGGATCGTGATGCGCTCGGCGCGGCTACTGGAGATCAAGGTGGACGGCCAAGGCGCCGAGGAAATCGCGCGACGCAGCCGAGGAACCCCGCGCATCGCCAACCGGCTGCTGCGGCGCGTGCGGGATTATGCGCAAGTGCGGGCCGCGGGGCACGTGGATGCCGAAGTGGCCCGACTTGCGCTGGACCTGCTGGAAGTGGATCGCTTTGGACTCGATGAGATCGATCAGAAGATCATGCTCACGGTGCTCGAAAAATATAGCGGGGGGCCGGTGGGCCTGAACACCATCGCGGCGTCGATCGACGAGGAGCCGGACACGATCGAGGAGGTCTACGAGCCGTACCTGATCCAGCTCGGTTTCCTGGACCGGACCCCGCGCGGGCGGATGGCCACCGAGCGGGCCTTCGAATATTTCAAGATTCCGCGGCGCATTCGCGGCGCTCAAAACACCTTGTTTTGATCACGAGCTTCTAATGAAGATCGCGTATCTTGGGCTGGGGTCGAACCTCGGCGACCGCGCGGCCAACCTCGCGGAGGCCATCAGACATCTGACTGACGAGCGAGTACATGTCACGCGCATGTCTTCGATTTGGGAGACCGAGCCGCGCGATGTCCTCGACCAGCCCTGGTTTCTGAACCAGGTGGTCGAGGTGGAGACCGACCTGTTTCCGCGGCAGTTGTTCCAGCGCATCCAGCGCATCGAGCGCGAGATGGGCCGGCTTAAGAGAACCCCCAAGGGACCGCGTCTGATCGATGTCGATATTCTGCTGTATGGGAACGCGGTGGTGAAATCGACGGAGCTCGAGATCCCGCATCCTCGAATGACAGAACGAAGGTTTGTCCTGGCGCCTCTGTCGGAGCTGGCGCCCGATCTGCGGCACCCGGTGCTGAAACGAACCGTACGTGAACTACTGGCAGAGGTCGCCGGGCAAAGCGCCAGAAAAAGCGATTCTTGACGGGTCAGTCCGCTCCTTGCAACTGGAGCCATTTCCCCTGATAAAGGTAGTTGATTACGGACGCTTTCCCCCAGAACCATCATCTATGCCCTGGTGGTCGATCGGCGGCGGTTGCGGGCCGCCAAAGCCCGCGTGGTACTTCATGATGGCCGCCTTGCCAACCGGCGTAATTGCCCTTGAGTAGACGATTTTGTCGCCTCCCGCGCCTTGAAGCCGATCGATATCCTTCATTTCTGCGATCCGGCCCGGATTGATCGCCGAGGCGTTCCAAAAAACCCGGATCGAGGAAATTCGTCCGATCGAACAGAGGACCGCCCAATCCGTTTGGCCGGGCTTCGCAAACTCACCCTTGATTACGTTCTGACGCCCTTCCATGTTTGACAACTGAGGGATAGTGCATCCGCGCCGCTGAAGCTCGGCGAGCAGGTTTTTCGGCAGTTCAGGGAAAGCTGTTGGACTCAACCGAACGACTTGTTGGTCAGCTGTTTCGAGCAGGTGTTGAAGGTCGGGCGAGAGTTGCGCAACGCCCGCACGCCCAAAGAACGTAAACGGAAGCACGAGCCAGAGCCGACTTATAGCCTCAGTCTAGAGTATTTCCAGTCAGACATTGGTCTCGGCCGGCCGCTGCGTAACGATTTTCACGCGGGCGATTCGATTCCGGTCCATTTCCTGAACGATAAACGTGTGAGCTTCGTGGGTCACGGAATCGCCCGGCGCGGGAATGTAGCCCAGACGGAACAGCAGAAAACCGGCCAGCGTCTCGAAGCCGGCGTCGCCCGGCAGTTCGATCCCGTACTGTGAAGCCAGGTCGCGAATGCTGGTGCCGCCGTCCACCTCGATCACCAATGCTCCGGCCACCGGCAAGGGCCGGCGCACGTCATGCTCATCGCCGATTTCCCCGAAAACCTGCTCCAGCACGTCCTCCATCGTGACCATGCCGGTGATGGTCCCGAATTCGTCCACCACCATCGCCAGATGGGTGTGGTGCTCGCGAAATTCGTCCACCAGCTGGCTCAACGGCTTGGTCTCGGGCACTACCAGCACCTCGCGCAGGTAGCGCCGCAGACGGAACGGAATCGCAGGCTGGCGGCGATCGGTGGCGTTCTTCCGTTCGCGCCAGACCCGCACCAGGTCTTTGTAATGGACGAATCCGATGATGTGCTCGGGCTTGTCTTCGTAAACCGGGATGCGCGAGTACTTGTGTTCGAGCGTGATGCGGAGAAGCTCGTCCAGGCTGGCGTCGGCGGACACCGAGACCACGTCGATCCGCGGCGTCATTATCTCGCGGGCGTAGATTTCCTTCAACCCCAGCAGCTTCTGGATCGCGACTTCCTCAAATGGTTCCAGATGGCCTTCGCGTCGGCTGGATTCCAGAATGAACTTAAGCTCCTCGGCCGAATGTCCTCCGCCCCGATGCCCCCGGAGACCCAGGGCTCGGGATAGCCCCGCCGCGGTGCGTTCCACCACGAACACAAAGGGCGCGGAGATGCGATAGAAGATCAAGAGCACGGGCGCGACGAGCAGCGCCAGCCGGTCGGCCTTCTCGAGCGCCAGGTTCTTGGGCACCACCTCGCCGATCACTACGTGTACGAAGCTCATCGCCAGGAACGCGAGGGCGAAACACGCGCCGTGCAGATATACCTCGCCCGCCGGCGTGAGCGAAACCGTGAACAGCCCCAGGATGGCGTTGTACAGAGTCTGCTCGCCGGCCCAGCCCAACCCCAAACTCGCCAGCGTGACGCCCACCTGTGTGACGCTCAGTAGCCGTTCAGGATTCGCCAGCAACTCCAGCGCGGCGCGTGCGGAAACATTGCCCTGAGCCGCCAGCTCCTCGAGCCGGGAGCGCCGGACGGACACCAGCGCAACTTCGGCGGCGGCGAAAAAAGCATTTAGCGCGACAATGCCCAGCAGTAATGTGAAGCGGAGAGACATTTTGGTCCGCTACAATCGGAGTTTGCTATTCAATACGCCTCTGTTGCGGGCGATCAATCTGAGCATAGCGGTTTTGCTGGTTGCACTCGTGGGCGCTGCATACTGG
>Ga0210400_10005249_pt1 | contig 11022 bp, 7 predicted proteins | sample IncBWH26MmetaG_FD_155456 | JGI IMG/M metagenome (GOLD analysis project Ga0210400, IMG submission 155456) | Forest soil microbial communities from Barre Woods Harvard Forest LTER site, Petersham, Massachusetts, United States - Inc-BW-H-26-M | ecosystem: Environmental > Terrestrial > Soil >...
TCTCGCTCTCGTGGCTTATTCCTCAACTTCATCCTCCTCGCTCGCCAACCTGGGTTTCGTTGTGAACCTCAATCAAGGAGCGGGCGCTCCGTTCGGCTGTCTGGCCAATTCCGGGCAGACTCCGCCGTGTATCTTTTCCCAGGTTACCCTCAACACCGGGGCTTACCCGCAGATCGCCATGGCCCCGCATGGCCACATGGCCTACGTAACGCCTGGCGGCTCGGGCACAGTCAGCGGGGTCAACGTTTTGCAACCCTCCACCTCCATCGCTCTCAGCACACTCACGCTTACAGTCGGCGGCACAGTAACTGCTACCACTGCTAACTCAACTCCCCTGACTGGCTTGGTTCCCGGAATTCCCACCACCGTTCTGATCTCCGGCGTTCCGCCCCTTTCGAATCCTGGCGGCAACCCCACTAGCGTCAACTTAAACGGAGTATTCTCCATCTCCGTCACCAGCAGCACATCCTTTCAGTACCGCTTGGGACCGAGTGTCACCGGCAGCGGCACCGCCAACGGCGGAACCGTCTTCTTCGGCAGTCCCAATGTGGTTTTCGCCGGTATTTCCAATACCACCCAAGGCATCGCCATCAATCCGATCACGCATACTGCCGCCCTCGCAGACGCTAACGCAACGAGTCAGCAGATCAACCTCCTCAATCAGCTGGACCAGTCCCTTACTTCCATCAGTTTTCAAACGAATTGCACCGCTTTCACGGTTCCCTGCAACAGTTCGGGTGAATTTCCGGGAACCGCGCGAGTCGCTTGGCAGCCCTACACAAATTCCATCGTTTCCTACAATCCCGGCGTCCCGGGCACACCGGTGAACCAGGTTTCCATATCCGATCCCGTCACGAGAAGGCGCTACGCTCTGATCAATATGCCGTCAGGGACAACGGGTTCGGCCAATATCACCGTCCAGAACGGCACCACCAACTCTCTCACTTTGTGGGGAGGTGTCGCCGTCGATCCCGCCACAAACCAGGCATTCATCGTGCAATCCGGCAGCGGCGTCATCCAGGTGATGAATTTGAGTTCCACTTCTACGAACGCCCCGAAGTCCACCGAAATCACGGAGGTTGTTGTCCCCAGTCCCAATCCCGGCCCGGGCGTCATCGGCGGCATCCCCAACGCTCTTGTGCCGCAAGCCACGCTCACCTCCGCAAGCGATCTGCCCGGTGTGCGGATTCTCGGCACCGGCTTCGTCTCGGGCGCGCAAGTGCGCCTGGATGGCACGCCGATTCCATCCGCCAATGTGCTTGTCGACGCCAGCGGCAGGCTGATCACTGCTACGATTCCTGCCACGCCGTTCCTCTCGGTGCCGCATCACTTCGCGCTCGACGTCATTAGCGGCGGCGTGCAATCCAACGCAACGGATTTCATCGTCATTAAAGCTGTGGACATGACCGTGGCTTGCGCGACCCCAACGCCCAGTTCCGTGGCGATTGCGGACCAGCTCGCAAATGGTCCGTTCTCGCCCATCGCCTTGGTCACCAACAGCGGCTGCAATAACCTCTCGACCATCGACGTCAACCCCAGCAGCGCAACTTTCGGCACTGTGCTGCGCAGTCTTCCCATCGGCGCCACACCCCAGGGTGTCGCCGTGAGCTCACATCTGGGGATGGCGGTTGTTGCGAACAACGGTGGCGGCACGGCATCCATTGTGGACCTCGTGAACAATAAGGAGGTCGTTCCGGATGTCACGGTTGGGTCAAGCCCCACCGGAGTCGCCATCAATGAGGTCACTGGCGTTGCGCTGGTCACCAACTTCGGTTCCAACACCGTTTCCCTGATCAATCTCGGCCTCTTGTTCGGATCTTCTCCGCCGACCTCTCTGACCGCCACGCCGATTAGCGGCATACAAGCGCCCATCGCCGTGGCCATCGATCCCGATCGCGGCACCAACAATCAGGGTCTCGCCGTCGTTACGGGGCTCCCGCTTGTCTCTAGCTCGCCCAGTGGCCTCCTCTACCCAGTGGACATCGGGTTGGCTAGCCCCTCACTAAGCACCACCGTTTCTGTTGGAAACGTCAATTCCACTCCCACGGGCATTGTTTTCAATCCGGCTGTATCAACCGGCACGGCGAATCCCGGCCTTTTCTACGTGAATTCGAGCGGCAGCAATCTAATCTCGGCTTTCAACCCGGACACTGGGATAGCCAGTCCGACCAGTGTCGGTATTAATCCGACGGCATTGGCCATCAACCCGCAATCTGGAGCGATTCTGACTTCCAACTTTGCGGGGAAATCGGCATCGATCGTGGATACGGTTTCCAGCCCGATCAAGACGGTACAAACACTTGGCCTGCCCGGCTCCGCGCAGTTCGGAGTCGCTATCGATCAGTTCACGAATCTCGCCGTCATCGTGGATCAGGCCAATAACCGCGTGCTGCTGTTCCCGATGCCGAATTGAGATAGGTCCGCTCGAGGCGGGTCCGCGGAGCAAGATTTTGCGCGCCGCAGGAGAAAAAAGTTTGGGATAAGATCAGCAGCTCGGCGCTTTCTGTTGCGGGGAATTGGAGCGTCAGCTATACTGCGACGTTTGTGTGAGGCCCTTGGAGCCCGCAGAGGACGCGGAGATAGTCTTAAACCAAATAACGACCGGCTTGGATTTGACACAACTGGGTTTGGGAATTTGACGCATTTCAAAAACGGATTTTCGCGCGATTCGCAAATATAAATTTCACGCAATTCGAAAGAAGGAGAAAAAAGTGAATTCCAGAATGTTGGCCCTGACCCGCTCGGGGTCGCTAAGAAAGACGGTGCGGTTTGCAATGATCGCCGCTGCTTGCGTTTTCGGCGCAAGCGCACTGCACGCGCAAAGCGCCGCGCCTGGCTCGGCTACGGGAACGAAAATCGGCGTCATCAATGTGCGCCAGGCGATTGCCAGCACCGCCGAAGGCAAGCAGGCCGGCGCCGAACTGCAATCGCAGTTTGCGCCCCGCCAGAACGAACTCGAAGGACTCAACAAGCAAATTAACGATTTGCGGCAGCGCATCGATTCCGGCACCGGCAAGCTCAGCCCGGAGGAACTGGCCCGTTTGCAGCGTGAAGGCGAAGTCAAGGCGCGGCAAATACAGCGTAAGCAAGACGAATACCAGGAAGACGTAAACGCCGCGCAAGCCGAGGTGTTCGACCGCATCGGGCGCAAAATGATCGATGTGCTCGACCGTTACGCGCGCGAGAATGGCTACGTGGCCGTCCTGGATAATTCCGCGCAGAACACGCCAATTCTTTTTGCCTCCACCAATATTGACCTCACGCAGGACATCGTGCGCCTGTACGATCAGGCGTATCCGGTGAAGGGTGGCGCTCCGGCGTCCACGACTCCGGCCCGGCCCGCGCAAAAACCCGCGGCGCAGCCTCCCGCGGCGAAACCGCCACAGCGATAACGCGGCGTTTTTTTTCCGGCACGGCACCGGTGCGCTTGCGACCGTACGGTCCGCGGCGGCTGCGCCGAGCGTTCCAGGTATTTTAGGTTGTCCGTTGGGGCGCAAAGGAGTAAAGTCCCAGCAAATCTGTTGAGGATCTTCGATGAACTCCCTTCATTCGCGATGGCGCTGGTTGATTTTTGCCGCGGTCGTGTGTCTGGCCTGCCCACTCTTGGTGGTTGCCGCGGACGAGCCAACCCTGACCAAGGAGCAGATTAAGCAGTTCCTGCTCACCGCCAAGGTGGTGGACAGCCGGCCGGCCGGGAAAGGGATCACGGGCACGTGGCGGCTTACGCTCTCCGACGGCACTCTTACCCATGACGCCCATTTCCAATCTATTGACGAACACAAATCCGAGATGAAGCTTGCCAAGGGCACGGAACTGAACTTCGTGGACTCCTACAAATACAATATCGCCGCTTATGCGCTGGCGGATTTGATTGGCATGGACGACATAGTGCCGATGTATGTGGAACGCAAATGGAAAGGCAATGCAGGCTCGATGAGTTGGTGGTTGCCGAGGAAGATGGATGAGGCGGAGCGGCACAAACAGAAATTAACGGCGCCGGACGCGGACGCCTGGAACAATCAGATGTACAAGATTCGGGTCTTCGATCAATTGGTCTCCGATTCCGATCCCAACCTGACCAACGTGCTCATCGGCGAGAATTGGAAGATTTGGAGGATTGATTTCAGCCGCGCATTTCGCCTCAACAAGGAACTGAAAAACCCTGAAGATTTGGTACGCTGCGACCGGCAGTTGTTGGAGAAACTGAAAGGGCTGGACGCGAATGCGCTAACAGAAAAAACCGCGCACTATCTGACCAAGGATGAAGTGAAAGCGGTGATGGCGCGACGGGACAAGATTGTGGCGCAGTTCCAGAAGATGATCGCAGAAAAAGGCGAGAACGAAGTGCTGTACTGAATTGCTAAACGGCGCAAGTAAACTGCAGCGCGGCGATGTGCGTAAAGCACTGCGGCTGTCGCAAGCCTTCCGGTTCGCTCTGGTTCTGAAGCAGCGCCGCTACGAGGTTTGCCCGGACTGTTCCAGCTATTTTAGGTTGTCGATTGGCGCGCGATGGGGTAGAGTCCCACCAACTCTGTGGAGGATCTTCCAATGAACTCATTTCATTTGCGCTGGCGCGTGTTGATTCTTGCCGCAATGGTGTGTTTGACTTGCGCACGCTTCGCGGTTGCTGCGGACGAGTCAACGCTGACCAAGGAGCAGATCAAGCAGTTCCTAATGACCGCCAAGGTGGTGAACAGTCGGGAGGCAGCGAAAGGCATCACCCATACCCAGCGGCTTACGCTCTCTGACGGCACTATTACCCACGATGCCTCTTTCCAATCTATCGATGAACACAAACCGGTGAAGCAGCTCGCCATGGGCACCGAACTGAACTTCGTGGACTCCTATAAGTACAATATCGCGGCTTATGCGCTGGCGGAGTTGATTGGCATGGACAACATGCTGCCGGTGTATGTGGAACGCAAATGGAAAGGCGAGACGGGCTCACTGAGTTGGTGGTTGCCGGTGAAGATGGATGAGGCGGAGCGCCACAAGCAGAAATTAACGGCGCCGGATGCGGACGCCTGGAACAATCAGATGTACAAGATTCGGGTCTTGGATCAATTGGTCTCCGATTCCGATCCCAACCTAACCAACGTGCTGATCGGCGAGAATTGGCAGATTTGGAGGATTGATTTCACCCGCGCATTTCGCTTTAACAAGGATGTGAAAGAGCCTAAGGACCTGGTGCGCTGCGACCGGCAATTGTTGGAGAAACTGAAGACGCTGGACGCGAACGAGCTAACGGAAAAAACGAAGAAGTATCTGACCAAGGATGAAGTGAAAGCGGTGATGGCGCGACGGGACAAGATTGTGGCACAGTTCCAGAAGATGATCGCAGAAAAGGGTGAGAACGAAGTGCTGTACTGAATTATCTCCGCAGTGAAACTTGCAGCGCTGGGGAGTGGCTCTTGCGGAGATCAGGTTCTGGCAGGGCAACCAGTGCGAGGGATGCAGCGGAGACGTTGGATTGGAAGGCGGAGTTTAAAAGCTTGCTCTTTTTGGGCCCCGTGGTCTAGTGTTCGTGCTACACATCACGTCTTGCCGGTGATCCCGGTAATAAGGAGAAAAAGATGCTGAAGAAGCAACTCGGTCTGCTGTTCGCGTTGGTACTTACCTTCTCGCTGGCGGGGGCGGTGTTCGCGCACCAGGAATCCGCCAAGAAGGCCCCGAAGGAGGCACGCTGGGAAGGTAGAGTTATAAGAACCAGTAAGGCGGACTCTAGTCTGACAGTTCGTAAGTCGGGTGGGACTTTAGAGAAGACCTGTGTGTACGACAGCTCGACGAAATGGGTCAGCCAGTATCACGCCGACAAGAAGGTCAACGACATTGACCCCAGCCAGGTTAAAGAAGAGGACTACGTGATTTGCAAGGGCACCGCGGAGAAGGCCGCGGTAATTCACGCAACTCTAATCTCCAAGCGGCTCTCCCACTCCCAGTAGGCGATCTCTTGTAAGCATCGAGGTTCACTTAGTAACCAGATCGCGGAGCCTTCATTGTGATGGCTCCGCGATTGTGCGTTTCTGTGTGGTCTATCACGAACCGCTGCGTCAACCGACTGCGTGGCGGCCTTTGCCGCACTTGCGCGTTCTTCTATGCGTATGTTCAGCGTGTTGACTTGCGCAACGCTGGCAGCCTAAGATGCACCGCAAAAGAGGACGCCCCGCGCTCCATGTTTTCGCTAAAATTCTGCTGCTTGCCTACAGGAGGCAGGAAAATGGTCCGCCCTCCGGTCTGTGTTTTTCCCCGCCGCGCTTGTATTTCCGTCGTCCTCGTCCTGGTATCGGCGGCGCTAGCGTCGGCGGGACCCGCAAAGGCTCCAGCGGAATCGCCGGAATCCGTAGTCGCCATCGGCGATGTCCACAACGCCTTTGACGACTTCGTCGCCATTCTGCGGCGGACCGGTCTCATAAACGAGCAAAACCATTGGGCAGGCGGTAAGACAACCTTCGTGCAGGTCGGGGACCTCCTGGATCGTGGCCCCAAGCCGCGCGAGGTTATGGGCCTGATGATGGCACTGGAGAAAGAGGCGGCGCAAGCGGGCGGCCGGGTCGTAAGCCTGCTGGGCAACCACGAGGTGATGAATATCATGGGCGACCTGCGTTACGTCGCTCCCGCGAACTATGCCAGTTTCGCGGACGGCAAATCCGAAGAGCGACAGAAAGCAGGGTATGGCGAGTATGTGAAATGGAGGGATACTCATGCATCCTTGATAGCTGAACTTCCCCAGCCCATGGAGCTGACGGAGGCGGAGTGGATGGCGCGCCACCCGGCAGGTTTCATTGAGCAGCGCGAGGCGTTTGGTCCAAAGGGAGAATACGGTGCGTGGCTGCGAGGACATGACGCGGTGGCCGAAATTGAGGGAGTCATTTTCTTGCACGGGGGAATTCATCCAGATCTGGCCAACACGAAACTGGATGCGATGAATAAGCGGATCCACGACGAAATCAAGGCGTTTGATGCCGCGAAAGAGTATCTGCAGAATGAAAAGTTGATTCTGCCATTCTTTACTTTGCAGGAATTGAATAGTGTCCTTCATGCGGAAGTCGTCGCTGAGCTCAAGTCGCGTGTTCCCGCCACCAATGAACGCCAGGCTAAGATTTTGGAGTTCCTGAGGCACGAAGATTGGTTCAGCGTGCGGGTTAATGGCCCGCTGTGGTTTCGCGGTTACGACCAGTGGAGCGAAGAAGAGGGTGCACCGCAGGTGAGCAAGCTCTTGGAGCGTTACAAGGCGACACACATTGTGGTAGGGCACACGGTGCAGAAGGGTGGTCGCATCCGGCCTCGCTTTGGCAACGAAGTGTTCCTGATCGACACCGGCATGCTCGGCAGCTACTACCCTGGAGGCCGGGCGTCAGCTCTGGAAATCTGCGGCGATACCAAATTCATTGCTGTTTATTTGGACCAGCCGGTAGTGCTTCTCGATTCCGCTGGGACTTCGCCTCAAAGCGGAGGGCCTGGGGAGCGTTCAGGGGTGGGGGATGGGGCAACAGGTTCGGAAAAGCTAGCCGTCTTACCGGCCGACCGTATATGTTCCGGAACGACGGCCGCGCCGCACTAAGACAGAAAGGTTACGAAAGAAGGTTCTGCGGATGAAACAGTGGATCGAGCGCGCTCTGAACGTCCGCCCTGGAGATTTGGGGCGTGGCTCGCTTCTGTGCGCCTGCCTGTTCTTAGTCATGACTAGCTACAAAGTCGGCGGCGTGGCCGGGAATGCCTTATTCCTGTCGCGGTTCCGCGCTTGGCAGCTTGCCTACGCTGACATTTCCAGTGCGGTGCTGGTGGCGATCGTCATAGGGGGGTACGTGCTCATTGCGCGTCGCGTTATTTTGCGCGATCTGCTCGTACTCAGCATGGTGTTTTTTGCTACTACTTGGATGTTGTTCTGGTGGCTGGCCCATTATTACTCGCGCGTCTTCTGGGTTTTTCCTGCCTTTTATGTTTGGGTAAAAATTTTCGGCGTGCTGGGGGCTACACAGATCTGGACCCTAGCCAATTACGTCCTGACAACGCGCGAGGCCAAGCGCGTCTTTGGGATGGTAGGCGGGGGCGGCATTGCGGGATGGATTTTTTCCGGTTTCCTCGCCAAGACGATGGCCAAGCGGTTCGGAACGGAAAGTCTGTTGCTGGCCATGACGCTGTTCGTATTGATCTGCGCCGGCCTGGTGATCTTGGTGTGGCGCAGCGGGCGAGAGCTAGCCCGTGACACGCAGGGGACCGCCGGGGGATCCAACGAAACAGCCTCACGCAACCTGGCCGCAAGCCTCCAGCTGTTGGTCGCCTCGCCCTACTTGCGCGCAATAGCGGCGGTAATCTGGGTATCGTCGTTGGTTACCACGTTGACGGGCTGGCAGTTTTCGGCCATTGGTCAGCAATTCTTTGTATCAAACAAAGACGCAATGGCTATTTTTTTTGGTGACTTTAATTTTTACGCGGGCATACTCGGACTGTTATTTCAACTGCTGTTGACCGCAAGATTTCTGCGCAGGTTCGGTATCGGCACGGCTCTGTTTGTCCTTCCGGTCATTGTTTTCCTGGGTTCGGCTGGCGTGCTGGTTTTTGGCACGCTGGGCTCGGTCGTGGCGCTGAAAGGCTGCGACCAGGTGCTGCGTTATTCGGTGGATAGATCCACGGCCGAGTTGCTCTTCCTGCCGATTCCCGCCCGTGTGAAGTTACACGTGAAATGGTTCATCGATACAGTGATCTGGCGCTTGGGTGATGGCCTCTCCGGCGTAATCGTTCTCATCTTTGTCGCCTTCCTGCACTTCTCCCCGCGTCAAATCAGCTGGATCGTGCTGCTGCTGGTTAGCGGCTGGCTTGTGGCAGTTTCTGTGGCACGACGACAATATGTCGCTACCCTGAGGGAAAGCATTAGCCAGCATCGCCTGGACGTCGAACAAGCCAGCGCGCCAGTGCTGGACCGGTCGACTACGGACCTCATGGCCACCAATCTTTCCGCATCGGATCCCAAGGACATCCTTTACGCGCTATCCCTTTTTGAAGTGGAACAGCAAAGAGCCGCGCACCCGGGAATACGGGCTTTGCTGAGTCATGCCGCACCAGAAGTGCGGCAGAAGGCGATCGCGATTCTCTCGGCGGCGGGCGACAAAGCCGCCTTTCCAGACGTGCAACGACTACTGCGGGACCCGGAACTCAGTGTGCGGACCGAAGCCCTGCTTTTTCTGAGCCACCATGGACATATCGATCCTCTGACGGCCATAGAACAACTTGGCGATTTCCCCGACTTCTCGGTCCGGTCGGCAGTCGTCGCCTTTCTGGCGCAGCCCGGCGAGGCCCAGAACTTGGAAGCCGCGCGGAATATCCTAGACTCGATGGTCAGCGAAGCAGGAGAAGAAGGCCTGCGTAACCGGCTGGAAGCCGCCCGGCTGCTCGGCGAGTTGCCGGACTGTTTTGATCCTTTGCTCTCCAGGCTTCTTGCCGATTCCGACACTCACGTGGTGTGCGAGGCCATCCATTCGGTGGGAATGCTGCGCAAGCGCCGCCTAGTCCCTGAGTTATTAGACCGACTAGCAGACCCTAGACTAGCTCCGGCGGCTGCGCAGGCACTGGGCAGATTCGGGGACTCCATTGTAGGAGGGTTACGCGACCACCTCTGTGATTCCACCGTTCCCATCCAAGCACGCAGAGAAATTCCCAGCGTACTGGTGGCTCTCGGAACGTCAGCCGCCGCAAGCGTGCTGCTTGACAACCTCCTGCAAGGCGATACCACGTTGCGCTTTCGCACGATTGCCTCGCTCAACAAACTTTGCCGGCTGAATCCGCAGATCGTGCTGGACGTTCAGATGCTGGAGACCGTATTGGCGGCGGAGATTCTGGGGCACTACCGGTCATACCAGATTTTGGCTACCATCGGCGCCACGACAGACAGCGTCGATCCCCTCGCGCGAGCGCTGAAGGAGTCCATGCAACAGGAACTGGAGCGCATCTTTCGTCTGCTGAACCTGCTGCATCCCCGGCTCGATTTGCACAGTGCCTATGTAGGTCTGCAGTCCACGAGCGTCTCGGTGCACGACAATGCCTTGGAATTCCTCGATAACGTCTTAAAATCGCAACTGCGAGACATGCTGGTGCCTTTGCTAGATAGCAAGATCACCGTGGCAGAACGAGCCGAGATCGCACAACGGCTGGTGCGCGTCAAAATCGAAAGCCAGGAACAGGCCGTGGCAGAACTCGTTGCTAGCGACGATCCATGGCTGAAGTCGTGCGGAGCATACGCCATCGGAGCCCTGGGGATAAAATCTTTGGAAGACCAATTAGACCGGTGCCTGAACGAATCGGACCCGCTGTTGCGCGAAACGGCGCGCGCCGCGAAACTTCGCCTGGAAGCTCCCGCCGGGAAGTCCTGATTTTTCGGGCCTCGTACAATATCCCGCATCGTCCGGGGCGGCCCGCCGATGTCTGGCAAAAGGCAGACGCCAATGCGCCGCGAGGCGAGGCCTCGGAATATCACATTTCGAAAAAAGTTATCGCGGCAGCCGCAGATCAACGCGCTTCGCGTGCAGCACGCCTTTATCGTCCACGTGGCCGAGCACAATCACAAACGAGCCTTCCTTGACCTCGTCCTGTTGACCGTGCTTTCCAAGCTTGGTCCACTCGGTCGAGCTGTCGTAGGCGATCTTCCGCAAATCGTCGGATCGGGTGTCTACGCCGCCGCGGATGTCCATCTGCGACTCGTCCTTATAAATTCTGACGACGTGGCCCTGCCATTTCGTCTCTTTTTTCGCGGCGGACGCTTCTTTCTTTTCGGCCGCCTGGTTGGCGGAGACAGGCATGGCAACAAATACTGCTCCCGCTAGTACCAGGGAAAGTAAAGTTAGGGAACCCTTCATTGCATCCTCCATGTTGGAATAACGACTGCAAGGCAAGAAAACGTGAGGAGAGAATAGTGCGGCAGTGGGGAAGTGTAAAGAAGAATCTGCCGCAGAAATGCGACCGGCAGCTCGTTGAAAAGCTGAAGGCCCTGAAAGCTGATGAACTGACGGAAAAGGCCAAGAATTATTC
>Ga0210400_10005250_pt1 | contig 11021 bp, 9 predicted proteins | sample IncBWH26MmetaG_FD_155456 | JGI IMG/M metagenome (GOLD analysis project Ga0210400, IMG submission 155456) | Forest soil microbial communities from Barre Woods Harvard Forest LTER site, Petersham, Massachusetts, United States - Inc-BW-H-26-M | ecosystem: Environmental > Terrestrial > Soil >...
GGCCCCATAAGCGGATACGGTGAATTCCTTTTTCGTTTTACAAAAACGGATGTCGGTACCGGGCTCAGCGATGTGGCTTACGGGCTTGGCATCAAAATGAATATGGCAAACTTAGGGCGTAGTAAATCCTCCGGGCGTAAACACTCCATCCTGTATTTTAGGGATAAGTATCACTGGTTTTAATGTCCCTCTCTACCCGTAGAGAAGGGTATCATTTCTGCATCGCTTTTGTAAAGAGATTTGGAAGTGAGTCAACCTGTTAGAGAAAAAATACGTGTTTTCACCTAGTTCTTTTTTCATAAAATTATTTTCCCGATTTTGAATGTTTTCGTACCTTGTTTAGCAATTTAACCCTTGCTATGGATAAGAAATATAAGTTCAAGAGCCTGAATATTTATTCTTCGGATGAATGGATGGCCAACGCCACTAAACGCTACCGTACCGTTTTCGAAAAAGCAGAAACAACTTACATACGTGTTGAATTAGCTTTTTATAATAAGCTTTTCGATGAGGAAGATTGGGATTGTAAAATAGAATTAAAATGCGTGCAGGTAGAAGGCACCAAAAGAACGGATTTAGCGAATCTGGCTTCTTCTCATAAGATAAGCAAAGACGATAATATTTTTTACCTGCGCGATGGTTGGGGAAATGCAACCGCCGGTGCGTTCTGGAAAAAAGGGCATTACCAGTGGGAAGCCTATATTGACGGACAACTTGCCGGCACGCAAATTTTTTATGTAAACGACGTAGGGCTTGTACAACGTGGTGTAAATCCCTACTTCACAATAAATCATATAAAATTATTTACCGGCGCTACGGATGGTTGGAAAACCGCTAAAGACAAACGTAAATACCTTACAAAAATAAACGGTAAAGACACACAATATTTGTGGCTGGAGATGGATATTAAAAATCTTACCCAGTTAGACTACCGTTACGAAATTATTTTTAATTATTACGACGATGCGGGGCAGCACAAAGCGCAAACATCGCGCGCCGGTTTTATTGATGCCGACAGGAAAGATTTTTGCTACACCTTTGATGTAGGCTGGGGGCATGACATAGCCGGCTCATGGGCTGATGATAAATACACATTAGAAGTTGTATTTATGGATGTATTAGTTGGCGCAGTAACTTTTGATTGCGGTGCAGATGAAGTGGAAGGAGTTCCATCACTTATAAACACGCACGATGCAGCGCTTGCTATGGCCAATAACGTGGGCACACAAACAAACACAACCGGAAAAGACAGTAATGCAGACGATAAAACACTCGACCAGTTACTGGAAGAATTAAATATGCTCATCGGGCTCGATAGTGTCAAGAAAAGTATTCAGGAAAATATTACCTTCCTTAATTTCTCGAAGTTGCGTAAAGAAAAAGGGTTTCACGATTCGGGAAATATGAGTTTGCATGGTGTGTTTACCGGAAACCCGGGAACAGGGAAAACTACAATTGTAAAAATGCTCGGAAGGATTTACAAAAAAATGGGGCTCATCAGTAAGGGTCATATTATTGAAGCCGACCGTGCGAGTTTGATAGGAGAATTTATTGGCCAGACGGCGCCACGTACAAAAAAAGCAATCGACCAAGCGCGTGGCGGAATTTTATTTATTGACGAAGCCTATGCTTTGGCAAGAGGCGATGATGACAGTAAAGATTTCGGAAAAGAAGCTATTGAAGTTTTATTGAAAGAGATGAGCGACGGTGTTGGCGATATCGCTATTATCTGCGCCGGGTATCCTAAACAAATGGAAATATTTATTGATTCGAACCCGGGTTTAAAATCGCGTTTCAGTAATTATTTTCACTTTGATGATTATTTACCGGAAGAACTTTTTGCCATTGCACAATACGCGGCACAAAACAAAGAAGTTAAATTTTCATTGGAAGCGGAAAACTTTTTAAGAGAAGAGTTAATAAACGTCTATCGCAAACGTGACGAAAGCTTCGGGAATGCTCGGTATGTTCATGCTGTGGTGGAAGAAAGTAAAATGAATATGGGCTCGCGCCTGATGAAAAACCCGGAGCTGGATAAACTCAGCAACGACGATCTGCAAACTATTTCCCTTGCCGATATGAAAACCGTGTTTACGCATGCTGAGGGAAAAAAACTGCATTTAAAAATTAACGACAAACATTTGGCAAGCGCGCTTGCTGAATTAAACGCGCTTACCGGTTTAGATAACATAAAACAAGAAGTAAATGAATTGGTAAAACTTATCAAATTTTATAATGAAACCGGAAAAGACGTTATCAATAAATTTTCTTTACATTCCGTATTTACGGGTAATCCCGGCACCGGTAAAACAACCGTGGCGCGTATTATGGCCAATATTTACAAGTCGCTGGGCATTATTGAACGTGGGCATTTGGTGGAAACAGACCGCGAAGGTTTGGTAGCAGGTTATGTGGGGCAAACGGCAGTAAAAACCAAAGAAATTATTGACGAGGCTATGGGGGGTGTTTTGTTTATTGACGAAGCTTATGCTTTAAGCGAAGGCGGAGGAAATGATTTCGGAAAAGAAGCCATTGAGGTTTTATTAAAACGTATGGAAGATAATCGAGGAAAATTTGCAGTCATTGCTGCGGGTTATAGTGATAACATGAGTCGTTTTATAGAAATGAACCCCGGGTTAAAATCGCGGTTTGATAAAGTGTACCGGTTTACCGATTATTCGCCCGAACAACTTTGGGAAATTGCCACCGGTTTATTTAAGAAGGAAGGATTAGTGCCTGATGAAGCCGCAACCGCGCATTTAAAAGCACACTTAATCTATTTATACGACGGACGGGATAAGTATTTTGGTAACGCCCGTACGGTTCGGCAAATTGTCGGGGATGCGGTCAAGCATCAGAACCTACGCATGGCCGGTATGGACGCAAACCTGCGCAGCGCAAAAGATATGGAAACCCTTACCCTTGAAGATGTAAAACACCTGCGCAACGAAGCTAATGATGATGACAGGCCTAAGCTTGGATTCAGATTGGGAGGGAATTAGCGTTAATGAATAAAAGTGTTGAAGAGACAATTTACTAATGAAACGGAACAATAAAAACACAATTATAAAATAGACAATGGAAAAGCAATTTGACTATGTGACTAAACTTGACGTCAAGTTTGATCACTTGCAGCGTATGGACATTCCACAAATGGTAAAAGACTGTACTGACAAATGGTTTAATCAAACACTAACCCAAGTAAATGAAAGTGTTGTTCGACTTGGAATTGTAGAAGGAGAATATCATTGGCATAAACACGACAACGAAGATGAATTTTTCTTTGTTCTCGAAGGGCAACTTTTAATAGACCTGGAAGGCCAAACAATTGAATTAAATCCCAATCAAGGTGTAACAATAACCAAAGGAGTAATGCACCGGCCAAGAGCTCCCAAAAAGACGGTTATGCTTATGGTTGAAACGAACACAATACAACCAACAGGAACATAATACTGTATTACATCGTTGTCTCATCCTGAAATAGCTTACCGCCTTATTACAACAACATAAAATTTTTGAAAAAATAAAAAATGTTTTTAAGAACAGAAATATTATCCGAATAAAAATAAGCCATTTTGTATCCACTTATAAAATAGAATATACCACTTATGAGAAAAAAACTGCCAGTTACCAAATGAACCTATTATCAGGCATATTTTACTTTAATTTTGGTGTTATAAGAACTATTTTATGAAAAAAATTTACCCAATCATTCTTCTTGCGCTCATTTGTTTTAGCACACAACAAGCAAAAGCACAATGCTCTGTTCTTTTAAACTTTGCAGATACAACAAACGGAAGTTATCCTCAAGGTGCGTTAATTTCAGATGGGACATATCTGTATGGCATGACAAAAACCGGTGGTACTTTTGGATTAGGTACAATATTTAAAATATTACCTAATGGCACCGGGTATGTAAAACTTTTAGACTTCGATGGAACAACAAATGGAAGTTTACCATACGGCGATCTTTATTATGACGGATCGTTTTTATTCGGAATGACCAATACCGGAGGGGTATTTGGTGGGGGAACGATTTTTAAAATAATGCCAAGCGGTTCGGGTTATTCAAAACTTTATGATTTCGATGGAATGGATGGGAAATGGCCAGTTGGCTCTTTAATTTCGGATGGTACTTTTTTGTATGGAATGACACCTGACGGAGGCTTAAATAACAGTGGAGTCACTTTTAAGATACTGCCAAACGGAGCAGGCTTTACCAAATTGCTTGATTTTGGAAGTAGTGCAACGGATGGCGCAGCTCCGCAGGGCTCCTTACTATATGATGGTGTTTCTTTATATGGAATGACCGAAGTCGGAGGTATATATAGTCACGGAAATATTTTTAAAATTTTACCAAGCGGAAACGGATATATAAAACTGTTCGATTTTAATGATACAGCAACCGGAATATTACCTATGGCATCACTTGTTTCTGATGGTACATTTCTGTATGGTACTACCATGGAAGGTGGAGTTAATAATACCGGCATCGTTTTTAAAATAATGTCTAACGGGTCAGGTTTTAGTAAAATCATGGACTTTAACAGTAACGCAGTTGGAGGTTACCCTACCTGTTCATTAATTTTTGATGGTACTTTTTTATACGGAACAACTTCATTAGGAGGTCTCTACTCTTCGGGGACAGCATTTAAAATTCTGCCCAGCGGTAACGGCTATTCTAAATTAGCAGATTTTAATTACAATACAATTGGAGGTGGGCCGGGATCCCTTTTATCCGATGGTATCAACTTGTACGGAATGCTTAAGGGAGGAGGGCTAAAGGCTTGTGGAGCCGTTTATAAAATTACTAATGCTATGGGAGTTGAACAAGCTGCGGCCAAGCAACCGCAACTAAATATTTACCCAAATCCAACAAACAACCAGCTCTTTATTGATGTAAACACTACTGATAAATTAAACGTAGATTTATATGACACAAATGGTATGCTTGTTTTAAACAAAATTATGAGCGATAAAAATAATATTGATATTTCAACTTTAAACGAAGGGGTTTACACATTAACGGTTAAAACTTCGGAAGGCATTCTAAATAAAAAGATAGTCATCATTCATTAATAAAAATGTTTTTAAGAACCGAAACTCTCACCGAAAAGAAATTATTGGGCAACACATTGAGAGCTTCCTTTGCCAAAAACAATACGAGAACTTTATGGCAAGGTTTTATGCCGATGCGTAAAGAAATTAAAAATGTTATCGGAACAGATTTATATTCTCTTGAGGTCTATGAGCCGGGATTCTTCGCTTCTTTTAATCCGGAAAAAGAATTTGACAAATGGGCTTGTGTGGAAGTAACAGATTATAATTCGATTCCCGATAAAATGAAAATGCTTGTTGTGCCTCAAGGGCTATACGCTGTGTTTTTACACAAAGGCTCTGCCAGCGAAGGAGTAAAAACATATCGCTATATTTTTGAAACCTGGCTTCCTGGGTCGGGTTATACGTTAGCCAATCGCCCGCATTTTGCCGTTATGGGCGCAAAGTATAAATCGGAAGACCCTTCTTCTGAAGAGGAAATCTGGATTCCGGTAAATGCAAAACAATAAGGAGCTTTCTTAATTTTAATTCCCTAAATTTAGGGCATGAAAAAAAATATTTTAGTCGCTCTCTTTGGCATATTATCACTTTGTTCCAATGCACAAAAATATTCTAAGGAGGTATTAGAAAAAATAAAAGAGACCGAACATAACCTCGCTACCTGGGTGCAAATTGAAGGCACAACTAACTGGAGTCTCGAGGAACGAATGAAATTCTACAAAGCAAAAGGTGTAAGCATAGCTGTTATTAAAAATTATAAAGTAGAATGGGCAAAAGCCTACGGTTGGGCCGACAGCGCTGAAAAACGTCCGGCAACAGTTCAAACACTTTTCCAGGCAGCTTCCAACAGCAAATCGTTAAACTCCTTAGCGGTTTTAAAGTTAATGGAAGAAGGAAAATTGAAATTAGATACCGATATCAATGTGTATTTGAAATCCTGGCAATTTCCTTATGATTCTTTATCCAAAGGAGAAAAAATCATCATAGCGAATCTTTTAAATCATACAGGAGGTTTGTCTACTGCGGGTTTTCCGGGGTATTCAAAAAAAGACACACTCCCTTCCCTGTTGCAAATTCTGAATGGTAAGAGGCCCGCTAATTCTCCTCCCGTAAAATCTTTATTTGAACCGGGATTAAAATTTCAATATTCAGGAGGTGGCGTTGAGATTTCTCAATTAATGATACAGGACATTACCGGATTACCTTATGCAGAATACATGCAAAAAAATATTTTACAGCCGTTAGGCATGAACCAAAGTTTTTTTACTCAACCACCTCCTGCCGAAAAAGCGAAACAAATGGCCAGCGGTTATTACGGCGATGGAAAACAGGTTCCCGAAAAATATAAAATCTACCCTGAAATGGCTGCTGCCGGATTATGGACAAACCCGAGCGACCTCGCAAAATATGTTATAGAGACGCAATTATCTTTACAAGGTAAATCGAATAAAATTATTTCTAAGGCCGCAACCAAGCTAAGACTTACCCCGTTTATTGATTCGGCTGCTACGTTGGGTGTTTTTGTTACAAACAGAAGCGGGGTAAAATATTTTATGCATGGCGGCGGGAACGAGGGTTTCGTGAGCCAGTATGTAGGAAGCCTTGAAAATGGTAATGGTGTAGTTGTCATGATAAACAATAACAATTCAGGTTTATTGGATGAAATTATAAACAGCGTTGCTATTACTTACAGGTGGCCGAATTTTTATCAACCGGCTATAAAAAAGGAAATAAAAATAAACGCGGACAGCCTGGAAACTTTTACGGGAATTTACAAAGCCGGTAATACAACTTTTGAAATGGTAAAAAAAGACGGGGCTTTATGGATGAACCTGGGCGGAACACTTTACAAAACACATTTTACGGACGACATCAATTTTTTTATTTATGAGTCTATAAGAATTTATTTTAAATTTTTGTACACTAAAGATCACAGGGTTGGTGGCTTCAGTATAAATGAAAAAGGTATTGCCAAAAAGCTGGAAATAAAGAAGTAGTTTTATTGTATCGTTAAATTAACAATTAAAAAAACACAATCATGCAGGAGTTTATGTTTTTAATACGCAATCACGGCGACGGCAAGAAAGGCATGTCGGAAACTGACCATCTCGCTTTCGTAAAAAAATGCGAAGTTTATATTGATAAACTGAAAAAAGAAAAGCGCTTACTTGCCGCTCAACCTTTGGTCAGGGAAGGCATTATACTTTCCGGCTATCCGGGTGAATGGAATGAAAAAACCGTTAATGCCAATAACGAAATACAGGTTGGTTACTACCACATTCTTGCCAATGATTTAGCTGATGCTGTAAATGTTGCGAAACAAAATCCCGAATTTGAATACGTACCCAATGCAAGCATCGAAGTTCGTCCGATAAAAATGAAAGAAAATACTACCGGCTTTGTTTATCCGACAAAATGAATTAAAACTGAAACTTAAACACAATCGTTCCTTTTTGTGTTTCGTATTGGGCAGAAGGAGAAAACTTAGCCAGTTTGGCAGCTTGTCTTGCTTTTGATTTCAATGTTGCGCTGGATGTGTTTGTTCCCTTTCCGTTTGCATCGGCATCAATTACATTTCCGTCTTTATCCACGGTAATAATTACAACTACAACCCCTTCTTCTTTGCTATCGCTTACTTTTGGCGGAGGGTTCAACATTTTTCTTCCGCCCAAACCAAAACTAACGCCTCCGGGGCCACCATGAGTACCCGGACCCGTTCCGGGTACTTGTCCGTCGGGACCACCACCGGATCCTCCTTTACCATCTGTATTGGGATTTCCATCAGGACTTCCTTCATTACCTGCATTACCTGAGTTTCCATCACCACCGGTTTGTCCTGAAGTACTTTTATTGTGCGTGTAAGCATTTAACAAATTACTTGCGCTGTTGTCTTTTTTGGGCTCCTTGTTTGGTTTAACAGGAACAATAACTGTTTCGTTATTTTCCATTTTTGGCTTACTGTTATCTTTTTCTAAAACCTGCTCGCCATTTTTAAAGTCTTCTTCTTTACCTGCATTATCTTTTACTACAGGCGAGGATTTACTTTCAACAACTACACTCGTAGCGTCTCCTATGCCGGGACCTTCTACATTTCCCGTTCCTTCGTTATAAATACCAAAATTAACTTCCTGCCCTCCTCCGCCAGCCATTTCAGGGAACGGTGGTAACGGCGTAATAATTTTTATAAGGATTAATAAAAGTAAGATAACCGCACTTATTCCAAGTGTTATTACCGCAGCTATTGCACGGTCTTTTTTCTCTTGTGTATTTTGTTGTGTTATGGTTGTCATGGTAAAACGTTTTTCTGCACTAAATCATCCTTAATTACCGTGAGTAGGCTTAGTGGCTAATATAGGTTTACACTTTAAACGGTCGCATATTTGCAAAATGTCCACTTCATCCTGTATTGTTAAATCTTTATCGAGGTGCATTACTAAAGTTGGTTCTGTCATTCCTTTAATCTTATCTGCAATTACTGCCTCAATATCATTTAAACTTACTTCCTTGTTGTCAATAAAATACTTTCTATCATTAGTAACGGCCATATGCACCGGTTTATTGTTCTTGGTTAAATCTGTTTTTGGTTTAGAACTGGCCAGGTTTACTTTAATTGAGTTTGGACTCACCATTGTAGAAAGAATCAAAAAAAACAAAAGCAGGAAGAACATGATATCGTTTAACGAATCAGTACTTACCTCTGCTTCCCTGTGCCCGCGGCGAAATGATGTGCTTCTCATAGCTTTAGTTTTTAGAATTTTGTATCAGCGCTTAGTGGCTTGGTTCGTTCAGTATATCTAAAAATTTCATTTTGCTTTCTTCCATACGGCGTGACAGTTTATCAATTTTGGTATTCATCCAGTGATATGCAACGAAAGCTAACACCCCTACTACCAATCCAGATGCAGAACTGATCATTTTTTCATAAAGACCGGTTGAAATAACGCTGATTTCTACTGTTCCTGCCAAAGCTATGTCGTAAAATATTTTTACCACTCCTATAATCGTACCTATAAACCCAAACATCGGAGCTATACGTCCTGTAATATTCAAAACGTTCAGATTCTTCTCCAAACGGCCCAGTTGAACCGAAGCGGCTTCGTTCATTGCTTCACGAATTTCTCCTACAGGTTGCCCTACTCTGCTGATTCCTTTTTCTAACATAAAACCTTCCGGGCTTGCCTGTCCTGCACACATTGCCTGCGCTGATTGCAGGTTTCCTTGTTTAATTAATCCTTGCAAACCGGATAACAGCCCGTCATTTTTACGGGATGCTTTACTGATGGTAATTAGTCGTTCAAACAGTACATATAAGCTAAACACAAATAAAATACCCATAGGTATCATCATCGGCCCGCCTTTCATAATCATTGACAAAAGATTAAAACTGTCTTGTGTCGGAACTGCAGGTGTAGTTGCAGCAATCGTGTTTGTTACGGCTTTTGCCGCTGTATCTATGGCAGCCGCTACTGTTGCGGCAGACGGAGATGTTATTTGCAATAAAAGCATGGTTTATTTTTGTTGCTAAGGTAGTTTAACGCATAAGGCTCATGTTTGTTGCATTAAAGAGGTTTTAAACAGAGCTTTGTTAAGTACATGAAAGCAAAAGTCCTGCCGTAAGCAGGACTCTTAAAATTACTAATTGGTAAACTATTTTTTCTTATTCAGTTCTTCACTTATTTTTTGTGCTTTTTCCGGTTGGTTAACCAGCATGTAAAGTTTACGAAGAGGAATCATAATACTTCTGTTTCCGGGCTCTTTTTCCAGAATTTTTTCAAATGCTGCAATTGCTTTATTGAACAGGTCGGTTGATTTTGCTTCACATTCTTTTTGTTTGGTGGCTTGTTTAATCAGATCATCGCAACGCTTTTGCCAGTTACCTGCCCAGTTATTATAAAGGATACCTAACGAAGTAAGGGCTTCCATGTTTTTGGGATCTAACTCAACCGCTTTTTTATAATTTGTTTCTGCTTTTACAATCAACTCATCGTAATTTTTGGGAGCCTCTAAATCTTTTCCTTTCGCGTCTTTCGGATTGGCAAGATTATCATAGATATTACCTTTCACTAAATAAAGTACCGCGTTATTCGGAGATTCTTTAATCAACTGGTCAAGGTTGTCCAAGGCCTGTTGTTGTTTCCCGGTTTTAATAAGATACTCGGTTTCGCGGCTGCGTAAATAATTATCGCCCGGAAACGCCTTATTGCCTTCTTCAAGCGTTTTTATTGCGCCGGCAGTATCCTTTAATTCTATCTGCGCGTCGTAAAGTGTTCCGTAGGTTTTACCGGTAGCTACTTTTTCAGTGATAATTTTTTGTGCGTAAACCTTAACTTTTTCCCAGCTTTTTCCCGCGTTGGCGCTAACCATTGCGTTATTTAAGGTTGCTGTGTCTTTTTTTCCCATGGCTTTGGTAAACTCGTAGGAAGCCTCAAAATACTCTGCTGCTTCGAGAAATTTACCCACGTTATATTTTCCGATGGCAAGATTACTTACATCACCCATCATACCAAACCCAAGTTTCATGATTTCGGGAGTTTTAATATAAGTCATGTCCTTATCATATTGCTGCAGTTTTTCAAACGCCTTACCCGCTTCTTCATAATCAACAGTGGAAACGTTACCATACGCTTTTGTTAAACGCTCGTCTTTATTGGTGATGGTAGCCGCAAGTTTTTTTTCTTCCTGCTCTAATGCGTTTCTGAACAAAGCGTAATAGATCTGCGCGCGGTACGACCATGTTTTGGCTTTGTCTTTTGTATCTTCATGATTCGTTGCCAAATCAATCGCTTCCTTTGCTTTCATTAAAGAAGCAACATCTTTGCCTGTTTCGTAATCCTGCAATTGACGCCATGCGGTTTGCACTTTGGCATTTTGTGCCGACATCATAACCGGAACAGCTAATACTAAAAGAGTTTTAAAAATTGATTTCATGTGTAAAGGGTTTAATTTTTCAAAGCAATTACTTT
>Ga0210400_10005251_pt1 | contig 11021 bp, 7 predicted proteins | sample IncBWH26MmetaG_FD_155456 | JGI IMG/M metagenome (GOLD analysis project Ga0210400, IMG submission 155456) | Forest soil microbial communities from Barre Woods Harvard Forest LTER site, Petersham, Massachusetts, United States - Inc-BW-H-26-M | ecosystem: Environmental > Terrestrial > Soil >...
GCCCCGGAAGCCTCCATGAGGATTCGCAATCCTCGGGCCTGCAACTTGCGATTCGTCAGAGCCACACCAATCATCCAGTTGTCATAAACGCAGCCGAGACGAATCATCGTGGCGGTAGAGAGCAAGTTGAGGACCAACTTTTGTGCCGTCCCGGCCTTCATTCGCGTCGAGCCTGTGATCACCTCCGGGCCTGTTTCAGTAACGATGGCGATTTGCACGATTTTTGTAATCGGGGTTCTCGGATTCGATGTGATGCCGATTGTGACCGCGCCTTTTCGTTTCGCGTATGCAACGGCTCCAAGGACATAGGGTGTTCCGCCGCTAGCGGCGATTCCAACGACGGCATCCTTGGAATTGAAACCGCGCGAGGCGAGATCCTTTGCTCCTTTCGCGCCATTGTCTTCGGCGCCTTCGACAGCATGCGCGAGCGCGCGGCGCCCTCCGGCAATTACCGCCTGAACCATGCGCGGCGGCGTCCCAAACGTGGGGGGAAGTTCCGCGGCGTCGAGAGCCGCGAGGCGCCCGCTCGTTCCGGCGCCGACGTAGAAGAGCCTGCCACCATTCTCGAGGGCGCGCGTGATTGCGTCTACGGCACGAGCAATCGCGGGCAGAGCGGCCGAGACAGCCGCTGTCACGGACGCATCTTCACGATGAATCGCACGAAGAATCTCGGTCGTGGATTTGACGTCAATCCCGCGCGTGCGTGGATTTCGCTGTTCGGTTGCTCTCTGCGTAGCCAGCCCTCGTGGCGCCGGCGTCCGGCCGGCGGTTTTTCGGTTTTCAATCCAAATTAAATTGCCGGCAAGATCCGGGCGCTACAAAATTCTTCCACAATCACAAGGATGTCGAAGCATGGCCGCATGGGTCTCCAGTTACCTGCCGAAAGATTATTTTCGCATGCGCGGAGGGCGATTAGGTGCGGCGAATCCATAGGAATAGCTCATTCAGTAAGGGGCAATCGGGAGTGCTATTTCGGGGGTGCCGAGAGGCCGAGTGACTCGATTACGGCATCGTGAACGGCGGGCCGGACGGCCGCGATCTTGTCATTTTCGCGCGTCGGATAGACGCGATTGGTCAGCAGGATTACGAAAAGCTGACGGCCCGGGTCAATCCAGATGGATGTTCCGGTAAACCCCAAATGCCCGAATGTGCGGGGCGAAAAATAACGGCCGCTCGAGGAATTAGGGGTCGGAGTCATCCAGCCCAGAGTGCGAGCGTTGCCCGAGATCGCCTGAGGGGCGGTGAATTCGGAAATCGTTGCGCGCGCGAGCAGGCGGCTGTGTCCATAGATTCCGCCATTCAGCAGCATCTGGCAAAATGCCGCGAGATCGCTCGCCGTCGTAAACATGCCGGCGTGTCCGGCAACGCCGCCCATGGCAAACGCGTTTTCATCGTGCACGGCGCCTTGTACGAGCGCCTTGCGATAGGTCGTGTCATTTTCCGTGGGTGCAATCCGGATCCGTAGACTTTTCGGCGGATTGAACATGGTGCCCGCCATGGCAAGAGGCGCAAAGATTTGTTCGTTCGCGAGTTGGTCCACGGTTTTGCCCGTGGCGCGTTCCAGAATTTCGCCCAGCAGAATGAAGCCGAGATCGGAGTAAATTGTTTTAGTTCCCGGCGCATATTCCAGGGGTTCCTTGCAAATTGCGGACACGAATTCGCGCTTGGAATGCAACGTAAGAAAATAATCTTTGTGCGCGGGCAAGCCCGAAGAATGCGTAAGTAAATTGCGGACCGTGATTGCCTTCCGCCAATCAGGATTCGGGCCGTTATTCCACTCTGGAATATAACGCGCCACAGGCAAATCGAGCCCGATGCGGCCTGCTTCCACTTGCATGGCGATGAGCGTTGCTGTCACGACAGGCTTTGTCAGCGAAGCGGCGTCGTAAATCGTATCCATGCTGACTGCCGGCGATCCTGCGTCATAGGTCTCGTGGCCGAATGGATGAACGGCGAGTGCTCCCTCGTATCCCACGGCCAGCACTCCGCCGGGAAACGCATGATCGGAGACAGCTCGGCCCAGCACATCAAAGACGCGCTGCAACTTCGCCTGCGATTGCGTCCCCGCTTCACGCAACTTCATGGGATTCGCGGCGAGATCGAGTCCCGCTCCGAGCGCGGCGACACCGGGAACTTTTACGGGCAACCTGCCTCCGACTTTGGTCTGGCCAAATAGCGCTCGGCCCATCGCCCATTGCGCGACATCGACTGTGCTGAACGAAGCGATCCATGTTTTGGCCGCAGGGAAGCGCTCGGCGAGATACGGGCTGCCAAAGCACGCAACGACAATGGGCTTGCCTGCAGCGAGGAGGCGATCCACGACGGCAGCTTCATCGTCAGGCAGGCCGATGCTGCCTTTGCGATCGGCGACGCGCACGAAAATAGCGGCAATCGCAACATCGTATGTGTCCGGTGGCGGCAACTTCACCGTGTCAGCGCGGACAAAGCGCGTGTCCATGCGAACGCTCGCGAGCGAATCAACGCGCCAGCGGATTTCGCTTTCAAGATTTCCCGCGGGGTACGGATCGTTGTCGCCCGACACCGCGACGAGCAGCACGCGCGAAGGTTTCGTCGAATCGAGCGGAAGAATATGCTGATCGTCGCGAAGCAGTGTGACCCCGCGGTCGGCGATGTCCAGCGCAGCGCGGCCAAATTCAGGCCGGTCAAAAGTGCGCGGGAGGGCATCGAGATCTACCAGCTTCGATTTGTTCAGGCCGAGCTTGGCTTTGGCGCGAAGAACGCGTGTCACCGCTTCGTCCAGGCGCGACATTGGAATTCGACCGGAGGTCGCCGCCTCGTGCACGGCCTGGAGCGCGGCGTCGAGAACGGGCGGAACGAGCAGCACATCGGCGCCCGCGAGGATCGAACGCACTGCAACTTCGCCAGGAGGATAGCGCACGGTCACGCCGCCCATGTCGAGGGCGTCCGTGACAACCAGGCCGTCGAAACCCATCTGGCCGCGCAGCAAATTGGTCATAATGTTTGGAGACATCGTCGCGGGGACGTCGAGGTCGGGCTCGAGCGCGGGCACGGAAAGGTGGCCCGTCATGATGGTCGTCACGCCGGCGGCAATGGCGGCGCGAAAGGGCGCGAGTTCCACTCGATCGAGATGCGCGCGATCGCTCGCGACGGTAGGGAGATCGAGATGCGAGTCCGTGCTTGTATCGCCGTGGCCGGGAAAATGTTTCGCGGTGGCAAGGCCGCCGTTTTCTTCGACGCCTCGCACGAAAGCAGCGACAAATTCGGAGACGCGCGCGGGATCTTCGCCAAAGGAGCGCGTATTGATGATGGGATTGTCGGGATTGCTGTTGACGTCGGAATCGGGGGCGAATATCCAGGGCACGCCGACGGCTCTTGCTTCGAGCGCCGTGATCTTCCCCATCGTGTAAGCGTCTTCCGGGCGGCCTGTGGCGGCAACGGCCATGGCGTGAGGGAACGACGAGCCCTCTTCGACGCGCATGGATGTGCCGCGCTCAAAGTCGGCGGCGACGAGCAAAGGAACTTTGGCGTGGCGCTGCAGCGTGTTCACGAGGACCGCTGTCGGATACACCTGGCTGCGCACGATGCCGGTCGGCGAGCCTTGCGTCTGGATTGCGAACGAACCGATGTGCTTTTCCTCGACATCGCGGAGAAGATCCTTGTAGTCTTGGCTCTCGGCGGAAAGGAAGGAGCCGTAGGCCCAGACGGCGAAAAGTTGTCCGATTTTTTCATCGAGCGACATGGACTTGAGCGTTTGCGCAACCCAGCGTTCACTTTCAGAAGAAAGTTCCGCGGATTTGGGCGCGTCCGGCATGCGTGGAGATTTTTGTGTGCGGCCCGTGGTAGCCATGAGGAAGGCAGCGAGCAGAAGGAGCCAGCGATTTACTATTCGCATCGCGCGGATTCCAGTGTGTTCGCCCGCATGCCGCATTCATATATAGCATCCGTGCGAGGGCGTTACAAATGAGATTGAACGCGCGGATGCACACAGATAAACACGGATGAAACTTGATAAAAACAGCCGATTGGAACGACCCGCCGCGGCGTGAACAAAGATCACTCCCATGAAATCAAATTCTGAGGATTGCGAAGCGAGGAATTCCGGGCTCGAGGCCAGGCGCGGCAGAAAGTGGTTCGGAGGACTCGGCACCTCGCTCGATGGGACGCTTTTTCCATTTCGATTCGTTTTATCCGTGTTTATCTGTGTTCATCTGTGGTTGCAAGTTCCTGCGTGCGTCGCGCAGACACTCACCGGGATGGATGTGCTCGAAGCGCAAAAATTCGCGCCGCTGGTTGGCAAGCGCGTCGGGCTAATCACGAATCAGACGGGAATCGACCGCAATCGCCGGAGCGCCATCGATCTGTTAGCGCACGCGCCCGGAGTGAAGCTTGCGGCTTTGTTCAGTCCCGAGCACGGCATTCGTGGCACGGTCGACACGCGCGTTTCTTCCACGACGGATCAAGCGACAGGCGTGCCCCTGTACAGCCTCTACGGCGAAACCGAGCGGCCGACGGAGGCCATGCTCGCGGGTATCGATGTACTCGTCTTTGATATTCAGGACGCCGGCGTGCGCTTTTACACATACATCACGACAATGGGATACGCGATCGAAGCAGCGGCGGCGCATCAGATCGCGTTTTACGTTCTTGACCGTCCCGACCCCCTCGGGGGCGAGCGCATCGAAGGGCCCATGCTCGATCGCAACCGCACGAATTTTGTAGGTTATTTTCCGATGCCTGTGCGTATGGCGATGACGCTCGGCGAAATGGCCCAAATGTTCAACGCGGAAAATAAAATTGGTTGCGACCTCCGCGTGATCCGCATGCAAAATTGGCGGCGTCGATTTTATTTTAGCGACACGGGATTGCCTTGGGCGAATCCTTCTCCCAATTTGCGCGCTCCCGCGGCGGGAATTTTGTATCCCGGCCTGGAGATTTTGCAAGCGGGGGGCGTTTCGGTGGGGCGCGGCACCTCGCGACCTCTCGAATTCGTGGGCGCGCCGTGGATTCGCGGCGAGGAATTTGCGAATTACCTGAACCGCCTTGCGATTCCCGGCGTGCGATTTGAGCCGGAGAAATTTACGCCCGATTCTGGATTGTATAGGAGCGAGTTATGCGAAGGAGTAAGAGTTATTTTGATTGACCGCAACGCCCTGCAATCGATGCGCTTGGGCATGGAAATTGCTTCGGCGCTCGGCAAACTTTATCCCGGAAAATTTGAAACGGCGAAAATGATCGACCTCGTGGGCAACGCCGCAACGATCAAGCAACTTGTCGAGGGTGTCGATCCGTCCGCGATCTTGGCAAGCTGGAACGAAGAACTCGACGCGTTTCGCAAAATGCGCGCGAAATATTTGCTTTACCGGTGAGGCATGGACAGCGGAAGCGGCGTTACGGCAGTTTGCGAGCGAAAGGCGGTCGAAATCATTTCCGTGGTAAATTGCTGACCATGAAAATCTGCTCCCTGCTGCCGTCGGCCACCGAAATTTTATTTGCGCTTGGACTGGGCGACCAGGTGGCCGGCGTCAGCCACGAATGCGATTTTCCGCCAGACGCGCGATCCAAGCCTGTCCTAATCCATTCCCGCATCTCACATGCGGAAAGCGCCGCGGCGATTGACCGTCAAGTGCGTGAATTTCTGGGGCGCGGCGAAAGCCTCTACAGCGTAGACTTTGAAAAATTGCGCGCGATCGAGCCCGACATCATTGTCACGCAGGATCTTTGCCACGTGTGCGCCGCCACGCCAGATGATCTGGCCGCGGCGCTTGCGCATCTGGAACGCCAGCCCCGAATCGTAACGCTCAATCCGCATTCTCTCGCCGATGTCTGCGCGGATATTCACACCGTAGCCGGAGCGACAGGCCGCGAGGAACAGGCGAACGATCTTGTCGCTGCGTTTGAAAGAAGCGTCGCGGACGTCGAACGATCTATCGGAGGAGTTGATCGCCCTCGTGTCCTGTGTCTTGAATGGCTTGACCCGCCATACGTTGCGGGCCACTGGATTCCCGAAATGGTGGAGCGCGCGGGCGCGGTCGATGTTTTGGGGCGCCGGGGAAAGCCCTCCTTCCGAGTGGATTGGGAAACGGTCCTCGGTTCGCGGCCCGATGTAATCGTGATCATGCCTTGCGGGTACAGCCTCAGACGGGCGGAGGCGGAATTTCGCAATCTGGCCTTGCCGCGGGGATGGAATGATTTGCCCGCCGTCCGAAATGGGCGCGTTTTTGTGGTCGAAGCTTCCGGCTATTTTTCGCGGCCCGGGCCGCGTCTCTCTGCAGGACTGGCGGTTCTGGCCGGCGCGATCCACGCAGGCAACCAGAAACCTCCGTTGTTGCTCGAATCGGATTCACTCCTCGTTCGCGTTCCGGGCGCTGATTGATCGTTTCGAATAAATCATAAATTCACAGGAACCCTCCGCTCCTCTCGGCGGAAGGAATCCATTGCGAAAAAGCAATGCGAGACCAAGAGACGGGCGAACAGGGCGTCCAAGCCGCCAAGCTGCAGTTACCGTTTTACGTTCGCCAGAAGCGCCCCCGGGCACACGGACACCGGCAGCTACATGCGGTGCGGACGGGGTTTTAGTGGCGCGTGCTTCAGCCCGCGGGGTTCGAACTTGCAAGGACTAAAGCGCGCAGACGGAAGCTGGCGCTCGTTGGTTCGAACCTTGCTCATTCGGGCGCGTTCGCTGAGATCGGTGTTTTTGTTCCGAGACTCGCAAGGGCGCCCGCCAGAAAAGTGACGGTTGCGCTGAACGGCACATACCAAGTCCACAATAGCGAGGTTCGAAGGTGGATATAGAGAATAGCCGCGAGCCCCGTGAACATGCCGGTGAGAACTCCCGGAGCCGTCGCACGCGGAACCAGGAAGCAAAGAAGGAACAGTCCCAGCAGGATGCCAAGGGTGATGGCGGCGATGGTCAATCCCGCTTCGAGCATGGGGCCCCACTGTAGGGTGCCGAGGACGGCAAGGGCGATCCCCCACAGTAGGGTCATCCATCGCGAGCGGCGCAACAGACGCGCAGGGTTTTCTTTGAGCGCCGGCAATCCCCGCAGGTGCTGAAAATCGACAACGCTCGATGCGGCCAGCGAATTGAGTGAGCCGCTGGCGTTGGACATGGCGACGGCAATGATCGCCGCAAGAATCGCGCCCCGCGCGCCGTTCGGCATGGCGGTAACGATAAAATCAGGGAAAACCGAATCGTAACTTTGGCCGAGAATCAGCGTAGGCGCCCCATGCCAGGCGTAGAGCATTACCCCCAGCACGAGAAACAGCGCAAATTGCAGAAGAACAATCACGCCGCTGGCGAGCAATGCGAGTTTGCTTTCGCGCTCGGACCTGGCGGCAAGGAGCCGCTGCACGATGGTTTGATCGGTTCCGTGGCTTGCCATCGTGAAGAACGTCCCGCCGATTACGCCCGACCAAAACGTGTAGAGCTTACCTGGGTTTGTCAGGCTGAACGAAAAATCGAAGATGCGAAACTTGTGCGCTGGACGGGCTGCGTGAATGACCATTTCCCATCCGCCGGGAATTCGGTGCAGCAGCAAAAAAAAGGCGGCGAGCGATCCCGAAACATAAAGAACGAATTGCACGACGTCAGTCCAGATCACAGCCTTCATGCCGCCTTCAAAGGTGTAGATCAACACCAGAGTCATGATGAGCAGGATGGAAGTGCGCTGCCGAGTTCCGAGGGCAGCGGTGACGACGAGCGCGATAGCGGCGATGCGCACGCCTTCGGCGAGCACCCGAGTCACAAGAAATGTGGATGCCGCGACTGCCTTTACCCTTGCGCCAAAGCGCCGTTCGAGCAGTTGGTAGGCTGTATAATATTCTCCGCGGAAGTAGTGCGGCAGGAAAACGAGGACGATCGCGATGCGGCCTACCAGATATCCGAACACGAATTGCAGGAACGTGAGATTTCCAGCGTAGGCAAGCGCCGGTGTTCCGACGATTGTGAGTGTGGAAGTTTCCGTAGCGACGATCGAAAGGGCCAGCGCCCACCAGGGTGCGGAGCGTCCGCCCAGAAAATAATCGCGGACGGTGTTCTGTCCCCGGCGGAATGCGGTGCCAAACAGCGTAATGCCTGCCAGGTAGGCAACGATGACGGCCAGATCCAGAGAGGTAAGGCGCATGTTGACGGCGTCGCGATCATAGGTGCGCATCCGAGAAGCGTCAAGCGCGTGTGCCTATGGGCTTCCTCTTCGCAAGAAGCGTTTTGCATTTTGGAGGACCCAACTTCCGCACGGCTAGTCAAGTTGCGTTTCATCGCGGGCTTCCGCTCCTGAAGCTTCAGGGATGAAGGCCCGGTGCGGCAGACGATTGTTTTCGTCGGAAATGAAGTCCCGTCGCGCAAAGCAATCGAGCCGCCGCAAAGCAGGTCTAATTACGATGATACCTCCGGTGGTTCTCTTGCAGTCTGACTGGAAGCAATGAGGCTCGATGGGTTACTCGCTAGGATTTGACGGCGGCGGGACGAAGACGCATTGCGTTCTGCTCGATGCGAAGGGGGCGGTCATTGGAGAAGGGCTCGGCGGCCCGGCAAATCCCTTGCGAGGCGGATACGATGCGGCATTGTTCTCGCTTCGCGAAGCCTCCGAAGGTGCGATCCGAGCTGCAAGAATTCGTTCGTCAGCCATCACCGGAGTTTGCGCGGGGATCGCGGGCGCCGGCCGCCGCAGCGTGTCGCGCCGAATCATGGTATTTCTTGCGCAAGAGTTCCCGACCGCACTTGCGCAAGTCACAACCGATTTTGAAGTTGCGCTCGAAGCCGGCGCCGGCCCGGGTCCGGGTGTCGTTTTGATCGCGGGCACGGGATCGGTGGCGTACGGCCGCAATGCTGCCGGCGAGACTGCACGCGCGGGTGGACATGGTCCGTGGGTCGGGGACGCGGGTAGCGCGTTTGATATTGGGCGCCAGGCCGTCTCCCGGGTGGCGCACGCCCGTGATGCGGATGCTCACGTCACCATGCTCGCAGAGATGATTCCTTCCGCTTTGGATTGTCCGGACTGGGACGAATTGATGGTTCGGATCATGAAAAATCCGGATGATGTATTTCCAAAATTGTTTCCCGTTGTGGCGGCTGCGGCGAATTCGGAGGACAGCGCGGCGAAGGAAATCCTGTTTACTGCGGCGACCGGCCTCGGAAACCTCGCGATGATCGTGATTGGCCGCCTGGGGATGAAGGACGAGGAATTTCCTCTCGTGAAGTGCGGCGGCGTGTTTGGCCACAGCGAGATGCTCGACACCTCGCTCGGCTCCGTGCTTGCTGCCGGGGCATCGCGCGCGAGAATATCGCGGCTAGAAATTTCTCCGGCGATTGGCGCCGCACGCATGGCCGCGCGGCTTTCCGAATCGCCATCGCAATCCGCGTCCCATGGGGCCTGAAGAACACATCGATGCGAAGGCCGCACGCACAGCGGCCGTCGAAGCCGTTCCGGTACTCATCGTGTCGGGTAGTGAAGACGTGCTCCGTTCCCTGATCGACAATCCGGCCTTCGATGAGACGCACGTGTGTCTCTTGCTCGAACGGAAGGATCTATCGGGTTTGTTGCTCGAAGAAATCAGCAAGCGCAAAACGTGGCGAGCGAACTATCGCGTGCGGCTTGGCCTCGCGGCGCATCCGCACACGCCGCGTCTCCTCGCCATGCGCCTGATGCGTGAATTGCATTTGATGGACCTCGTGCGAATCGGCCTGCTGCCTACGTCTTCGATGGAACTCCGCCGCTTGGCGGACGAGCGTGTCCTGACGCAACTTCCGCAGCTGCCGCTCGGCCAGAAATTGATCCTGGCGCGCCGCGGTTCAACACGAATCGCGGCAGGACTCGTCGCTCAGGGCCCCGAGCAAGTGGCGCGCGTCGCCCTCGACAACTCTTTTTTGACCGAGTCGCAATTACTGAAGACGCTCGCAAAGCATTCGCTTGCGGCGCCCGTCGTTCGGGCGGTAGCGAGACACGAAAAATGGTCGAAGCTGGTCAACATTCGCGTTGCTTTGCTGCGCCATCCGCAGGCGCCTCCTGACCGCGTGCCGGCGCTTGTGTCCGGCCTGCCGCGTCGCGCAATGGAAGAGTTGCTTCAGCTTTCAGGCCTTGCGGAATCTGTGCGCGTTCACTTGCGACAGGAACTTACACACCGAGAAAAAAAACGCTAAGCGCGGATTGCGCCGTGAATTTATTTGCGGAGAGTCTGAATAGGCGGCAACATGCGGCGGGCCAAAATCGCTCGCCCTTAACGGGACGAACTCGGACAATTGCGTGCGGTGCCGGCGCATCAGAGTGCATCAGAGTGCAACTTGACACACCGCCACTCGGAACATAGCATCCTGCGGGGGTGTAAAGGATGAACGGGCGACCACTCGATAATACCAAGACCACAATCGAGCGCCGCCATTTCCCGCGAAAGAAATTCAGCGGCAGACTGGAAATGGAATGGGGATCCGCCATTTTGACCGGAGATGTCCGCGACATCGGGCCACGCGGCCTCTTTGTTGAAATGACGCCGCCACTTTGGGTTGGGGCAAGATTCCATGCGCGGCTCATCGTGAGTCCCGCCCTTTTACTGGACTGCACCGTCGCCAGGGTTGAGGCCGGGGCGGGTATTGCGGTCGCGTTTGAGGTCAGGGAGCAAAACGGCAATGCGCAGTTAGAAGCGCTCCTCATGAGCTTGCCTGCAGAATGACTCGGTGCCTCGATTGCGGTTCCGATCGCATAGCCGATCAGTGCCCAGCGTGCGGATTGACTTCGGCGGCGGCCGAGCTGGTTGTGCGCCGGCGCCTTGTGAAACGGACGGCCTTTTTTCTGGTGGGCATCATCGCATTTGTGGCTGCGAGCCAGATCTATCCCGCGCTCGAGCTTGATTCCATCCTGATATTTGGCGGGGTTATTTTTTTCCTCTCTCTGGCGCTCGGCTATTGGCTCGACATTCGTGCCCGAAAACATCAGGAACTTGAAGTCATGAAGCGTATTTATTTCGGCATGATTCCGGTTCCGTGGATTTTCGCGGGACTTCTATTTCTGAACGGAAAGCTCGACACTTCGCGCCCTGTTCGTGTC
>Ga0210400_10005253_pt1 | contig 11019 bp, 6 predicted proteins | sample IncBWH26MmetaG_FD_155456 | JGI IMG/M metagenome (GOLD analysis project Ga0210400, IMG submission 155456) | Forest soil microbial communities from Barre Woods Harvard Forest LTER site, Petersham, Massachusetts, United States - Inc-BW-H-26-M | ecosystem: Environmental > Terrestrial > Soil >...
CAGAAAGGTATCCATCCGTGTATCCATTGGTTACACTACGGCATGCCAACGAAGGATGTCGGGCTCCGAGTCAGGGTTGAGCGCGAGCTCCGGGACGATTTCCTGGAAGCCTGTCGCGCTCATGACAGACCAGCTGCGCAGGTCATTCGGGAGTTTATGCGCGATTACGTCGTCCGGCATCCTGTTGAGAATAGCCCTATGTCAAATTCTAACGTGAGGAAGCGTGCTCGTAGCAAAGCCAATGAATAGTAGCGGGGGGCTGCACGCCGAAACTACCGACCTAGCCCGGGGCGAGACCCCGGAACGGGTCTATGTGACCGGCTACACTCCGCATCAAAGTACTTACCTCGCCCATCGCATTACGCTGGAAGGCAGGGGAGAAGACGCTTTTGCCAAGAGCCTTTCTTCAGCCCGTGTCGAAACCAAACCCCATCAGGTGGATGCGGCGCTCTTTGCGCTGCACTCTCCTCTGTCTCGGGGCGTGGTCCTAGCCGACGAGGTAGGGCTTGGGAAAACGATCGAGGCAAGCCTCGTGATTGCCCAGCGTTGGGCAGAACACCGCCGGCGCATTTTGCTCGTTGTTCCGGCGTCGTTACGTAAGCAATGGCAACAGGAGCTGCGGGAGAAATTTTCACTTCCGAGCATAATCCTGGAGACCAAGACTTTTCGCGACGCGGAGAAGGCGGGCCGCCTGCGGCCGTTCGATGTCACTGACGCCATCATTATCACTTCCTATGAATTCGCCGCGCGGAGAGCCGACGATGTCCGGCTCAATCCTTGGGACCTTGTTATTTTTGACGAAGCCCACCGTCTGCGAAATGTCTACAAAAAGTCAGGCTCAAGCCGCGCCAAGGCGCTCCGCACCGCTCTCGCTGAGCGCTACAAGATTCTGCTGACTGCGACACCGCTGCAGAATTCTCTGTTGGAGCTGTACGGCCTTGTTTCGGTCCTTGATGACCGGTTTTTTGGTGATGAGACAACCTTCAAGACCATGTATGCCGGCGCCCGGGCCGATGCAGTGTCGCTCCGAACCCTTCGCTCCCGAATCCAGCCCGTGTACAAGCGCCACCTGCGCCGGGATGTGCAGCAGGCTGGGCACGTCTCATTCACGCGGCGTATGGCGACCACCTTTGATTTCGAGTCCTCCGATCGCGAAACCGAACTGTATGAGCTGGTTTCCCACTACCTTCAGCGGCCGGATTCGATCGCTTTCGGCCTCCGGCCCAATCAGTTGGTCATCATTCAAGCCCGCAAGATTCTTGGGTCTTCGGTCGTCGCCATCGCCGGATTTCTGGAGAAGGTGATCGAGAGGCTCGAGAAGAAGCAGCCCGCCGATGTCTCAACCGTCGAAGATCTGGACAACACGGGCGAGGTCGCCGAGGAGCTGGCTGAGGCGGCAACGCTCGACGCGGGCGAGGGGAACACCAACGGCGGCGATGCTCCCGATGATGGCGCGTTACCCGCGGTCGATCCGGGAAAACTCGCTGCGGAGATCGCTGAGCTTCGGGCCTATCTCGCCCTGGCTCGCTCGATCGGGCCGAATGCCAAAGGCGAAAAGCTCGTCGCCCGTTTACCGGAGGTTCTCGACGAAATCGAGAAACGCGGCGGCAAGCGCAAGGCGGTAATCTTCACCGAATCGGTTCGCACCCAGAACTACCTTGCCAATCTGTTGGCCCAGAACGGCTATGCCGGGCGCATCGTCCTGATGAACGGTTCCAATAGCGACCATGAGAGCCAGGCGCTCTATCGCGCGTGGCTGGATCAACACAAGGGGACAGACGCCGTCTCCGGTTCCAAGTCGGCGGATATGAAAGCTGCCGTCGTCGAAGCCTTCCGCGGCGACGATAAGACGATTTTGATTGCGACAGAGTCGGGCGCTGAAGGCATCAACCTCCAATTCTGCTCGGTGCTGGTGAACTTCGATTTGCCGTGGAACCCGCAACGGGTGGAGCAGCGGATTGGACGCTGCCATCGCTACGGCCAAAAGATCGACGTGACCGTCGTGAATATGCTCAATCGCCGCAACAGGGCGGAGCAGCGTGTATACGAGCTACTCGATCAAAAGTTTCGCCTCTTCTCCGGCGTTTTTGGAGCGAGCGACGAGGTGCTGGGTGTCATCGAAAGCGGGATCGATTTCGAGCGCAAGGTTGTCGAGGCGGTGCAGCGCGGCCGCACCGATGCCGAGGTCGAAGCAGAATTCCAAAAGATCGAAGAACAGTTGCAGGGGCAAATAAACGCTGACATGCGCGACGCCCGCCGTAAGCTTTTCGATGAGTTTGATCGCGATGTCGTTGCGCTGCTGCGGCAACGCGGTGAAGAGATCACCGTTACCCTGGATGCGTTTGAGCAACGACTGCTGACAATCGCAAAAGCTGAACTCCCTCAAGCCCGCTTTCATCCTAATAACGGCCGTCGTTTCGACTGCGACGGCCTGACCTACACCACGGAATGGCCGCTGGCAGACGAAAAGAATTGGCAATTCTTCCGGCTCGCTGAAGGCACACTCGCCCTCCAGATTGTCGATGGGGCGCGAGCGCGATCAAACTCGGGGACGAACTTGCGATTCGATTACGGCGCATTTCGTGAGCAAGGCAACGCCCGTCTTTCGAAGGTAGAGAAACTCATTGGGCAATCAGGATGGCTTCAAGTGTCTCTGATGACGCTCGCGTCTGCCGACCCGTCATTCGGAAACCGGGAGCGACTTGTCGTTGCGGGGCTACTTGCCGACTCAGGCGAGCGACTCGACCAGGCCACTGTTGACGATCTATTCCTCCTGCCGGCGGTCGATCTGGGTTCGTGGGCCAGTGCCTTCCCGAAGGACCGCGTCAGCGGGATCGATGCACAGGTTCGCGCAGAAATCATCGGTGAAGCCGAAGCAGAATCCCGTCAATGGCTTGACGAGGAGACTGAGAAGCTCGACGCCTACGCTGACGACCTGGAAAAGGCGGCGGATGTGCGGATCAAGGAGCTTAACGACGAAGCCAACGCAGCGAAGAGAGCACTGCGTGGTAACAACGCCATTCCGCTTGACGAGAAGATCAAGGAGGAACGCCGTATCAAAGCCCTTCAGGCCGAGGCAGACGAACTCAAGTTGACGATGTTCCAACGGAGGAAAGCTATCCGTGCAGAAGTGGATCAAAAACTCGATGCAATGGCTGAGGCGCTCAAAGCCCAGCCGACGGTCACACCGCTCCTCACGCTTAGGTGGGAGGTACAGGAATGACCAAAAAGCAGCTTTTAGAGCTAACATGGGTGGGCAAAAATGAACGTCCCCGGCTCGAACCTCGCATACTCATCGAGGACCAAACTGGCTCCTATAGCGCACAACGCAGAGCCAGCGACGATGACGTTTTCGACAATCGGCTCATCTTTGGTGATAACCTGCTGGCCTTGAAAGCACTGGAAGAGGAATTTTCTGGGTCGGTCAAATGTATTTATATCGATCCCCCATTTAATACAAAGCAAGCCTTCGATTACTACGATGACGGTGTAGAGCATTCACTTTGGCTATCCTTAATGCGCGACCGGATAGAGATGTCACATCGGCTTCTAGCTCCGGATGGCTCGTTCTTTGTTCACATCGACGACAACGAACTTGGTTACCTGATAGCTTTAACCGACGAGATTTTTGGCAGAACCAATAGGGTATCTGTCATCACCTTCAAGCAGAGTTCGGCATCGGGTCCAAAGGCGATAAATCCGGGAATTGTTACCACCAATAATTTCATTCTGTATTACGTTAAAGACAAGACGTCTTGGGAACCAAATCGGGTGTATACAGCTTCAGGCAGGGATGATCGCTACTCGAAATTCATTTCTAATTTCGATGAACCTTTCCAAGAATGGCAACTGATCTCTCTTCGCGAGGCCTTTTTGACGTCTGAGAAACTCGCCACCTGGGCTGAGGCCAAGGGGCGCTATGGGGATGAGCTAGAAACCCGGTTGAACGCCTTCGTATTAGATAATGCGGAGCGAGTGGTCAGGACAGCAAGAGTGGCCCCGAAAGATGTAAACGAGGACGCGCGTCGCGCATTGGAATTGTCTGTACGCAGCAAGGGGTCCGTTTTCAGGAGTGACCGCCAAGGGCGTGACAGTTATTTCTTTTTGAATGGAGAGCAATTGATATTTTACAAAGCAAAGACCCGTCTTATAGACGGAGATTTAACTACTGCTGCGCCGCTGACCAATCTATGGGATGACTTATTATCTAATAATTTACACGCAGAAGGGGGAGTCGAGTTTCCAAACGGAAAGAAGCCAGAAGCGCTCCTCAAGAGAACCATAGAGCTGTCTACCGCGGAAGGAGACATCATCCTCGATTCGTTCGCTGGGTCTGGCACGACAGGAGCTGTTGCGCACAAACTCAAACGTCGTTGGATAATGATAGAGCACGGTGTCCATTGCGCGACCCACATCATTCCACGTCTAACCAGGGTAATCGACGGTGACGACAGAAGTGGTGTGACAAAGGCGGTCAATTGGAGGGTGGCGGCGGTTTCCGCTTTTATCGCCTAGCTCCATCGCTGCTGGAGAAGGACCGTTTCGGTAATTGGGTCATTGCTAAAGAATACAATCCCACGATGCTTTCGGAAGCGATGTGCAAGCTCATGGGTTTCACATACGCTCCGAGTCAGGAGACCGCGGAATATTGGCGTCACGGCCATTCCACCGAACAAGACTTTATATATGTTACCACGCAGTCGCTCACACACGATGCGCTCAAGAAACTCTCAGAGGAAGTCGGTCCCGACCGCACGCTCCTAATTTGCTGCAAAGCATTCAGCGCGCGTGAGGCTGCGTTTACGAATCTCACGTTGAAAAAAATTCCGCAGGCTGTGCTTACGAAATGTGAATGGGGACGCGACGACTATAGTTTTCGAGTCGCAAACCTGCCTCCGGCGCCTGAAGAGGATCAAACAGTGAGCATTGAATCCGCGGCGAAAATTAGAAAAAAGGCCGCGTCGGTCAGGGCAGTGGCTGATTTGTTTGCCGCTGGCGAGCGATCATGACAGACGATCGGATTCTCCGCCAGATTAAGGCGAGATTGTCGCTGCGGCAGCCACAAGCCGACAGCCTCGATATCCTCGCTGATATTCTTGACCGAATGACGTTCGAAAAGGACGCAGACCTTGCAGCGTCACTTGACGCTATTTCTGCAGCTTATCCGGAGATCGCTGATTTCGAGAGGGAGTTTCCCTCTCTGTGCTTCGCGTTGGCCACTGGGGTGGGTAAGACGCGCCTTATGGGGGCGTTTATCACTTATCTCTACCTGACGGGCCGATCGCGGCATTTCTTTGTACTCGCACCCAATACCACTATTTACGACAAGCTGGTAGCGGACTTTACTCAAAACACGGAGAAGTACGTCTTTAAGGGCATTGCGGAATTTGTGCAGATGCCGCCAATTATCGTCACCGGCGATACCTGGGAGCAGGGGCGAGGCGTGCGCGACGGCGATCTTCTTGGCGAGACCGCCATCGTCAATATCTTCAACGTGGACAAGATCAATAAGGATGCGGGCCGCATCAAGAAGCTGCACGAATACATCGGGCAGAGCTACTTCGATTATCTCGCGGAACTTCCAGACCTAGTACTGTTGATGGACGAGGCCCACCGGTATCGGGCCAAGGCCGGGATGAAGGCGGTTTCGGAGCTGAAGCCAGTGCTTGGTCTTGAGCTGACCGCCACGCCGCGGTCTGTCGGTTCAAGGTCCGTGCCGTTCAACAATGTCGTTTTGGACTATGGCCTGGGGCAGGCGATGGCCGATGGTTTCGTCAAGGAACCCGCCGTCGCTACCCGGAAAGATTTCCAACCTTCCTCAGTCACGCCTGAACAACTGGAACGGATCAAACTCGAAGACGGCATTCACTGCCACGAGAATGCCAAGGCTGAACTCGATATTTACTCCCGGCAGTCTGGAAGGCCGCTGGTGCACCCCTTCATGCTCGTCGTTGCACAGGACACGACGCACGCCGAGTCGCTGCGGCAGATCATTGAGGCCGAGGACTTCTTTGGCGGACGTTACAAGGGCCGCGTCATACGCGTCGACTCTGCCGTCAGAGGCGAGGAAAGCGACGAGGCCATGGCGCGCCTGGTTGGACTGGAGACGGACGCCAACACCGACGTTGTTATTCACGTTAACAAGCTCAAGGAAGGCTGGGACGTTCGCAACCTCTATACGATCGTGCCGCTGCGAGCATCGGCGTCAGATATCCTGACTGAGCAGACTCTGGGCCGGGGCTTGCGGCTTCCATACGGGATACGTACCGGCGTCGATCCTGTGGACACGCTTACTGTCATTGCGCACGACAGGTTTGACGATGTAATTCGGGCCGCCCGCGATCCGAACTCCATCATTGCCATCAGGAAAGGGGTCACCGTCGGCCAGAATGGCGACGTATCCGCGGATGGCGCCACTGTTCTGGAGAGCCGCTCCCTCGTGGAAGGCGCATTGACCGGCCACGCTGCCGGTCTCGGCGAAGCCGCGCAAGCACCCTTTGTATTTGAAACGCCTGAGGAACGGACGGCAGCGGACTACGCCCTGCGTCTCATTCAGGAGCGCTACGAGCGTGAACTCAAGAGAAGTATCCGGCAGCTTAATGAGCCGGAGGTGAGGGCCCGGATCACGGCCGATGTGGAAGCGATTATGGCTCCGGGACAAGCGGCTCTTGATCTTGGAGAGGCGCGGGTAGACGTCGCCAGGGTCGTCGACATCGTGACCGCCAAAGTGACCGAACTGACCATCGAAATCCCTGAAATCGTTGTGCTGCCGACCCACGATGTCACCTTTGGTTTTCGCGATTTTGATCTGACGGGGCTGGAGGCAATTGCTATGCAGCCGATTGCCGATGAGATCATGGTTCAACGGCTGCGCGATGAGGCGCGCACATATCTGGCGCGCGCGATGGAGGGTGCGCGTGAAGAACGGCCTGAAAGCTATATCGTGCGTCATCTGATGGATATGCCAGAGGTGGATTACGACAGCCAGAGTGAGCTTTTATTCAAGCTTTCCGGACAGATGGTGGGCAGGCTGCGGGCCTATCTTTCAGTCGCGGAGGACGTTGAGAACGTCCTGCTGGTTCACGGCAAGGATCTGGCTCGTTTCATCTTCGGACAGATGAAGCAGCACTATTGGGAGACCCCGACTGATTATCGCGCAACAGTTTCACGCGGATTTCAACTCCTCCGTCCGCAAGCGTTCAATGTGCCGAACCAGAACTCGGTTCGGTATTTCAAAGTTCCTGTCATCCCGGCCGGAGACACAAAGAAGCAGGTCTTTGGCGGCTTCCGAAAATGCTGCTATCCATACCAACGATTCCAGTCCGGCGAAGAGCGTGAATTTGCGGTTTTGGTCGACAGCAATAACGAACCGGCTGTTATTCGGTGGATGAAGCCGGGAGCGAAACAGTTCCAGATCGACTATGCCAGCGGGCAATCGTACGAGCCGGATTTTGTGGTCGAGACGACGACTGAAAAATTAATCGTCGAGGTCAAGGCCGCGAACGAGATTTCCGATCCCGTCGTTCAGGCCAAGGCGCGAGCGGCTACTAAGTGGGTCGGCTATGCCAACGTTCATGCCGCTGAAACAGGAGGAAAAGAATGGCGTTATGTGTTGGTTCCACATGACGCCGTAGGGCCAAGCGCGACGCTGGCCGGCCTGGCTGCGCGCTACCAGCTTCACCCGCAGCCATTTGTCGCGGCCGTGTGACTGAGTGGTGACTATTGGATAATCTGGCGCCAAATGACCTAAACGCTGCCGCGGCGGCGCGAGACGCCTGATCCGCTAACTTGCTAATGCCGGTGCATGCAGCTCCCTGACCAGCTGTGTGTGCGCTTTCCTGATCTGCATCGGGTCCAGACCCAGCCGGTTTCCAAAACGTTCGTTCAGACCTTCGAGAACCCTTGTGACCCGATCGCTTTCGAGCTCGCCTGTGCCGATGCCAGTCAACAGATAGGTCTGCCTGGCCATGATGGTGAGCATCGCAAGAACGCCCCGGCGGAGATCTTTATGCGTCTCTGCCGCGCGGAGGGCAGCTTGCGCTGCCCAGAAGCAGGTCGCCCAGCATTCGAGGATATCGTCGGGGATCTGATCGTGCATGTCCTCGATCTGGAGATCCCGGACCGCCGGGCGTTTCCCGCCAAAAAACGCGAAGATGCTTCGCCCGATCAATTTCGGCCAACCATGGGCGCTGTCGTCAAGTGGCAGGACCTGCAGAGAAGTCCCGCGGTAGTCGGCGCCTCTCCCGGCCTTTGTCGCGCTTTCGGCAGGCTGTCCCGCGGCGGCGATGATCATCAGCATCGCGCGAAGCCGCAGGATGTCGAATTTGGTGATGTTCCGGGCTTCGGCCTTCAACCGGCTTCTCTCGTTGAAGCGGTCAACGGCCTGGACGATTTGGTCCCGCGTCGCTTTCACCTGTGCCCGTTTCCGCACTTCCGCCTCGGCGTCGGGCTGTTCGCTCGCGACAGGACGGGACGGACCTGAGAACTCCTCTCCACGCTCCAACGCGCCCTCGGCGTCTGCCGTCTCGTCGCCCAGGTCGAGACCAGCCGCTATAGCTTCCTCAATCTGGCTGGCACTGTCGCTGGTCGTCTCGCCTATCGAGAGGATACGGTTCAGAAAGCCCCTGACCAGCGACAGCTCGCTGCCTGCGAGGCTGTTCCGGGTAACGGCCGAGACTTCAGAGCGGAGGCGCCGTCCGGCAATGAACTGCTCATAGTCGAGCGTATGGAACTCAGGCTCCGCCGCCGTGTCCCCCGCTTTTTGGCGGGTGCGATGCGCTCCGGGATCGTCAGTGCCGTTTTGGGTTTCCTCCGCGGCTTCGAGGCTGTCGAGCACCTCCAGGAGCCAAAGGCCTTCCTCCGTCTCTTCGGAGAGCCGCAGAGCTGTCGACTCGGCGTGTTTGCCGCGGGCCTCCCGAACGGTTTCGCGAAGCGCGTCGATCAGCGTGACCACAGCCGGCGCCGAGAAACTGCCATTCGCAAACCGCAGCCGTGCGAACGCGGGACGCTCCTGGAGGCCCGGGATCTGGATCCGCTGATCCTTTCCGGAGGCACCACCGAGCGGAGAAAGGATGTCGAGCAGGACTTCGCCATTCACGTCGAGAAGCTCGATCCGGTCAGGATCGAGGGGCATCGAAATCGGGGGCCGCCAGACGAGGGTGTCGAACAGACACTCGAAGCGCCCCGGTGAACGCATGACGGCTTCGTCGAGTGGAAGCGACTCATCCATGCTAAAAGCAGGCAAATCCCCCGGCGCTAGCGGCGTGGCGAAGTTCAGCGTCTTTGTGAGGTTCAGGGCCTCGATGATCGTGTCTGGTGATAGCCGGCGGTAAAGGCCGGCCTCGTCGTTAATGCCCGGGAAGCCTCCTGTCCCGAGCGCCGCTGCTGTGCAGTTGACGCTGCCGCAGAGCACATGATCGGCCGCTCGCGTCTGGGCGATGATGACCTTTGCATGAATGAACCGGCCGTGACCGAAGGCCGTAAGGCCGAAGATCTTCGTCTCCGGCAAATCGTGCACGGCTGCACCCGGAAAGAGCCCTTTGTCCCGGTCGATCAGGATGATGATCTCCTGCGGCTGCAGCACCGTGGCAAGGTGCCTGAGCGCACTGAGGTCCTCGTCCCAGTACGGGCTCAAGACGATCAGCCTCTCTACCGGCCGCTCTTCGACGAGTGCCGTGAACCGGGTGCCGATACCGATCGGGTTGTCGCTAGTCAACAGGGCCGCCCCAAATCCGTCGCCAAGCGTCACGACGCCGCTGGCCGGTTCCGCGTCGAAAAGCCATTGTGTCCGGGCGCGCATCCAGCCCCATTGATGGGCGACGGCCTGTTGCTCCGAGTCGATGCGGCCCTCGACATATTGCCGCGCCGCGGCGACGAGCTGCCGTTCCCCGTTGTCGTCGACTGTGCAAGTCGCCGTTCCTGCCAGCTCGAGGTTTCCGGCCAGGCCTGAAGCGGTCATATTGGCGGAGCCGATGATAAGGCGTCCGCTGCGGCGGCCCAGCTGGAGCAAAATCTTGGGATGGAAGACGCCTTTGGCCATCGCGCCGGAAACTGTGTAGTGGCGACCGGCATACTTCGGCAGGAGGGATGCACCATCGAGCTCATAGGTGAGCATTCGCGCGTCGGCCAGCAGGATATTGTTGTTGCAGCCAGCGCCGCGGAAACGGGGAAGCGCGACGTTCTCATAGGTATCGAAATCGACGCCGAACGTCGTAACGATGCTGGTATGAAACCCTTTATCCCCGAAACGTTCGTAAAGTTTCACGGCGCCCCGATCCGTTGATGGCCGAGCGCCGTCAACCCGTTCTCGCCGAGAAGATGGATGTCTTTCAGAAATGTGATGGTCGGTGCGAGCCTCGGATTGGTGAAAACCGGTCCGTCCTTCTCGCGCAGCCGCACCCGGCCGTCGTCCGTCTCGATCAGGAAGGTATAATCGCCTTGATACCGGAGCTTACGGAGAGCGATCCACAGATGGCGGCGGATCACGCGCTCTTCGATCAGCCCCGCCACCGTCTTTGCGAACTCCGCCTGCATATGATTGTCGAGAAAACTCAATTCTGTCAGCAGTGACCGAAAGGCGCTGGGATCGTAGGCGCCGAGTTCTTCCTTGATGTCTTTCGCCAACGTCCGAACCCTGTTGTGCAGGACTGCCAGCAGCCGGAGCGCGGTGTATGCACCTTCCGGTCCACAAAATTGGTCGGGCCGAGCGGCCTTCATGACCTCGTGCGCCAAGGTCGCCTCGGCACCCAGAGAATCCGGAGACCAGGGGTTCAACGCAGGCACGGTCTCATCGAGAAAAGCCGCCCAGCTCTTTGGTTGGGGATCGGCTGACGCCGTGATGTCTGCGACGCAATCCGCTATCAGCCGCGCGAGCGGGATGCCGCCGCGTTGCACCCGGTACCGCGACATTGATTGCGACCGGCGGGATGGTGCCACGTGGGGCCGACGTCGTCATCATGGTCGAGCACACCGAAACGCGGGATGACGACGGCAGCACGGTAATCGAGGTGCGTCGGGCTG